>MDTD01157253.1_pt1 | contig 19254 bp, 21 predicted proteins | sample 811221 | NCBI WGS metagenome assembly MDTD01 (sample SAMN05326646, study PRJNA326480) | marine metagenome | isolation source: seawater | place: Pacific Ocean: South West | collected 2011 | reverse complement strand
GGTTTTTATCTCACCATCAAACATTGACCCTAAATTTACAAACAACATTATAAGCATTGGTATAAGTTTAGAATCCCAATTAATTGCTTTAAAAAAATTTATAAAAAAACAAAAAAAACGTAAAACTGTAATAATGTTTCCTAATAATGACTACGCTCCATTGATTGAAGAAAATTTAAAAAAAATGGATTTTCAAAATGTAAAAATATTTAAGTATAGTTCCAATCCTGAAGTGCTAACGGGAGAAATAGAAATTTTAACCAATTACTCTCAAAGAAAGAAGAATTTAGAGTTAAGAAAAAAAATGTTCGAAGATAAAGAGGATGCACAATCAATCAAACAGCTTGAAAAGTTAGAGCAACTTTATACGTTAGGTGGAGTAAATTTTGATTCTTTAATTATAATAGACTTTGGAAATAATTTAAAAAGCGTTTTAACATCTCTTGTTTACACAGATGTAAATCAAAACGAAATTTTATTTACTACTATAAATCAGTGGTTTGATGAAAGTATTTTTTATGAAAATACAATTAAAAACCTTTACTATCCATCTGTTGATTATAAAGAGTTTAAAAAATATAATGAAAACTATTTTAAAAAATTTGGTACATATCCAAATGAAATAACAATTCTTACTTACGATGCTTTAGGCCTTATTTATTACGCTTGGAAAACAAATAATAAAATTAATTCTATAAATGATTTTATGTTTAAAAACAAAATAAAAGGTAAAATAGGAACTTTTAGTTTTAAAGATCGGAAAGTTATTCAAGAGTTAGATATTTATAAAACAGATAAAAACAAATTTATAAAGTTTTAACTATTTTTTTTAGTTTTTTAAAAGCTAAGTATCTATGATCTATTCTAATTTTTTTTTTTTTTAACATTTCGCCAAAAGTTTGCTGATATTTTTTTGGAATGAAAATTGGATCGTAACCAAACCCTTTTTTTCCAATTATTTTATTTGATATATTTCCATGTAATTTGCCAACCGCTGAAATAATTTTTCCTGAAGGATCTTTAAAAGTAAGAGAACAAACGAAGGTGGCTGCTCTATTTTTTTTATTTTTTAGTTTTTTTAAAATAAATCTCATAGCTTTTAAAAAGCTTCCATGTTTTTTTGCCCATCTTGCAGAGTGAATACCAGGTTTGTTATTAAGTGCTTTTATACAAATTCCAGAGTCATCAGATAAAACTGAATAGGTGACAAATTTAGAGAAGAATTTAGCTTTTAATTTAGAGTTTGATAAAAAAGTTTTTCCGGTTTCTTTAGGACTCGGTAAATTAAGTTTTTTTGGTGAGATCTTTCTGTATTTCTTTGAAACCAAGTAAGCTATTTCCTTGAATTTTCCTTTATTATGCGTGCCAATTAATATTTTTTTCATTCCTACCTAGTAATTTTGTAAATATTTACTATATAGCAATTAGATGTCGGAAGATAAAAAAAAAAGTACTGAGAAAGACGAAAAGAAAGATCAAGTCACTTCTGCTGAAAAAGTAGAAGAATTAACAATTGACCAAAAATTAAAGGATACAGAAGATAAACTCCTAAGATCACTCGCAGAAATTGAGAATCAAAGGAGAAGATTCGAAAAAGAAATAAAAGATGCATTTGAATTTGGTTCATTTAACTTTGCTAGAGAAAGTCTGGCAATACTTGACAATTTACAAAGAGCTAAAAGTGCAATTAAAAATGATGAAATTTTAAAATCTAACAAAGATTTGGATAAATTTCTTGAGAATATATCAGTAATTGAAAAAGACTTAGTTTCGATATTTGAAAAAAATAAGATTACAAAAATTAAAGCTAAAGGTAAAAAATTTGATCCTAATTTTCATCAGGCGATGACTGAAATAGAGGATGATAAGTCAGAAGTTGGGTCTATTGTTCAAGAAATTCAGCCTGGCTATATGTTGGGTGAAAGATTGCTGAGACCCGCATTAGTTGGGGTTGCTAAGAAAAAAAATACTAAAAATGAGGAAAAAAAAGCAGAAAAAAGGGGGAAATAAGCTTGTAGATGAAAAAAAAACCCCCATATAAAAACTATAAAAGGAATAATTATGAGTAAAGTAATTGGAATAGATTTAGGAACAACAAACTCTTGTGTAGCCATAATGGATGGAAAGCAAGCCAAAGTTTTAGAAAATGTTGAAGGTGCAAGAACTACCCCTTCTGTCGTCGCTTTTTTAGATAATGAAGAAAAGTTAGTTGGACAACCAGCAAAGAGACAAGCAGTAACTAATGCAGGAGATACAATCTTTGCAGTAAAAAGACTAATTGGAAGAAAATTTGATGGCCCTTCTGTTCAAAAAGATATTACAAAAGTTCCATACAAAATAGTTAAATCAGATAATGGTGATGCTTGGGTTGAAGGAAAGGGCAAAAAATATTCACCAGCTCAGATCTCAGCATTTGTTTTACAAAAAATGAAGGAAACAGCTGAAAAATATTTAGGTCAAGCTGTTACAAAAGCTGTAATCACTGTACCAGCTTACTTCAATGACTCCCAAAGACAAGCAACCAAAGATGCAGGAAAAATTGCTGGTCTAGAAGTCTTAAGAATTATTAATGAACCTACTGCAGCATCACTCGCTTACGGTCTAGATAAAAAGGGGGGTAAGAAAATTGCAGTTTATGATTTAGGTGGTGGTACATTTGATATTTCTATTTTGGAAATAGGCGATGGGGTATTTGAAGTTAAATCAACAAATGGAGATACCTTTTTAGGTGGTGAAGATTTTGACGACTCTATTGTAGAGTATCTTGCAACTGAATTTAAAAAAGATAATGGTATTGACTTAAAAACTGACAAGTTAGCTCTTCAAAGATTAAAAGAGGCAGCAGAAAAAGCTAAAATTGAACTTTCATCTGCAGCTCAAACAGAGATTAATCTGCCATTTATAACTGCGGATAAATCTGGACCTAAACATTTAAATCTAAAGTTTACTAGGGCTAAACTTGAAGCTTTAGTACAAAGTTTAGTTGACAGAACTTTAGAACCTTGCAAAACAGCTTTAAAAGACTCTGGTTTCTCGGCCGCAGAGATTAATGAAGTGGTGCTTGTTGGTGGAATGACAAGAATGCCCAAAATAATCGAAACAGTTAAGAATTTCTTTGGTAAAGAACCAAATAAAAGCGTTAACCCTGATGAAGTTGTTGCAATGGGTGCTGCTATTCAAGGTGGCGTGCTTCAAGGAGACGTTAAAGATGTATTACTTTTAGATGTAACTCCTTTATCACTGGGTATTGAAACTCTTGGTGGAGTATCGACAAAATTAATTGAAAAAAATACTACTATTCCAACAAAAAAAAGTCAGGTTTTTTCAACAGCAGAAGATAATCAACCTGCAGTTTCTATAAGAGTCTTACAAGGTGAGAGGGAGATGGCTGCAGATAACAAAATTTTAGGAAATTTTGAATTAGTTGGTATTCCTCCGGCGCCCAGAGGTAGGCCGCAAATTGAAGTGACATTTGATATTGATGCTAACGGAATAGTTAGCGTTTCAGCGAAAGACAAAGGGACAGGAAAAGAACAAAAAATACAAATCCAAGCATCAGGAGGTCTATCCGAAGATGAAATACAGAAGATGGTAAAAGATGCTGAAGCTAATAAAGAAGCAGATAAAAAGAAGAGAGAGACTGTGGATGCAAGGAACCAAGCAGATAGTTTAGTTTTTTCTACAGAAAAAAGTTTAAAAGAGCATGGAGATAAAGTTTCAGCCGAAGAGAAGACGGCTATTGAAAAAGGCATAGCTGATCTTAAAAAATCTTTAGAAGGAACAGATATTGAGGATATTAAGAAAAAGACTCAGAGTTTAATTCAAGCTTCTATGAAACTAGGAGAAGCTGTATACAAAAGCCAACAGAAACCTGATGATAAAGATAAAGGTGCTGGAGGACCAAAAGATACAAAGCCTGGTGAAAAAGATAATGTAGTTGACGCAGATTTTGAAGACGTAAAAGAAGATAAAGAAAAAAGCGCCTAAGATAGAAAATAAGGAGACGTCCTGTGGCTAAAAGAGATTGTTATGATGTCTTAGGTATTCCGAAAGGAGCTTCAAAAGACGATATCAAAAAAGCTTACAGAAAATTAGCATTAAAATACCATCCAGATAAAAATAAAGGCGATAAAGCTTCAGAAGAAAAATTTAAAGAGGCAAGCGAGGCGTATCACATACTTTCAGACGATAAAAGAAAAGCAAACTATGATCAATTCGGCCACGCGGCTTTTGAAGGTGGAGGTAGTGGCTTTCAAGGCTTTGGGGGGTTTGATAGCTCATCATTCTCAGATATCTTTGAAGATTTCTTTAGCGACTTTGGAGGAGGTTCCTCGAGGAGGACAAGTAACAGAGGTAATGATTTAAGGTATGATGTCGGTATAAGTTTAGAAGATGCTTATAGAGGTGTTGAAAAAAACGTAAGATACACTACCTACAAATCTTGTAAGTCATGTTCAGGAAGTGGGGCAGCAAAAGGTTCTAAACCAATAAGATGTGATTACTGCTCCGGTAGAGGAAAGGTAAGAACAAATCAAGGATTCTTCACAGTTCAGCAAACTTGTCCGCAATGTAGTGGTTATGGCGAAATGATTGCTACGCCTTGTAACAGTTGTAGTGGTAACGGAAAAGTACAAGCCAACGAAAATGTTACGGTCAAAATTCCTAAAGGAGTTGATGATGGAACAAGAATAAGGCTATCTGGTAAAGGTGAGGCTGGTACAAAAGGTGGTTCAAGTGGCGATCTCTATTTATTTATCTCTATAGATAATCATAATATTTTTAAAAGATCAGATGAGAATTTATATTACGAATTACCAATCTCTTTCTCCAGCGCTGCTTTAGGCACATCTGTGGAAGTGCCGTCAATTGATGGTGGTAAGTCAAAAATTAAAATTCCACAAGGGACTCAATATGGCAAGCAATTTAGGCTTAAGGGAAAAGGAATGCCAGTTTTAAGAAGGAATGTATTTGGAGACCTTTACATAAGAGTGGTAACTCAAGTACCTACTTCGATGTCTAAAAGACAAAAAGAGATATTAGAAGAATTTAATGAAATAGAGTCTAGTAAACCAGATCCAGTCATCAAAAGTTTTTTTGAAAAAGCAAAAAAATTTTGGAAAACATAGTCATTTAAATGGAAACTGAACAAATAATGTCTGCAGTTTTTTTAATTGCTGTGTTAGCTTTGATACTACCAAGTTTTTTATCTACTAATAATAAAATAAAGCAATTTTTAAGTAATTTATCTATTTGGGCTATAATTGTACTTATTATTATTGTAATTATTTATATTATAAACTGATGAAAAAAATTAACTTAGCTATTACAGGCTGCATGGGAAGAATGGGACAAAAACTCATTAGATCCTCCAATTTAGATAAAAACTTTAAGATAGTGGCCTTAACAGAAAATAAAAAGATTAATCGACGAATTAATGGAATTAAATTATCTCTCAATTCAGTTGAAGCATTTAATAAGGCGAATGTAATAATCGACTTCTCTGTACCAAAATGCACTCTTAGTGTTCTTAAAATTGCTGTTAAACTTAAGAAGAGAGTTGTGATTGGTACAACTGGTTTTACAAAAAGTCAGGAAAAAATGATTAAAAATTTTTCTAAAAAAATACCCATTTTAAAAGCAGGAAACATGAGTTTAGGTGTTAATCTTTTAATGTATTTGACTGAAATAGCTTCAAGATCATTAGGGAATAAATTTTTAAGTAAAATTTATGAAGTACACCACAAAAATAAAATTGATTATCCCTCAGGCACTGCATTAATGTTAGGAGAAGGTGTCGCAATTGGAAAAAATAAAAAATTAATCAATATTGTGGGAAAAAAATACCTGAATAAAAAAACTTTTCCTTTTGGAAAGAAAATAAATTTCAACTCAATAAGGAGAGGTGCTGTAATAGGTGAACATGAAGTAAATTTCTCTAGTGGTAAAGAAGTTATAACTTTAAACCATGAGTCTTTTGATAGATCTCTTTATTCAGAAGGTGCACTCATTGCTGCAAAATGGATCTTAAATAAAAAGCCTGGGTTCTACACTATGAGAAATCTTTTGAATTTTAAATAAAATTTAAATAAGCTATAAGTGTGTGGAATATAATCTTTCTATCATTACTAGTATTAATGTTTTCATGTGCAACTCCGGAAGTTGTAGATGTTAAAAATCCTTTAGATGAAAAGAAAAATTGTAATGAATTAGAGATCTCTGTAGCCCAAGCACAAAAGTTTAAACGAGACGCTTTGTACGAAAAAGAAAACACAGGCGGAAACATGGCAAGATTTATTTTATTTTGGCCAGCTATGGCAACTTCATATCATAATGCAGATAAAGCAATAAGAGCCGCTAATGACAGGACTTATCATCTCTTAAAAATAATGAAAAAAAAAAATTGTAATAACGTAGACTTAGTAAATTCTGAAATATTAAGAAATTCTACCGAAACAATTGCTGGACAATTAAATTTATTGAAAGAAATGTACGAAGCTGGAGATCTTACTAAAGATGAGTTCTCAAAAGCTAAAAGAAAAGTTCTAGAAAGTGAATAATAAAACTAAATCTAAAATTATTATTAAACTTTTAAATGAGATATATCCAAAAGTTCCCATACCTTTAAATTATAAAAATATTTTTACTTTACTGATTTCAGTTTTACTATCTGCTCAATGCACTGACGTAAATGTTAATAATGTTACAAAAAAAATTTATCCAAAATATAATCGACCTGAACATTTTGTTAAATTAGGAAGAAAGAAAATTGAAAGATTAATAAAAAAAATTGGAATTTTTCGAGTAAAAGCAAAAAGTATTTTTTACCTATCTAGATCTTTAGTAGAAAAATATAAAGGTAAAGTTCCAAGAACCTATGAGGAGTTAGAACAACTTCCTGGAGTCGGTCACAAAACTGCGAGTGTGGTTATGTCACAAGGTTTTGGTTACCCTGCATTTCCTGTAGATACTCATATTCATAGATTGGCTCAAAGATGGGGGTTAACAAGTGGGAAAAGTGTAGTAGAAACTGAAAAAGATTTAAAAAAAATTTTTCCAAAGAAATATTGGAATAAACTTCATCTTCAAATAATTTGGTATGGTAGAGAATTTTGTAAGGCAAGGGATTGCCATGGAATAACTTGTAAAATCTGTAAAAGCTGTTATCCAAATAGAAAAAAACCAATTAAAACAAAAAAAGCTTAAATGAAAGTTCTAGGAGTTGGAAACGCAATAGTAGACGTTATTTGTAGAGTGAGCGAAGATTTTCTATCAAAGAATAATTTAATTAAAAGTACAATGAAGTTAGTTGATGAAGATGAATTTAAAAAATTACTATCAAATTTAAAAATAGAGGAAACTATTTCTGGTGGTTCAGTTGCGAATTCTATAGTTGGATTATCACAATTGGGAAATGAAGTTGGTTTTATAGGTAAGGTTAATGACGATGATTTAGGTAATAAATATGAGGAAGGATTATTAAAAGAAAAAGTTAAATATTTATATATCAAAAAAAAAGAGGCAATTCCTACTGGAACTTGCTTAATTTTAATAACTCCTGACTCAGAGAGAACGATGTGTACTTTTTTAGGTACTGCTGGAAAAATTAATGAAGAAGATATTGATGTCAATATTATAAAAAAAAGTGAGATGCTTTTTTTGGAAGGCTATCTTTGGGACGAAGGTGAACCAAAAAAAGCTTTTGAAAAAGCAATTAATCATTCACAAAAAGTAGCGATGTCTTTGTCGGACTTATTCTGCGTTCAAAGACATAAATCACAATTTTTAGATTTAGTAAAAAATAAGTTAGATATTACTTTTGCCAATGAGCAGGAAATCATGGCTTTAATTGATGAAAAAAATTTCAATGAAGTAATTAATTTTTCAAAAAGTCTAGATAAGTTAGTTGTAATTACTCGAGGAGCGAATGGTGCCATAGCAATACAAGGAGATAATATTACTGAATGCTCTGCAAAAAAAAATCTTAAAATTAAAGATTTAACAGGGGCTGGTGATTTATTTGCCGGGGGTTTTATTCATGGATATATTAATAGAGAACCAATTGAAAAATGTTTAGAAAAAGGTACTGATATGTCATCGAAAATCATCCAGATTATAGGGGCTAGAATAAATTAAATTATTTTTTTTTTCTCTTAAAACTTCCTTTTCCTTTTTTGGGTTTTACGATACGTTTTCTATATTTATTAGAAAATAAATCAATTGCGATTTTATTTCTTTTTTTCATAAACAATACCCATCTTTATTATTTAATATGAACTTTTCATCCAAAAATTTTTCCTGAATTTTTTTTCTTAATCTATAAATATGTGTTTCTACTGTATGGGTATCTGCATCTTCTGAATAATGCCAAACAAGCGAAAGTATTTTATTTTTTGAAAGTGCTTTTTTTTTAATTAAAAATAATTCTAAAAGTTGAATTTCTTTCTCCGTTAATATTATAGATATATTATTTTTTGTTAATTTTTTTTCATTTTTATCTAATAAATAATCCTTTATTTTAATTGATGAATTTTTGTTAAATTGTTTTTTGGCAAAACTTGTTTCTACAATCTCATTTATTTCTTTAATAGATGTTGGTAGGGTTATTATTCCATCAAATTTATCTTTATATATTGAGTTTTTTTTTGTAATTAAAATTTTAATATTATCAATTTTCTTAAAATCACTTTGTTTAAAAGTTTCATACGATTCCTGGTGAAAAATTAATATATCAAAATTACTTAATGACCCCTCTAGTGTTTTTTTTTCATTTAGATTTAAGTTGAACTTTAAATATTGTTTAAGTTCGTTTAATGTAGAAATGAAACTTTCAGGACCAGAAAGTAGAATATTTAATTTATGCATATTACAGTAAAAAAAAACTTTCTTTACTATAAACATTATAAAGTAAAATGCGCTATTGGTAAAAGAGGAATTAACATTAAAAGAAGAGAAGGTGACTTAATCACTCCAAAAGGGACATTTAAAATAAAAAAAATCCTGTTTAGAAAAGATAAATTAAAAAAACTTAAGACAAAATTTAAAAAAATTGCCATTAATAAAAAAATGGGATGGTGTGATGATCCAGATTCAAAAAAATACAATAAATTAGTCAAATTACCTTTTAAATACAGTTGTGAAAAACTTTATAGGAAGGATAACATGTATGACATCATCCTAGTTTTAAATTTTAATATGTCTCCAATTCGTAAAAATAAAGGGAGTGCAATTTTTATTCATGTTGCAAAAACTAAATTTACGCCCACAAAGGGTTGCATAGCAGTTAAGAAAAGAGATTTAAAAAATATTGTGAGTAAAATAAGTAAACTTTCAAAGATCAGGATCTTTTAAGATCTTTCTCCAAATATTAAACTTCCTATTCTCAAATAAGTAGATCCATTATTTATTGCATCTAGGTAATCTGCGGACATACCCATACTTAGATCCTTTAGACCTAATGAAGCATTTAATTCATTTAAAGTTTTGAAATACTTTAATGTGTTATCATCATTTGGAGGTATAATCATTAATCCAAGAACATTTAGTTTTTTTTCAATTTTGCAGTAATTGTAAAAACCTTCTACTTCATTGATTGGTAAACCAGATTTTTGGGACTCGTTACCTACGTTTACCTGAATAAAATATTTCAAAGATCTATTATTATTTTTCTCGCATGATGATAGAATATCTGCAACTTTTTGACTGTCCAGGGAATGTATGTAATCAAATATTTTTGCAGCAGCTTTTGCTTTATTGCTTTGTAGCTTTCCGACCATATGTAGATTAATTTTTTTTTCTTTTTTTACCTCACTCCATTTCGATATCGCCTCTTGAACTTTATTTTCACCAAAATGGTCATGTCCGATATCTATTAAAGGTTTTATATGTTGAATTGGGAATGTTTTACTTACAGCAACTAGATTTATTGGTCTTTGCTGTTTCTGGGAATTAATAATCAATTTTATTTTATTGTATCTTTCGATTATGCTGCTCATTATGTTTTCTTATAAAAAAAAAATATTTTTTAATTATACAAAGTATTTACGATATCAATCTAAATAATATTAAAGCAAATAACAAATTTTTTATAATATATAGAAATCATAAAACTAAGGAAAAACTTAGTGAAATTTTGAAATTTAGAAACAAATGTAAATTAAAAAAGTTTTTATTTTTTGTTGCAAACAATATTGTGTTAGCTCGATTGCTAAATTCAGATGGTATTTATATCTCATCATGGAATACTAGTATTAAACCTTCTTATTTTAGACATTTAAATAAATCTATTATTGGTTCAGCACACAGCGTTAGAGAGATAACCTCAAAATTAAATCAAGGGTATAACTATGTACTTGTTTCAAAACTTTTTAAAGTTGATTATGCACCTAAAGAAAAATTCTATGGAGTCATAAAATTTAACAGACTTTTAGAAATAAATAAAAAAATTATACCCCTTGGTGGCATTAAGTTGATAAATTTAAATAAACTAAAAATTGTTAGAGCAGAAGGTTTCGCTTTGATGTCAGAGATAAAAAAAAAGCCGGCTATTTCTAACCGGCTTTTTTAAATAATAATTGTTAACTACTATAATTAGAACGAAACTGAGATACCAAGTGTTCTAGTATCGTCAGATTGGTTATTTGTGTAGTTATCGTTATCTGTTTTAGCTTCTTGGAAACCGATTGTCATACCACCGATTGTGTAACCAATGTTAATCGCATCTGTTTCTTGAACTTTGTCTACAGCAGAGATATCGTGTTTCTCTGACTCATATCTGTTCCATGAAATCGATAGATTGTCATTTACAGCATATGAAATCCCCATTACTAAATCTTTGTAAAAGAGCTCGTTACCATTTGCAGTAGTTTCACCTTTAGATGATACTTTTCTTTGTATACCTAATGCGAAATTTCCTGTTGAGTAATTAAGAGCTGCTGTAGCATCTACTGCGTCTTCTGTTGCAGCAATAGTTGATACTTCATCTTCTTCATAACCCAATGTTAAAGTTGCACCATCAAGGTACGAACCTAACGCAGGAATGTCAGCTAAATTTGTTTTTAAAGATACTGATTGACCAGAACCTACTGAAGCACTTGCGTCAGATGAATTTGCATTATCTGCATTTTCAGTACCGTCAACTTTTGGGATGTATTTGTAATCTACAGCTCCAAGTATTGGAAGGCTGAATTTAAATCCAATTCCCATTTCACCAGCTAATCCACCAATGTCAACATTAGTGTATGTACCTGATCCAGATCCATTAGCTTCTTCATAAGCAGTTGGTGTAACATCGTCGATTGCGTCTACTGGGCTTCCGTCAGCACCTACATAAACATCAACTCCATAACCCATTACATTACCAAAAGTTATTTTAGAGTCACCGTAACCTAAGTTATCATTTGTATCTTGCATAACTGTTACAGTCATTCCGTTATCTAACTCTGTAGTACCAGAGAATTTTAATTCTCTGTCCACACCAAGAGGGTTACCTGTAGTAACATTGTTCTCAGAGTGGTAAGTTGCTTCCATGCTACCTGTTACAGTCAATTCACCAGCATTTGCTGTTGAAACTGCGAACAAGAATGATAGAGCAACTAATATTTTAGTTATTTTCATTTGTTTTCCTTTGTTTAATTTAATTATTAAATTAATGGCTATTTTTAATTCAAAATTTAACTAAAAACTTAAAAAACTAGTAATTGTAGTGTTTTTTTGATAAGTATGTTGCATTTTTACAACATTAAAAACATGACTAGAATAAGCCTTTTTTTGACTATATAGCTTAAATATGAGCGAAATTTATAAAAAATCAATCAAACATTGCATTTTTAAAACTTTTTACGCTTTGTGTATTTCAATTTTCATTAGCTTATCAATTACATCTTGTGCTGTTCCTGAATTTGCAAAACCTTCAAAAGTAGACAGAAGTGTGCCACACGCTGCAAAAGACAGAGCTAGAAAAAATATAGACGAAGGTCGAGGAGTTAGTATTAAAGGTATGATGGGTGGTAATAGAAAAACTACTTATGAATTTAGTTCTTCTAATCCGCTTTGGAGAGCATCTTTAGAAATAATTGATTTCATGCCCTTAACAACTGTAGACTATTCTGGGGGGATAATAATAACTGACTGGTATAGCGATACGAGTAACACAAACGACTCAATAAAAATTACAGTAAGATTTCTTTCTAACGAAATACAATCAAATAGTGTTAAAATAATAGTACATAATAAAAAATGTAAAACTAGTGAAAGTTGCTCGATTAATGAAATAGACTCAAAAATCAAATATGAATTGCAACGTTCCATCTTAACAAAAGCTGCACAGTATGATCTTGAGTCAAAAAAGAAGAAGAATAAAAATTAATTTCATTAAAAATAATGGAAAGATATAATTTTCAAAAAATTGAGAAAAAATGGCGTGAAAATCCTAATGCTGTATCGGTAAATAACAATAACAAAGACAAAAAATTTTATTGCCTAGAAATGTTTCCTTATCCGTCTGGGAAAATTCATATGGGACATGTTAGGAATTATACAATTGGAGATGTAATCGCAAGATATAAATATCTCAACGGTTTTAATGTTTTACACCCAATGGGCTGGGACGCCTTTGGATTACCCGCCGAAAATGCCTCAAAATCAAATAATTTACATCCAAGAAAATGGACAAATGAAAACATTCAAACTATGAAAACACAACTAAAATTACTCGGATTATCTATAGATTGGGATAAGGAAATTTCAACATGCGATAAGGAATATTATAAACATCAGCAAGAATTGTTCATTGACTTTTACAATGAAGGTTTAATTTCAAGGAAAGAAACTTATGTTAATTGGGATCCTGTAGAAGGCACAGTTCTTGCAAACGAACAAGTTATTAATGGAAGGGGTTGGAGATCAAATGCAATAGTGGAACGAAAAAAACTATCTCAATGGTTTTTTAATATTACAAAATTTACAGATGACTTATTAAAAGACCTAGACACTCTTAAAGGATGGCCAGAAAAAGTTAAGTTGATGCAAAAAAATTGGATAGGCAAATCTATAGGTTGTGAAATGATTTTTGAAATAATTGGAGGAAAAAAATTAAATATATTTACAACAAGACCAGATACAATCTTTGGCGCAACTTTTCTAGCTTTGTCAGTTGATCACCCACTTTCATCAGATTTTAAGTCTAATAAAGAATTTTTAGCTTTCAAAAAAAAATGTGATAAATCAGGTACCACAGAAGAAGCTTTGGCTAATGCTGAAAAATTGGGATTTAATACTAATTTGTTTGCCAAACATCCTTTTATCAAAAATAAAAAAATTCCGATATATTTTGCAAACTTTGTGCTTATGGATTATGGAAGTGGAGCAATATTTGGTTGTCCGGCTCATGATCAAAGAGATTTTGATTTTGCAAAAAAATATAAGCTAGAAATTATAAAAGTTGTTTCGAATGGTAAGGATAGTGAAACTTTAAAAGCAGCTTACACTGGAGATGGTAAATTAATTAATTCTGAGTTTTTAGATAATTTAGAAATCTCTTCAGCTAAAGAAAAAATAATTTCTGAAGTTGAAAAAAAAGGGATCGGAAAAAGAAAAACTCAATTTAGGCTCAAAGATTGGGGTATATCAAGACAACGTTATTGGGGCTGTCCAATACCTATGATTTACTTGGAGGATGGTAGTGTTGTACCAGTAGATAAAAGTGAGTTACCCATTGAACTGCCTGAAGATGTTGACTTAAATTCGAAAGGTAACCCTTTAGATAGCCATCCAAAATGGAAAAATACTGTTCATAAATTAAGTGGAAAAAAAGCTATTCGAGAAACCGACACGCTAGATACTTTTGTTGACTCATCTTGGTATTTTCTAAGGTTTTGCTCTCCTAATCACAAATCATCTCCTTTTGACGAGAAGGAGGTAAAATATTGGATGCCTGTTGATCAATACATCGGTGGTATAGAACATGCAATTTTGCATCTGCTTTATTCTAGATTTTTCACAAAAGGTATTAAAAAATTTAATAAAAATTTTAATATTTCAGAGCCTTTTAAAAACTTATTTACTCAAGGAATGGTATGTCATGAATCTTACAAAGATCAAAAAGGCAATTGGTTATATCCTAATGAGGTAGAGAAAATTGATTCTTCAAATTATATAAAAAAGTTAGACAAAACTAAAGTAATTGTGGGTCCACCTGAGTCTATGTCAAAATCAAAAAGAAACACTGTAGATCCTGAGGCGATGATTAACGAATATGGAGCGGATGCTGTGAGATGGTTTATATTGTCAGACAGTCCACCAGAAAAAGACGTTCAATGGTCAGATACAGGGGTAGCATCTGCGAATAAATTTTTGCAGAAAATTTGGAATTTAAATTTTTTAATTTCAATTAGGAAGGAGATAAAAGCTGATAAGGATATGGAAAAAAAATTTAATTTAGTAATTAAAAGTTTTGTTACAAAGATCGATAATTCAATCAATAACTTTAGATTTAATGTAGCAATCGCTCACTTTTACGAAATTTATAAAATTTTTAGAGAAGCTGTTGAAAAAAATATTAGCAATAAAGTTTTAACAGAAAATATATCAGTTTTTATGAAATTAATGATACCTTTCGTTCCTCATTTATCCTATGAATGCCTCGAACTTTTAAAATCTAAATCAGTAAATAATTGGCCGAAGGTAGAGGGAAATTTATTGGAGGAAATTAAGCTAGCAATTCAAATAAATGGAAAAACGAGAGATATAATTACCGTTCAAAAAGATTTAGTCGAAAAAGATATAGATGTTATTATTAGGAAGAATTCTAAAGCAAAAAAATATATACAGGATAAAAAAATTATCAAAACTATCTTTGTAAAAAATAAAATAATCAATTACATTGTGCCAAGATAAGTATGATGTATAAATCAATTTTTACATTTTTTATAATCTTTATAACTAGTTCATGTGGTTTTAGTGTAGTTAAAAACTACGAAAGAGATTTTAATTTTTTAGAAATTAATACTTCTGGCGATAAAAGAATAAATTACATTATCAAAAATAAATTAAGAGTAAATTCAGAAAAAAATAAAAGTAAAGATATATTAATAAACATAGAAAGTTCTAAAAATAAAATAGTTAAAGAGAAGAATATCGAAAATGAAATAACAAAATATGAAATAACAATAAACGTTGATATTATTTATGAAATTATTGACAATGGTAGCAAAGAACAATTTCTTTTAAACAAAACTTCTGATTATCAAGTTGAAAATCAACATACTCAAACTTTAAATAATGAGAAAAAAATTATACGTAATCTTTCTGAGAGTATAGCGGATGACATTTTAAATGAAATTACAAGAAGAATAAATGATTTATAAAAGTTATTTACTGGAGAAAAAAATAAAAAATCTTAAAGAGAATGTTGCTTTATTTTACGGTGAAAATTTTGGATTAAAACAAGAATTTAAGAATGACATCAGATTTTTTTATAAAGATTGTGAAATTTTAAATTTTTACCAAGATGAAATCTTAAAAGATGAAAGAGCTTTAGAAAGAGAAATTAAAAATATATCTTTGTTTCAGAAAAAAAAAATTTTTTTTTTAAATAATGTTAGCGACAAAATATTTGATATATTAAATCAAAATTTTGAAAATGTAGGAGTTAACAAAATTTATATTTTTTCAGACATCTTAGACAAAAAATCAAAAATTAGAAATTTTTTTGAAAAAGAAAAAAATTATGCATGTGTACCTTGCTATCCGGATAATGAAATATCTATAAAAAAAATTATACAAGAGAAATTAAGTGGCTTTGATGGTGTAAGCCCTTTCATTTTAAACTTAATATATGAGAACACAAATTTAGACAGAATAAAACTTTATAATGAATTAGAAAAAATATTAGTCTGTTTCACTAACAAGAAAATAGATAAAGAGAGTTTAGAAGTTCTATTAAATTCAAGTACAAATGATAATTTTAATTTGCTTAAAGATGAAGCGATAATTGGTAACAAAATCAACACTAATAAATACTTAGCTGATACCATGATTGAAGCAGAAAAAGGTACTTATTATCTGAATATAATTAATCAAAGATTAATTAACCTTTATCAGTTAATAAAGAAAGCAAACACAACTACTCTTGAACTAGCAGTAAATGAAGCAAAACCACCGATTTTTTGGAAAGATAAACCTATTTACATTAAACAACTACAAAAATGGAATAGTAAAAAATTAAAAAAAATTTTAAATGATACTTATGAGTTGGAGATAAGATTAAAATCAAATTCTATAATAAACAAAAATTTATTAATAAAAAAACTGATTTTAGACATATGTGTGGCTGCTAACTCTTAGTGAGTAACTTTGAAATAAAATCAAATTGGTCTAAATCTTTATATTGAATGGATATTTTGCCGGAATTATTTTTTTTATTAGTTATTACAACTTTCAAGCCTAATATTTTTTCGATTCTTTCTTGAGTTTTTAAAATATTTGTATCAACTTTTTTATAAGATTTATCGCTATTTTTTTTGTTTCTTGTTAAGTACTCAACTTTTCTTGCACTGTAATTTTTTGCAACAATTTCCTCAGCTATAGTCGATGCATTAGATAAACCAATTAAAGGCCTTGCTTGTCCAGATGATAGTGTCCCCTCTTCTAACATAGCAACAACATCATTTGGCAATGATAACAATCTTAATGTATTACTAATATGACTACGACTTTTCGACATCAGTTTTGATATACTTTCGTGATCATATTTAAATTCCTCGTTTAATCTTTTATATCCTCTTGCCTCTTCAATTGGATTTAAATCATCTCTTTGTATATTTTCAACTATCGCTACCTCTAAAGACTCAACATCGCTTAAATCTAAAATAGTAACTGGTATTTCATGAAGTCCTGCTCTTTGGGCTGCCAGCCACCTTCTTTCTCCCGCTACTATTTCAAATCTCCCTGGATCTGCACTTTTAGGTCTGACAGCAATAGGCTGAATAATACCGTTTTTCTTAATAGAATTGGCCAATTGCTCAAGTTTTTCCTCACTAAAATTTTGCCTTGGCTGATAAGGATTTCTACTTAAATCACTTATAGAAACCTTATTTAATGTAGTTTTTTCTAGTGGTTTAACTTTCGGTTTATCATCTCCAAATAATGCTGACAAACCTCTTCCTAAACCCTTTTTTTTACCTGAACTCATGCAGCGCTTTCTATATTATTATTTTTCATAAACTCCTCTGCTAGTTTAAAATAAGATTTACTCCCAACACAATTTTTATCGTATATAACACAAGGTAGTCCATGAGAAGGAGCCTCTGATAAACGGACATTTCTTTGAATAACAGTTTGATAGACTTTCTCTTTAAAATAATTTCTAGCTTCTTTGTCCACTTCAGAGGATAATTTATTTCTTTTATCAAACATAGTTAATAATATTCCCCTAATTTTAAGGCTTGGATTTAGGTTTTCCTTAATTCTATTAATTGTTTTAACGAGTTGGGTAATTCCTTCTAACGCAAAAAATTCTGTCTGAAGCGGCACTAACAACTCATTAGAAGCTACTAAGGCCATGATGGTTAGCAAGCTTAATGACGGTGGACAATCTATAAATACATTATCATATTTCTCTAACAGACCATTTCTTTCTGCATCCAAAATTTGTTTTAATACAAAAGCTCTATTAGAGTCATTAGCCGTTTCAACTTCAAGGCCTGATAAATTTACGTGGGATCCTATTAGTTCTAAATTTTTTATATCAGTTTGTTGAATAGCCTCCTTAAGATTAATTTTTTTTATTAAAAGGTTGTATATATTTTTCTCTTCATTATTGTTACTTTTGCCTAAACCTGTTGTAGCGTTTCCTTGGGGGTCTAAATCTATAACTAAATTATTTTGACCCATAATGGACAGTGAGGCTGCCAAATTTATAACTGTTGTAGTTTTACCTACACCTCCTTTTTGATTTATGACTGCTAATCTTGTAGTTTGTCCCATCTAATAATTTATATCCATTAAAATAATTTTTGAATCTTCATTTGTTATACTATTTTCTAATTTATAAGCGTATTTTTTTGTATTTAAAGATTTATTTAACTCTTGATGTGCATTTTTACCTTTTAAAATAATCAATTTATGCGGTTTTTTTACGATTTCACGTGAAACTTGTATTATTTCGTCTAATTTTTTAAATGCCCTACATGTTATAATCTCTGAGTCTATCCCTTCATCTCTGACATCCCCTAAAACCTCGGCATTTAAACTCAATTCCTTAATTACGCTTTTTAAGAATCTTCTTTTTACAGGTGACTTTTCATATAATTTCACGTGAAAAGCCTTATTTTTATTGAATATTTCTAGTACGAGACCCGGAAATCCTGCTCCAGTACCGAGATCAGCCAATGAATACAAATTAAAATCAATAAACTTAACCAATTGAGCTGAATCAAGTATGTGCCTATGCCAAATTTCATCTTCTGTGCTTTTTGCAATTAAATTATAATTTTTATTTTCTTTTAAAACTAGATTTGTGAATGTTTTAAGTTTTTCAATTGAGTGATCGCTAAAATTAAGATTCTTTTTGAGAATATTTATGACTTCAGGCTGCTGCATCAAGCAGTGGCTTTATATCTGAGTTTTTTAATGTGCGAAAGGAGAATAATTATAGATGCTGGCGTAACACCATCGATACGAATAGCTTGACCCAAGGTTTTGGGCTTCACTTGAACCAGTTTGCTTTTTATCTCGTTAGATAAACCACTTAGTTTTTCATAATTTATACCATCAGGTATAATAACGGACTCATCTTTCTTAAAAGACTCTATATCTTTATCTTGTCTTTCTAGATAACCCATATAATGAGCATCTGTTACAACTTGATTTTCTATAGAGCTTGGAAAATTTGGAATATCAGGGAAAGCTTGCCTTATTTTTGCCATATTTACTTTTCGCTGGCCCATGATCTCTAAACAAGATCTTTTGACACCATCCATGGCGATCTTGATATCAAATTTCTTAGCTTGATTAGGAGTTAAATAATTATTTTTTAAAATTTTATTAAGAGCAAAAATATTTTTTTTCTTGTCGCTAAATATTTTTTTTCTCTTAGAATTCACTAAATTTAAATTGATTCCGAAATCGGTTAGTCTTTGATCGGCATTATCGGCTCTCAAAGATAATCTATATTCTGCTCTAGATGTAAACATTCTATAAGGTTCTGTAACTCCTTTAGTAATGAGATCATCAATCATAACACCAATATAAGAAGTT
>MDTD01067045.1_pt1 | contig 19260 bp, 18 predicted proteins | sample 811221 | NCBI WGS metagenome assembly MDTD01 (sample SAMN05326646, study PRJNA326480) | marine metagenome | isolation source: seawater | place: Pacific Ocean: South West | collected 2011 | reverse complement strand
ATAGCTTTTGGTGTAAGTGAAAAAAAAATTATCGAAGAAAAAATTTTTGAAGCGGTTGAAAAATCTGAACTTTCCGATTTTTTAAAAAAATTACCTGATGGTTTAGATACAATTGTCGGAGACCGGGGGGTTAGAATTTCTGGAGGACAACGCCAAAGAATAGGTATTGCACGATCTTTATATAGAAATCCGGAAATATTAATTTTGGATGAGGCTACAAGTTCACTAGATATAGAGACCGAAAACAAATTTATAGAAAATATCAATAGATTTAAAAGTGAAAAAACAGTAATTATCTCTACTCATAAATTTGAAATACTTAAAGAATGTGACATTATTTATAAAATTAAGGATAAAAATATAATCAAAAAATAAATTTTATGAAAAAAATCTTTGTTACTGGGTCTGAAGGTTTTATAGGATCTCATTTAGTCGAAAAATTGTTACAAAATAAATATAAAGTAAAAGCCTTAGTGCAGTACAATTCTTTCAATTCTCTAGGGTGGATTAACGATTTAAGCAATAAAGATAGCAAAAACTTAGAGATTATTTTTGGTGACATAAGAGACTTATCTTTTATTGATAAAATTACAAAAGATTGCGACGTTATTTTTAATTTAGCAGCATTAATTGGCATTCCCTACTCTTATCACGCACCTACGTCATATTACGAAACCAATGTTAAAGGAACTTTAAATATTTTAGAAGCCGCAAAAAGAAATAAAACTAAAAAAGTAATTATAACCTCTACAAGCGAAGTCTATGGTACTGGGCAGTATCTACCAATTGATGAAAAACATCCTTTAGTTGGTCAATCACCATATGCAGCTTCAAAGATTTCCGCAGATCAATTAGCAATGTCTTATTTTTATTCTTTTAATTTACCTGTAACAATTATCAGGCCTTTTAATACTTATGGGCCAAGGCAATCTTTAAGAGCTATTATTCCTACAATTATTCAACAAATGTTAACTAATAGAAAAACAGAGATAAATTTGGGAAATATTAATACTACTCGAGATTTCAGTTATGTTTCTGACACGGTTGATGGTTTTGTTAAGTCGATTAATGCTAAATCTAATGGTGAAATTATCAATCTTGGTTCAGGATTTGAAATAAGTATACAAGAATTAGTAAAAGAAATTGGACACGTTTTAGGCAAAAAAGTAATCGTAAAAAAAGATAAAAAAAGATTTAGACCAAAAAAAAGTGAAGTAGAGCGTTTAAAATCCTCAAATACAAAAGCTAAAAAAATATTAAAATGGAAACCAAAATTTGTTGGAAAAAAAGGTCTCAGGGAAGGAATAAAAAAAACGCTTAACTGGTTCCTGAAAAATAAACAATTATTACCTAATAAGAATTCTTATAATATTTAAATTTGTGAAATTTGAAAAAAAAAATTTAAATATTGGTTATTTCGGAGATGGTAATTGGGCCTATCAAAATTTAATAAAAATATTTAAAGACAAAACAATTAGTACTAAATTTATTTGTTTAAGAAAAAAACCTGATAACAGAATTAAGATTTTATCCAAAAAGAAAAAGATACCATGTTTTAAATTTGAAAATGTTAATGATAAAAGTTCTATTAAAAAAATTACAAGTTATAAATGTGATTATCTGATTTCGATGTCTTACGATCAAATCTTCGGTAAAAAAATTTTAACATTAATGAAAAATAAAATTATAAATTGTCATGCTGGATTATTACCGTTTTATAGAGGGAGGAACGTTCTAAATTGGGCTCTAGTGAATGATGAAAAATTTTTTGGTGTAACAACTCATCTGATTAATGAAAAAATAGACCAAGGAAATATAATCAAGCAAATTAAAATTAAAATTAGTAAATTTGATACTTATAGAACATTATTGAAAAAAGCAGAAAAAAATTGCTCAATCTTACTTTATTCAACTATTAAGATTATACAAAAACAAAAAGGAAATTTTGCTACGATCTCTCAAAAAAATATTAACCAAAAAGGGTCATACTTTAGAAAAAGAAATTCACAAGATGAAGAAATAAATTGGTCTAAAAGTGCTAAAGAAATTTACAATTTGATTAGAGGAATATCTAGTCCTGGACCAAACAGCAAAACAATTTACAATAATAAAATTTTAAGGATAAAAAAGTCCAAAATTATAAAGCTTAAAACCAAGAAAATATTTAAAAAAGGTGAAATTATTTTAAAGACAAAAAATTATTTTGTAGTAAACACAGGTTTTGGGAGAATTAAAATTTTAGATTGGTATCCAAAATTAAGTTTAAAAGCAGGTCAGGTTTTTTCGTGAAAACAATTATTATTGCAGAAGCAGGCGTGAACCACAATGGAAGTTTGAAAAATGCTAAAAAACTTGTTTCACAAGCGAAAAAAAGTGGAGCCGATTTTATAAAATTTCAAAAATTTAATGCTGAAAATCTTGCAACAAAAAAAGCAAAATTAGCCAACTACCAACGAAAAAAATATAAAAGTTTTACGCAGTATCAAATGTTAAAAAAACTTGAGCTAAGAGATTCTGACTATAAAATACTTCATAAATTTGCAAAAAAAATAAGAATTAAATTTCTTTGTTCATGTTTCGATGAAGAATCACTCAAGTTTCTGCAATTTTATAAAAATGAATTTATCAAAATTCCATCAGGGGAAATAAACAATCTCCCACTTCTTAAATACGCAGGAAGTTTAAAAAATAAAGTTATATTATCATCTGGAATGTCAACTATTGATGAAATATCTTTAGCTTTAAAAACAATAATTAATGCTGGGACGTCTAAAAAAAATATTTACTTATTACACTGCAATTCAGATTATCCAACAAATATTCAAGATGTAAATTTAAAAGCATTCGAGCAATTAAAAAAAAAGTTTGGTTTAAAATTAGGTTATTCTGATCATACAACCAGTCAAGAAGTTCCAATTATTGCAGTAGCAATGGGGGCTAAAATAATTGAAAAACATTTTACACTAAATAAAAATCTTAATGGACCGGACCACAAAGCTAGTTTTAACCCGAAAGAATTTAAAACATTAGTAGAAAACATTAGAAAAACTGAAATAATTTTAGGAAAAAACAAAAAAATAGTAACAGAAAGTGAAAAAAGAAATAAAATTTTAGTTCGTAAATCTTTAGTAGCTAAAAAAGAAATAAAAAAAGGAGATAGGTTCAATAAAAATAATATAACTATTAAAAGACCAGGAAATGGTATCTCTCCGGTAAATTTTTATAAGTTAATTGGTAAAAAATCAAAATATTCGTTTAAACCAGATGAACTAATTAAAATATGAAAAAAATTGTATTAATAACAAGTACTAGAGCAGATTATACAATTTTGAAAAGTTTAATCTTTAATCTAAAAAAAAATAAAAAAATGAATTTAGAGTTAATAATTAGTGGAACTCACTTGAATAAAAAATATGGATATACGATTAAAGAAATAGATAATCTTAAAACAATAAAACATAAAAAAATTGATATAAATTTAAAATCCACATCTGAAATTGATATATCTAAAACTTTTAGTTTGGGAGTTAAAAAATTTACTAATTATTTGAAAAATAATAAAACTGACCTTGTTATATTATTGGGAGATAGATATGAAATATTAGCTTTTGCAGTATCATGCTTAATTTCAAGAATTCCTATTGCTCATATTCATGGGGGCGAGGTGACTCAAAACGTAATTGATGACGCTATTAGACACTCAATTACAAAAATGTCTCAGATCCATTTTGTGGCTAATGAAAGCTATAAAAAAAGAGTAGCTCAACTTGGGGAGGAAAACTCGCGTATATTTAAAGTTGGAGGTCTTGGAGCATACAATATTACTAAAGAAAAATTTTTATCAAAAGAGGACGTTTTAGAAAAAATAGGAATACCAGGTTTAAAAAAGTATATTTTATTTTGTTTTCACCCAGAAACACTAGATAAAAATTCTACATTAAAAAATTTTAGTAAGATTTTAAATGCTTTAAAGCATTTTAAAAATCAATTTTTCTTATTTACGATGCCAAATTCTGATCAAGAAAGTGATTATATATATTTTGAAATTAAAAAATTTATATCAAACTCTCCAAATTCAAAATTAATTAAATCTCTTGGAAATAAATATTACTATAGTTTTCTTAAACATTCAGAATTACTTATAGGAAATTCCTCGAGTGGCATCCTGGAAGCTCCATCTGCTAGAGTACCCTCTTTAAATATAGGTAATAGGCAAACCGGTAGAGTAATGGCTAAATCTGTTATCAATTGTGATTTTAATGAAAAAAATATAAGAAAAAAAATCAATTACTTATTAAAAATGAAAAAAAAATTATCTTATAAAAATCCCTATTATAATGGAAATACTCCTGTAAAAATTATAAAGATTTTAGAAAATTTGAATTTTAATAACTTAATCAATAAAAAATTTAGGGATATCAAAAAATGAAAAATATATTAATCTCATCAAACATTTCGATATCACAGTCAATGAAAAAACTTAGTGAAACTGGCCAAAGATGTTTAGTAGTAGTAGATGTAAGAAAAAAATTATTAGGAACTCTTACCGATGGAGATTTAAGAAGAAACATTTTATCTGGCTATGAACTATCAGATAGCATTAAAAAAATTTATAATAAAAAGCCAATCTACTTCTTAGAAAAAAATTTCTCTACTGAAAACGCAAAAAAAATTTTTATTAGTAAAAAAATTAACTTAATTCCCGTGATAAACTCCAAAAGAAAAGTAATTAATTGTCTTACTTGGGATAATGTATTTAAAAAAAATTCTAAGAAAAAGAACATTATGCCTTCATTAAGCACTGTTATAATGGCTGGTGGTAAAGGAATAAGAATGAAACCTTTTACCGATGTTCTTCCAAAACCCTTAGTGCCGATTAATAATAAGCCAATAATTGAACATATAATAGAAAATTTTCTAAATTTTAATCAAAACAAGTTTTTTTTGACAATCAGTCAAAAAAGTAAAATCTTAAAATATTATTTTAAAGATAAAAATATAAAAAAATATAAAATTAATTTTATTACAGAAAAAAAACCTCTTGGCACAATAGGAGGTTTAAAACTTCTAGAAAGTAAACTAACAAATAATTTTTTTTTAGCAAATTGCGATATCTTAGTCGATGCAAATTACCAGGATATCTTTGAACTTCATAATTCAAGAAATAATGATATTACTATCGTAGCTTCAATAAAAGAATTTAATATTCCATATGGAGTTTGTGAAATTGGAAAAAAAGGTTTACTAAAAAATATTAAAGAAAAACCTAGCCTTCAATATCTTGTAAATACTGGCTTATATTTGATAAATAAAAAAACAATAAAGTTGATACCGAAAAATAAATATTTTGATTTCACTGATTTAGTCAATACACTTTTGAAAAAAAAGAAAAAAATTGGAGTCTTTCCAATCGCAGACCAAAATTGGATAGATGTCGGTCAATGGGATATCTTTGAAAAGAATTTAAAAAAGTTAAAAACTAATGTTTAAGGGGAAAAAGATATTAGCACTGATTCCTGCTAGAGCTGGCTCAAAAGGATTAAGAAATAAAAATATAAAAATTTTTAAAAAAAAACCATTGATATACTGGACAATAAGGGCTGCAAAAGAATCTAAATATATTGATGATATTGTTGTCACAACTGATTCAAAAACAATACTAAATTTATCTAAAAAATTTAAAATTAAAAACTTAATTAAGAGACCAAAAAAATTAGCTTTAGATAATACAGCAATCAAAGAGGTTATTTTTCATAGTTTTAAGTGGATAAAAAAAAATTTAACTAACGAATATAAATATTTTATTTTACTGCAACCCACCTCTCCATTAAGAAACAAAGACCATATTAATAAATTTATAAGAAATTTTTTTTCAAAAAAAAAACAAGATAGTGAAACAATGATCTCTGTTGCTGCCGCTCCGGTAAAAGCAAGTTGGTTAATGAGAAAAAAAGGCAAGTACCTCAATTTTTTAAAAAAAAATAAAAAAAATTATTTAAGACAAGATTTAGAGAAATTTTATTTACCTAATGGTGCTATTTATTTTTCAAAAATTACTACTTTTAAAGGATCCTTTTATAGCAATAAAACAATGTTCTATGAAATGGATACTAAAAGCTCAATTGATATTGACAATTTACATGATTTCAAAAAAGGTGTAAAAATGAAAAATATTCTGGAGTAATTTATGTCATTATTAAAAGGAAATTTTAAATCAAAAAAAATAAACAAAAAAAAACTTTCTCAAGAAGAAGAGTTAGAAAAAAAATTTGAAGAAGAGGCATCAAAAAGAATTGGTGGAAGTATGGTTTATGTAAAAAAAAAGAAGATTAATTGGGATCTAAAAGACTAAAACACATCTTTCTTGAGAAACAATTTAATAGATAAACTACACAAAAAACTTAATAGTATAACCTTTAAGAGTCTTTCAAAAGAAGTCTACGCGAACGCTAAAAATAATCTAAGGTTTTTAAATTTTGGAAAATCTCTTAAAGAACTGTTACAAATCAATAAAGAAAATAAAAATGCAATTATAGTTGGCGGTGGTCCTAGTTTAAGAAAGATTAATCAAATTAAAGTTTTAAAAAAGTACAAAAAAAATTTTATTATTATTGCTTGTGACGGAGCCCTTTACTATCTTTTAAGTAATGGTGTAATTCCAGATTTAGTTGTGACCTTCGACCCACATCCTACAAGAATTATAAGATGGTTCGGTAATACAAATTTGAAGAAAAAAGATTTAATAAAAGACGACTATTTTTCAAGGCAAGATATAGAAACAAAATTTAATAATGAAATAGAGTCTAATAAGAAAATAATTGCTCTTTTTAATAAAAATGCAAAAAAATTAAAAATAGCTTTATGTACTTCATCCTCTAAATTAGTTGTAAGACGTTTGATTGAATCCAAAACAAATATATACTGGTGGAATGCTTTCTTAGATGACCCTAATAAAAAAAATAGTCTTACAAAAAAAATATTTAAATTAAACAAATTACCAATTGTTAACACCGGAGGTAATGTAGGTTCTGCCGCTTGGATGATGGCAGATAATGTTTTTAATTGTAAAAATATTGCTCTTTTGGGTATGGATTTTGGATATTACAAAGAGACACCTATTCATGCCACGCAATATTACGATGTACTACTCAAAATTTGTAAAGATAAATCTAAAGTCAAAAATTTCTACTCAAATATATATAATAATAAACTAAAAAAAATATTTTATTCTGATTACGTTTATATGTGGTACAAAAAATGTTTAGTTGAGATGATAAATAATTCAAAAAGCAGTACCTATAACTGTACTATGGGTGGTATATTGCTTGATAAAAAAATAAAATGGTCTACATTGGAACAATTCTGTAAAAAAAATTAAATGGCTAAAGTACTATTTATAAACCCTATTGTTAGAGAAGAGGAAGCTCCAAAACATGTTCCTATGGGAATGGCCCAGTTGGCTGCAATTTCAATTAATTTAGGACACAAAATACAAGTGTACGATCATAATGCTTGGCGGGCCGATGACGATCAGGTATCTGAGGTAATTAAAGCTGAAAATTGGGATTTAATAGGTATTGGCGGGATTACTACTGCCTATGCCTCAATTAAAAAGTTAGTCAAACTAATTAAAAAAATTAAATCAGATCAATTAATTTCTTTAGGCGGTGGTGTTCTTACCTCGTTACCTAAGGAAATGATGAACTGGCTTCCTGAAGTTACTTTCGGATTTATTGGAGAGTCATATAAAACATTTCCTGAAGTTTTGTCTATGATTGACGAAAAAAAAAGTGACTGGCACAAAATTAATGGAACCATTTCTAGAAAAGACAATGGAGAACTTCATATTTCTCCAAAAAGAGATTTAATTGAAAATTTAGATGAACTTCCATTTCCAGCATATGATTTATTTCCTTTAGAAGAAGTATACTTTAAAAATAGCGCCCTAATGTATTCTGAAGAAGGAATGATGGCTACTCGTAGATTAGATATTAATGCAAGTATTGGATGTTCTTTAATTTGTAAATTTTGCTATCACTTAGGAATAGCAGGAGATATGAGATATAAACAAGATGAAACTGGCAAAGTTATAAACATAGAGTTTGATCAACCAAAAAATTACTCAAGAACAATAAGATATAATAGTCCAGAGTACGTAGTAAAATTAGCAAAACATATTAAAGATAAATATGAAGCTAATTTTGCTTACTTTCTTGATGAAAACTTGATGACAATGGATGTTTACTCAAGAAGAGTTTGGATGAAAGAAATATGCAGATTATGGAAAGAAAACGATTTGGTTCCAAAAAAGAGAAAAGATGGAACTTGGACAGGCTTACATTGGTCTGGCACAAGCCATGCTACTTTATGTGAACCAAATGTTCTCAAAATGATGAGAGAACATGGCTGTTCTCATTTGGTTTATGGTTATGAGCATTTCGATGACAGAATTTTAAAAACCATGGGGAAAGGATCTACTAGAAAAACTAATTTAAGAAGTTTCTTTTGGACTATAGAGTCGGGGATAAGACCTATACCTAATCAAATTATTGGTTTTCCAGAGGAAGATTTTGACTCTCTTAGAAATCAGATGAAAGCCTGGGATGATTTAGGCATGATGGTGAAACCACACTTTGCTACGCCTTATCCTGGTTCTGAATGGTTTACAATTTTTAGAAAAGATATTGAAAAACAGTATGCAGGTAGAGGAAAAGAATTAGGATTAAAAGATGATTTAGAGGCTTACATTTTGGATTTGGGCGATGCTAGTAGAATCTCAGCAGTTATTTCAAAAAATTTTAATGCAATCGAATTAGCGGGCTTAAGAGAAATGATGCTTCATAGACAGTATGATAAAATTGACGCTTATGAAAAAGAGTGGAGAACCAAACACAATATCAAGCCAGGTGAACCCTCAACACTTTGTAAAGACCAAAGCAGCTTCAAACCTGAAAACCTAAAGACAGTCTCTTAATAATATTTTCTTAAATAATGCATTTTTTAGATAAAAGATCTAAAAATGAAGAACTTTTAATTTGCAAAAGTTTTTTATTATCCAGAAAAATTACTGAAAAATATGCAAAAATTTTTAATAATAGTACTTTTAATTCTTTTCTTTCAAAAAATTTATCTAAAAAACTTGTAATTTCTTATTTTAAAAAAAAGTTTTTTTACGAAAATATTAATGTTTTTAATCAAATTGTAATCAATGAACATGATAAAAAATATAATCAAAAAATAATCTATGATAGTTCTGATCAAAAAAAAATTTTAAAAACATTAAACAAGAATTTATTTAGCAAGTATAAGGTAGATGCAATTAATCAAAAAAAAAGTCTCAAAAGTTTTTTTTCAGTTTTAAAACCTTCATATTACAAGTTATTAAAATTAATAAATCTCAAAAAAAGGAAAATAGACTTTAAAAGACCAAAAATTGCTATTTCTTTAGTTGAAGGTTTAGATCCTAGCTTTAAATCAGATGTTTATTGGGATCCTCAAATTAAAAACAAAAAAGATGTCGTCATTTATATAGAAGCACCATATTTGCTTAGAAAATTTAAACAGCAAATTCCTTATATTGAAAATTTAAAAAAAAATGGAACTGCTATTATTAATCTGTGGGAAGAGGAAAGCTATCAAGATAACTTTAAAGATCTTTTACAAGATTTAAAAAATATAAAAACTAAAAATTTTTTAGACTCTTATTTAAAAAATAATTCAATAGAGCTTGTTATGAGAGTAAATTTTTGGATAAATTTTTTTAAAAAGTACAATATAAAAATTCATATTGACTCGGACGATCTTAAATTTGATAACATAGCCAAACAAATTGCATTAGAATTAATCGACGGATGCTCGATAGGTAAAATTAAATCTTATATTACGCCTAATTGCCCTTTATTTTTTGAGTATTATCATAATGATATTTTTTTTTGTTGGGGGAAAAGAATAGTAGAAAATATTAAAAAAATGAAAAAGAGTGATATGATAACTAATATTAAAAATCTTGTTGTAAGTGGGAATCTCAATCAATTAGAAAATAAAGAGATTTCGGAAAAAATTTCAAAAATAAAAAAAAGTTTCAAAAGTATTGGTGTAAAAAAAAAAATTTTAATTTTGGATACCTCCCACGATGATAATAAAAATTATAATGAACAATTAATGTTGTCAAAAAAAGTTAATTATTTTTATAAAAAAATTATAGATTTTGCTTCAAATGACAAGAGGGTAGGGTTAGTTATAAAGCCAAAAAAAGGTCTTGATTTTTTAGACAAAGATACAAAAAAAAAGATAAGTAACCTAGTCAATATGAAAAAAATCTATGTCGAAAATAACTTTAAAGTTCCAGTTAAGAACTTTTCTAAAATAAGTGATTTTGTCATCTCTCTTACTGTGGATAGTCTGCCTTCAGCAATGCTAGAAGCTTTATGTGAAAACAAGAAACTCAAATGTGTATTTTACGACTATCCAAAATGCTCTAAAAAAGAAAAGATTTTTATTTGGGGGAATAAAAAGGTTTTGTTTAACAATATAGATAATATGTTAAAAGCAGTAAGAAATAATTTGTTTTTACCTGATTCAAAAATTGGAGTTTGGCCTAAAAATTTTCTGGATTCTTTAAATCCTTTCAAACCAGTTTCGAATAATGATAAAGCTAAGTTTTACATACAAAATTTATTAAATCAATTTAAAAAACTTGAGAGTAAAGATAAGTCTATTAAAAAAGTAAATTATTTATTTGAAAAAAAATACGGTAACAAGCTTGTTATAAAAATTTAATGAATTTAAAAAAAAAAAATTTAATCGAACTTTATAATTTACCTAAGAATGTTAAATTTTGTAAAAATTGTACTGTTTCTAATCAAAGACCAAGAATAACTTTTGATAAAAATGGAATTTGTTCTGCGTGTAACTTTAGTAAAATAAAGAAAAAAATTAATTGGGAAGACAGGAAATTAAAATTTAAAAAACTGTTAGATCGATTTAGAAAAAAAGATGGAAATTTTGACGTTTTGGTTCCATGCAGTGGAGGAAAAGATGGCAGTATGGTTGCACATAAATTAAAATATGAGTACGGAATGAATCCTTTATGTGTTACCTGGGCTCCACTTAAATATACTGAGATTGGAAAAAAAAATTTAAACAATTTTATCAATAGTGGTTTTGATCATATACTAGGAACTCCTAATCCTTCAATAACAAAAAAATTAACGGAGGCATCATTTAAAGAAGTTGGAGATCCTTTTCAGCCATTTATTTATGGTCAGGTTAACTTTCCTCTTAACATGGCAATAAAGTACAATATTCCACTAATAATGTATGGTGAGAATCAAGAGGCCGAATATGGAGGTGACACTACTAAAGCAGAAAAACCTACAAGAGACGTAACAGATTTTGCTAAATATTATTTTTCTGGAAAACAACTAGACTCTTGGAAAAAATATGGAATTTCTAATAAGGACTTAAAGTTTTTTTCTGGACCTGAAATGGAAAGCGTAAAATCTTCAAAAATTGAAATTCATTTTTTTGGCTATTATCATTTTTGGGATCCACAAGAAAATTATTATTATTGTCAAAAACATACTGGTCTTTCACCAAACGAGGAAAGAACTGAAGGCACTTATTCTAAGTACGCAAGTTTGGATGATAAACTTGATGGCTTTCACTTTTACTTAGCTTATATAAAGTTTGGAATAGGGCGAGCTACATCTGATAGTGCGCACGAGATAAGAGATGGTAAAATTGATAGAGGCGAGGGAATTAGTCTTGTAAAAAAATACGACCACGAATTCCCTAAAAAATACTATGAGGAATTTTTAGAATATTGTTCTATTAGTTCAGAAGAATTTGACAAAATTATTGATAGCTGGAGATCAGACCATCTTTGGAGAAAAGGAAATGACGACAAGTGGGTACTAAAAAGTCCCATCTGGAAAAATAATGAGAAAAGTAAGGATAATTCCTAGACTAGATATTAAGGGTCCAAATTTAATAAAATCAGTTCAATTCGAGGGGCTTAGAGTTTTGGGTTCACCGAATGATTTTGCAAAAAGGTATTACGATGAAGGTGCTGATGAATTATTATATATGGATGTGGTAGCAAGCCTTTATGGTAGAAATAGTTTAAATGATCTTATATCCAAAGCAGCTAAAAATGTATTTATTCCAATAACTGTTGGAGGTGGAATCAGGACAATCAATGATGCAATTCAAATTTTTAAATCTGGTGCTGATAAAATTGCAATTAATACTGCTGCAGTAAAAAATCATGATTTAATATCAGATTTAGCTCAACGTTTCGGGTCCCAAAGTATTGTAGTTTCTATTGAGGCAAAAAAAGTTAAGGATGGATGCTGGGCGGTTTACACAGAATATGGCAGAGAAAAAAGCAATTTAGATTTATTCAAATGGATTAAAATTTGTGTTGAAAAAGGAGCTGGTGAAATAATTATTACTTCAATCGATAGAGAGGGAACTGGAAGAGGTTTTGAAACCGAAATACTTGAAAATCTCGGTAATATAGAAATACCAATTATATTTTGTGGTGGAATGGGTAACTTGAATGATATTATTGAAGTTTTAAAGTTTGGCAATGTAGATGCCATTTCAATGGCTGACTCAATACACTATGATAAACTAAAAATTTCACAGATCAGAGAATTCGCGTTGTCAAAAAATTTGAATTTAAGAAACTTCCAGCATGAAAACTAAAACTTTAATAATAGATTACGGTACAGGCAATTTATTAAGCTTAAAAAGGGCATTAGAACATGTTGGCGCTGAAGTAATTGTTTCTGATAATCATAGAAAAATTGATGATGCTTCCCATATTATATTACCTGGCGTGGGCGCATTCAAAAAAGCTGTAGATGTATTGAAAGAAAAAAAATTAGATGAAATAATTAAAAAAGTAGTAGAAAAAAAAAGAAATTTTTTAGGTATTTGCCTTGGAATGCAACTTTTATTAAAAAAAAGTTATGAACATGGAGTAACAAAAGGACTTGGAATTTTTGATGGTGAAGTGAAATCCATAAAAACTTTAAAAAATTCAATTGATATTAAAATTCCAAATATTGGTTGGTATAATTTACAACCCGAGTATGAAAAAAAACAATTTAATATTTTTAAAGATTTAAATGATAAGGATAATTTTTATTTTGTTCATTCATTTCTGTCTGACGTAAAAAAAAATAATGAAAAGAATTTTTCAATCAAATATTTTAATATAAATATACCTGCAATAATTTCTAAAAATAATATCTTTGGTTTTCAATTTCATCCTGAAAAAAGTGGAAAATCGGGTCTAAAACTTTTAAAAAACTTTACTAATTTAAAATGAAAAAATCTCCAATAATTAAAAAAATAAAAAAATTATTTTCAAGAAATTTGAAACCATTATTTCTTCATGAACCTGATATTGATCTTAAAGATATAAAAAATGTATCTTTAGCGTTAAAACAAAAAAAAATTTCTTCACATGCGAGTATTACTTTAGATTTTGAAAAAAAATTAAAAAGCTTTACAAAATCAAAGTATGTTGTTTCTACAATCAATGGAACTTCAGCTATCCACTTAGCTTTACTATCGTTAAAAATAAAACCAAATGATGAAATTCTAATGCCATCATTAAATTATATAGCAAGCGCCAATGCGTGTTTATACATTGGTGCAATCCCTCATTTTATTGAAACAAAAAAAGATAATTTGAATATCGATACCTTAAACTTGGAAAAATATCTTAATTTAATTACAACGCAAAAAAACAAAAAATGTTATAATATCAAGACAAAAAGATATATTAGAGCAATTATTGTTCCACATCTTTTTGGACATATATATGAAATTGATAAAATAAAAAAAATTTCTAAAAAATATAATCTTTTTTTTATAGAGGATGCAGCTGAGGCGTTAGGAAGTTTTTATAAAAGAAAACACGCAGGAACTTTTGGAGATATTGGAATATTAAGTTTTAATGGAAATAAAATAATTAGTTCAGGATCTGGTGGAGCGCTAATAACAAATAATAAAAAACTATCTTTAGAGGCTTTGAAACTTTCTACAATTTCAAAAAAAAAACATTTATGGAATTATGAATTTGATGAAGTAGGATTTAATTATAGATTACCAAGCATTAATGCAGCACTAGGAATCTCTCAACTTAAAAAATTAAAACTTTTTATAAAGTTAAAGAGAGATCTATATAAAAGATATAAATTTTCATTTGGAAAAGAATACATGTTTGATTTATTGAAAGAACCTAAAAATTGTAAGAGCAATTATTGGTTACAAACAATTATTATGAAAAATAATTATAAATTAAATTATCAAATTTTTAAAAATTTATTCTCTCTTAAAATATTTGTGAGACCTATATGGAGACCTTTGCATTTATCAAATCATTTAAAGAAATTTCCTAAAATGAGATTAAAAAACACAGAAAATATCGCAAAGAGAATAATAAATCTTCCAAGTAGCTCATTTTTATTTAAAAATAATTAATATGAAACAAATAACAATTTTGGGTGGAAGCGGTTTTCTAGGATCAGTTTTGAGTGATTTATTGGCTAAGAGTAAAAAATATAAAGTTATTATTTTGGATACGAAAATAAAAAGACCACTTTATAAAGGGCAAAAATTTATTAAGGGAAGTATTTTAAATGAGACAAATCTTCAAAAAGCCATTAAAGGCTCAGAATATGTTTTTAATTTTGCTGCGTTGGCTGATTTAGATGTAGCAAAAAATCAACCTTTAGAGGCAGCAAATATAAATATTATAGGTACAATTAAAGCGCTTGTAGTTTCCAGAAATAACAAAATTAAAAAATTTATTCATGCTAGTTCTATATACGCAAACAGTGAACAAGGAGGATTTTACGGTTCAAGTAAAAAAGCAGCTGAGGATTTTATAGAAAAATTTTGGAAAAAATATAAAGTTAATTTTACAATTTTAAGATTTGGATCGCTTTATGGCATAAATGCTGGAAAAAATAATGGTATCAATGTAATTATTGATACCTACCTTAAAAAAAATATCTTAACTTATAACGGGAAGAGAAATGCAGCTAGAAAATACATTCACGTTGAGGATGCCTGTCTAGCCTGTGTAAAAACTATTAGTAAAGCATATGATAATAAATATCTAAATATTACTGGAAAAAAAAAAATAAAAGTATCAAACTTATTGGAGTATATTTCAAAATTATTTAAATATAAAAAAAGCGTAAAGTTTAACAATCTTGAGATTGAAGGTCATTATGTTAATGAACCAAGAGTATTTAGGCCAAGAACTGGTAAAAATCTATACTTAAATAAATATAAAAATTTTAAAGAAGAGCTTATAAATTTAATAAAAGAGAGAAAAAAAAAAATATGATAGTCGCTTTAATGATGGGAAGAGCTGGCAGCAAAGGTTTCAAAAATAAAAATTTAATTAAGATTAATGGAAAACGTTTATTTGAGTATCCTTTAACTGCTGTAAAAAGATCAAGATTAGTTAAAGAAATTTATGTTACAACTGATTGTCCTGTGATAAAAAAAATTTCCAAATCTTATAACGCAAAAATAATTGATAGACCAAAAAAACTTAAAGGGGATAAAGCTCTTGGCGACAAAGTATTCGAACATGGTTACTTTGAGATTAAAAAAAGATTAGAGAAAAGAAATAAGAAGATTAAATATATTGTTTTGCTTTTAGCTAATTGCGCAACAGTTAATACAAGTATGATAAATAAAGGCATACAGATCTTAAATAAAAATAAGAAATTTGACTCTGCTGTTTCAACTTCGATTTATAATATGTGGAGTCCTTTAAGAGCAAGGAAGTTAAATATTGATGGTACATTGAAACCTTTTATACCATTAAAAACTTTTGGAAATATTAAAAATCTAAATTGTGATAGAGACTCACAAGGCAATGTTTTTTTTGCTGATATGGGAGTATCTGTTGTTAGGCCCAAATGTTTGGAAAATTTAGAGAGTGGACTTTTACCACAAAAATGGATGGGCAAAAAGATTGCCCCAATATATTCAGACGCGGGTTTTGATTTGGATTTTGATTGGCAACTTCCGTTACTAAAATTTTGGATAAAAAAATATGCAGGAAAAAAATAATATTTATAAAAAATTTCAAAGCTTTGATAATTTTAAAAATATAAATAATTTCAATAAAAAAAATATTGAAGAAAAAATATTTAAAACCTATGAAAAATTCAAACCAAAATTATCTTCATGCATTGAACCAAAAGACTTAGATATTTTGAGTAAAATTATCTTAGATCTAAAATCTTCAGTAAATGACGAGACAAATTTTTCTTTAAAACCAAATTCAATTGCGGAGATTAATACTTTTGAAAACATAGATATATTAAAATATTTAATAAGTAGATATAAATATGAAATTTATCCTTCAGTAAAAAAATTAGACAACTATCCTCCTTTAATTCAAATTGAACCATCATCTATTTGTAATTTTAGGTGTGTATTTTGTTTTGAGACAGACAAATCATTTACCAATAAAAAAAACGGTTTTATGGGAACTATGGATTTAGAAATTTATAAAAAAATAGTTGATGAAATAGAGGGTAATGTGGATTTTGTAACACTAGCCTCTAGGGGAGAACCATTAGTAGCAAAAAGCTTTTCCAAAATGTTAGAGTATAGTTCTGACAAATTTTTGGTTTTAAAAATCAATACAAATGCTTCTTTATTAACCGAAGACAAATGTCATGCAATCCTGTCCAGTGGAGTAAAAACAGTAGTTTTTTCAGCAGACGCCGCTGATGAAAAGCTTTACAGCAAACTAAGAGTGAATGGAGATTTAAAAAAAACTTTAGCAAATATCAAAATGTTCAAAAGTATTAAGGATAAGATTTATAAAACTAGCAAGATTATAACTAGAGTGTCAGGCGTCAAATTTAATAATGAACAAAAATTTTCTGAAATGGAAAATCTATGGGGAGAGTTAGTAGATCAAGTTGCTTTTGTAGACTATAATCCTTGGGAGAATTGTTACGAAAAAGAAAAAAATAATATTCAGGATGCATGTAGCGATCTTTGGAGAAGAATGTTTATTTGGTGGGATGGTAAAATTAATCCTTGCGATGTCGACTATAAATCTCATTTAAGTCCTGGAAAATTTCCGGAAATTTCAATAAAAGAATCTTGGAATTCTGAATTGTATAACAAAATAAGAGATAATCATTTGAATAAAAAGCGTGATAATTTTACACCATGCAAAGCATGCTCTGTAATTTAAATGAAATTTAAAAGTCATATAAAAAAAATCAAAAGAAGCAACTATCTAAACTTTTCAAGATTAAATTTTACTAGGTTAGATAAAAATGAAAAAATTGATGGTTTTAGTAAAAATTTAGTCAGAAATTTAAAAAATCAAATCAACTCAAACCTCCTCGCATCATATCCAGAAGTGTCGAGCTTAATGAATTTGATTTCAAAAAATATAAAAATTAGTCACAAAAACTTTCTTTTGACCGCAGGTATTGATGGAGCATTAAAGATTATAATCGAGGGATTTACCAGGGAAAAAGATAAAGCTGTTATACTCAATCCAACTTTTGCAATGACAAAAATTTATTGTGACATTGCTAACCTAAAAACACTTAAAATAGATTATGACAAAAACTTAAAATTAAATATAGATAAATTAATTTATTGCATAAATCAAAAACCGAAATTAGTAATTTTATCCAATCCCAACAGTCCAACGGGGACGATCATAGAGGACAAATACATCTCTAAAATTATGAAAATTACAAAAGAAAAAAATATTCCTTTAATTATTGACGAGGCTTATTATGAGTTTTATGGAAAGAGTCTGATAAAATATTTAAGGAGTAATAAAAATTTATTTATTTTAAGGACTTTTTCTAAAGCTTTTGGCATAGCTGGAGCGAGGGTTGGATACATTGTTTCTTCAAGACAAAACATTAGTTATTTAAGCAAATTTAAGCCCATGTATGAGGTCAATTCAATAGGATTAGTGACTGCAAAACTTATAATCAAAAATAAAAAAATTGTAAATGACTATGTAAAAAAGACATTGTTGGCTAAAAAAATAATTATAAATTATCTACGACAAAATAACATTGATTATAAAAATACTAAAGCAAATTTTTTATTAATAGATAAAAAAAATATTAAAAAAAATATTTTTAACATTTGTAAAAAAAATAATATTTTAGTTTCTGATAAAATTTTTTTCAAAAAATATTTGAGAGTCACTGTTGGTCCAATAAATAAAATGAAAACTTTTTTAAATATTTTCAAAAGAAATATAAATTAAAATAATTTCATGAATATTTTTAATAAAGAGTTAAATAATAAAAAAAATTATTTAATTAAAAAAGTAAAAAAATATTTGCTTTTTAATAATGACCCATTAAGTAGTCTAAATTATTTATATACAAATGGATCCTCTGCTGGGTATTATAGACTTAAAACTTTAGAATCGCACTCACTCAGTCTAAAATATATAAGTGAATATTTAAAAGAAGTCGCCGCTAATTTTTTTAAAAGTTCTGAATTAGAATTTATAAATAGTAAACCATTTAAAAAGTCATATGAAAAAATTTATCTAACCTGGGGACATAAAATAAATTTTAGTAGTAAAGGTAATTATTATGATAAATATTTTAAATCTAACTCTTCTAATAAAAAAAACTTGTGGATTATTGCCTATGAAGAAAACTCCTTGCCGAAAAAACTTAGTGATAATATATTATTAGTTCATATTAATAAGAAAAAATTTAGTTTTACAAATTTCATAAAGAATACTTTACTAGTTATAAAAAATTCTACATTTTCTATTACAAATTTTTTTAGATATCTGCCTTTTTCTTCTGTATTTGCTTTATCGTTAAACCACAATCTATTTAAAATATTAAAAAATATTGAATTTAAAACAGTTTATATTCCATACGAGTCTCAACCTTTTCAACAATATTTTATAAAAATTATAAAAAAAAAATTTAAAAAGAAGATTAAAGTGATTGGCTATGTACACTCATTCTTACCCGCTATGCCGACTTATTATGTTTACAGAAAGTTTAGCCCAGATAAATTATTAGTGCATGGAATTTCTCAAAAAAAAATTTTATCTAACCACCTAGGATGGAAAAGTAAAAAAATTGAGATAATTAAATCGTTAAGATTTGGAAAAAAGGATATTTTTGATAAGAATTATTTTTTTGTCAGTTACAATCTTTTTAAAAACTCCAATAAAAATTTAGAAAATTTTGAATT
>MDTD01014001.1_pt1 | contig 19262 bp, 20 predicted proteins | sample 811221 | NCBI WGS metagenome assembly MDTD01 (sample SAMN05326646, study PRJNA326480) | marine metagenome | isolation source: seawater | place: Pacific Ocean: South West | collected 2011 | reverse complement strand
CGTTGATGTGCTATATCAAAATTTATAAGTTCCTTTTCTTTTTGGGAAGTAACTAAACTTAGAGATTTTTTTCTCATTAGATTTGCCATCTTTGAAGATTCATAATCAAAATTATACTTCTTTTTTAAAGTTTCGAACCCATTTTTAAATCCAGTGTGCCAATCTAGTATGGTACCTCCTGTATCAAATGTTAAAGCTTTAATATCTTCTTTCAACATACTTTCTGAATGGCAATATTTTTTTACAAAGTTATTAAAAAAAATAACAAAAAAATTTTTTTTTGCTATAATGATTATGAGGTATTTATGTATATAACACAATCGTTAAAAAGAAATGTTCAACTTTATCCAAAAAAAATAGCTACTGCTTTTATGGATAGAACTTTTTCTTGGGAAGAGAGTCTTTCAAGGATTTCAAGGATAGCGTCTGGTATTAGAAACCTTGGAGTTGTCGAAAGTGACAGAGTAGCAATTTTAGCACATAATAGTGATAGATATTTTGAACTTATTTATTCTATACCATGGGCAGGAGGCGTTTTTGTTCCTATAAATACCCGTCTCGCTCCACCAGAGATACAATTTTGGATAAATGACAGCGAGTCTAAGGTAGTTTTTGTGGATCATAATTTTTCTAAAGTAATTGAAGATTTAATAAAAGAAAATAAACTTCCATCTGTAGAAAAGGTGGTTTTTATCTCAGACTCTGAATGTCCTAAAGAAATGATTGAATATGAGGAATTACAAAAAAGCTCCTCAGTAGATGATGCCTTAAGAGGTTACGATGATTTAGCTGGTATTTTCTATACGGGAGGAACAACAGGCAGATCAAAGGGAGTTATGCTGTCACATGCGAATATGATTGTAAATGCTTTTAATGGAGCGACGATGGGAGATTTTACACAACATTCTAGATGGCTCCATTCTGCTCCTATGTTCCATATTGCTGACTGTGCTGGTCTTTTTGGGGTAAGTCAAGTAGGAGGAAGTCATTTTTTCATACCTGGCTTTGCACCTAAACTTTTTTTTGAAGCAGTAAGTAAATATAAGATAAATGAAACAATATTAGTTCCAACAATGGTAAATATGGCAGTACACGATAATCAAATAACTAATTATGACCTATCTAGTTTAAAAAAAATATTATATGGTGCATCTCCTATGCCTGAGCCTGTAATAATTAAAGCTATGGAAATGCTTCCAAATTGTACTTTTTACCATGCTTATGGTATGACTGAATGTGCACCACTATTGACATTTTCTGGACCTGAAACCCACGTCTTTGACGGACCATTTGCATATAAATTTAAATCATGTGGCCAAGCAGTACCCGGAGTTGAATTAAAAATAGCAGATGATAAGGGTAATGAAGTTCCTAGAGGTGAAGTTGGTGAGATTTATGCTAGAGGACCAAATATTATGCTTGGCTATTGGAGACAAGAAGAATTGACAAAGAAAGCAATTGTAGATGGATGGATGAAAACAGGAGATGGAGCTAAAATGGATGAAGATGGTTATATCTTCATAGTTGATAGAGTTAAAGATATGATTATATCTGGAGGAGAAAATGTTTATTCTACTGAAGTTGAGAATGCTATTTACCAAATGCAAAATATATTAGAATGTGCTGTTATCGGAATACCAGACCAAAAATGGGGAGAAGCAGTTCATGCTATAGTGAGATTAAAAGAAGGTCAACAAATATCAGAAGAAGATATTATTAATCATTGTCAAAATGTAATCGCTGGTTTCAAATGTCCTAAGTCGATCTCTTTTAGAAGCCAACCTATGCCTGTTTCAGGAGCCGGTAAAATTCTAAAAACCGAGCTAAGAAAATCATTTTGGAAAGATATAGATAAAAAAGTTAATTGAAGTAATTTTAAAAAAACACAAGAAAAGTATATATTAGAAAAACATATGAATGAAGGTTAGTTCGCTTGAGTTGTTAAGCATTTGTAAGATCATGTCCCGCGCAAGCAATTAGGCCACCATCACAAATAATTGTATCACCAACAATATAATCAGAAGCCTTAGAACCTAAAAAAAGTGCTGCACCTGCCATATCCTCAGATTGACCAACTCTTTTGCTGGGATTTTTTTCTGAAATTATTCCATAATCATGATTAACAGCACTTCCAAGCATTTTACTAGGAAAAGGGCCTGGTGCTATAGCATTACAAATTATACTTTTTTTTATAAGTTTAGCGGCTAAGACTTTCGTTAATTTATGAACTGCTGCCTTACTTATACTATAAGAATAGTTTTCATATGTCGGTGTGTTTATACCATCAATGGAACCAATATTTATAATTTTAGTTGGAGATTTTCTTGTTGCTTTTACTGATAAAAGCGGAAGAAATGCTTTTACCATAAAAAACATAGATTTAACATTCAAATCCATAATTTTATCCCATCCCTGTTCACTAAAATTTTCTAGTTCCTCGCCCCAAACAGCGCCTGCATTATTAACTAATATATCAAGATGCTTTTCCCTTTTTTTGAAATTTTCTAGTAAATTATTGATACCTCCTAAACTAGAAACGTCTTCAGGCAAAGAAAAGCAATCACCTCTATATTCTTTGTTTAATTTCTTAGCTGTATTGTCGCAGTCATTCTTTTTTCTTGAAGAGATGTAAACGTTTGCTCCATTTACTAAAAATGCTTGTGCTATCATTTCACCTATACCTCTAGATCCTCCGGTAATTAATACAATCTTGCCTTCTACACTAAATAAATTTTCAATTTGCATATTTTTGTTCTAAATTATAGTTTACTTTATAAAATATTTTAAGTTAAATAAAGGATTTTAAAAATTTATTATAGTTACACATGTGAAGAAATTGGTAGTTTTGACAAATTAGTTTTAAAGAATAACAAAAGCAAAAGCTTAAAGAGTTTACAAGTAAGAGTGCAAGTATTAGCTTTTGGTCTAAATTATATAGATATATTAATGGTCGAAGGTAAATATCAATTTAAAAATAAATTACCATTTATTCCTGGGCTTGAAGCATGCGGAATTATTATTGAACAGAATTGTAACAAAAGCACATTAGTTGGCAAAAAAGTTATTGTACATGGTAAAAATGGAGGATTTTCAGAAGAAATTGTTACAGATTATAGAAATGTTATTATTATTGATAAACAAATTAAAAGCTATATCGCCGCTGGTTTTTATGTAGCTTATTTGACAGCGTATATCTCTTTGATAGAAATAGCTAAAGCAAAAAAAAAACAAACGATGTTAATTACTGGTGCTTCTGGAGGTATAGGAAATGCTTTAATTTTATTGGGAAATAAAATAGGTATGGATATATTTGTTGTTACAAAAAATAATAAAAAGAAGACTTTTTTTAACAATTTTAACATTAAATATTGTTTAACTGAAAAAGATAATATTAAAGAAAAAATAATCAAACTTACCTGCTCAAAAAGATTAGATATAATCGCAGATGTTTCTGGTTTACAAAAAAAACAAAACCTGCTCGGATGTCTTAAATTTGGAGGAAAATATTTGATAATAGGATTTATGGATGGTAATTTTTCTAACATTAAGACTAACTACATTCTCATAAAAGGCTTAGAAATTTTTGGAGTAAGGGCTGGAGAATATGTAAAAAGAAATTTTAAAAATAATAACAATAGAATTATCAAATCATTGATTTCTATTTTGAAAGAAAACATTAATTCTAAGAGCAATTACTCCTTTTATGAATTTAATAATTTAAAAAAAGCACTAAAAGCTATTAAATCCAGAAAATCACGTGGTAAAGTTATAATTAAAACTAAATATTACAAAGAAATCTGAACTTATGAAAAAGAATGCTCTACTATTATTTTCCGGAGGTCAAGATAGCACTACAGTACTTGCTTGGTGTTTAAAGAAATATAATAATGTCCACTTGATTACCTTTGATTACGGCCAAAATCATAGTATAGAAACATCTTCTGCAAAAAATATTGCTAAAATTATGAAAAAAGAATTTCCAGATTGGAAAAATAAAATACACATTCCTATAATCTTTAAAATAAGCAATTTATCAGTTCTAAATGAAAATGCTCTTGTCTCTGATATAAAGATTAATACTAGAAAAAAACTACCTAATACATTTGTGCCTGGAAGGAATGTTCTTTTTTATGTATTGGGAGCTACTTTTGCGTACTCAAAAAATATAACTGATATAGTATCTGGAGTGTGTGAAACAGATTTTTCTGGATATCCAGATTGTAGGCAGAAAACAATTCTTTCAATTAAAAAAACCTTAAATTTAGCAATGGAAAAAAAATTTAATTTTTTCACACCCTTAATGAAAAAAAATAAAGCACAAACATGGCAAATGGCTCATAACTTAGGAGGAGAAAGATTTATAAATATTATTAAAAAAAATACTCACTCTTGTTACTTAGGAAATAGAAGTAAATTCCATGAATGGGGTTATGGTTGTGATAACTGTCCAGCCTGTAAATTAAGAAAAAAAGGATGGAACTGCTATAAGGGAAATTATAATAATGGTTTATAATGTAAAGGAAATATTCCTAACAATTCAAGGTGAGGGGTATAATACAGGGAAAACTGCTATTTTTTGTAGATTTTCAGGTTGTAATCTTTGGAATGGTATAGAAAAAAATAAAAAAGAGTCTAAATGTAATTTCTGTGATACAGACTTTGTTGGAACAAATGGACAAAATGGAGGAAAATATGTTCTAAAGGAATTAGTTAATATTATATCTTCTCTCTGGCCAAAAAGAAATAAGAATAAATTTTTAGTGCTAACTGGAGGTGAGCCTCTGCTTCAAATAGATACATTACTAATAAAAGAGTTAAAAAAGAATGACTTCTATATAGCAATTGAAACTAACGGTACAATTTTGCCACCTTTTGGTATTGACTGGGTGTGTGTTAGTCCAAAAACTAACTCTAAAATGATCCTTAAAAAAGGAAATGAAATCAAAATAGTATATCCACAAAAGAACCTAAACTTTAAACATTATGAAAAACTAGAATTTGAACATTTTTATATACAGCCTTTGGATAATGCTAAAATAAAAAAAAATACGAAAGATGCTATAAATTTTGTTATCAATAATCCTAGATGGAAATTAAGTATCCAATCTCATAAATATCTAGGTATAATGTGATATGAAAAAATACTTAACCAAGACCTTTACTTTTGAAGCCGCTCATTCTTTAGCAAAAACTAACGATCCTAAAAATAATATTATTCATGGTCACTCATTTCATGTGGAAATTACGTTAAAAGGTAAAGTAAACAAAAATGGTATGATTTTAGATTTAACAGAACTCAATAAATTGGTTGTAAATTTAAAAGAAAAATTAGACCACGCATATTTGAATGAAATTTACTCTATGGGTTTACCAACCTTGGAGAATATTGGGCATTATATTTGGAAGTTTATAATCAAGAAAAATTATAACCTACATCGCATACAAATATCGCGTAAAACTTGCAATGAAAGTTTTATTATTGAATTATAAACCTTCACAGCTTCTGGTGGGTTTGCCAAAAAACTTTAAACAATATTCCTTTGATAATTTCTTACCTTTAAGATCAGTAAGAATAAAATTGGTTACTGCCTCTATTTGTCTTTTATTTAAATAAACCTTAGCCTGAAGAGGTCTATTTTTTTCATCACCTTCAAAATCATGAAACTTCATTCCAAAACATCTATCATCAACATACGCCTTCTTATCAAAGAATGGCATATTAGTTCCTGGTCTACCACATGCTATCAACAGTATTAATCCCTCTTTATCTAAACCAGTATCTCTTAATGACATCGCTGCTCCTCCATATCCAGGGCCTCCATCACCATGCCACTTATGACACCCCATACAATTTCCTCTTTTGAAAGCAAGTAAGCCATAATCTATTTTGGATTGGGTATAAGCTTTCGAATGCATAAGTATGAAAGCTAAAAAGATTATTTTAAATATAAATAAATGTATGCTTTTCATCTGTCTAACTACTAGGATACTTTTCTATCTTCATTTTTGTTCTACTAATTAAATTACTTTTGTCTTCTTTATTATTTATAAAATAAAATTCAGAATGGAGTACTATTTTTTTCTTTTCGAATGTTTTTTCACATATCTTATTAATATATTTGTTACCGGCTAATAAATGGTCTTTCTTAGGTAATTTTTCTTGGCAATTCCAACCACTAGAACCGTATTTACTATAAATTCTTAGCCATAAAAGATATGACTGTTTTCTAAAATACCAAGGTGCACTTGGATCTGTAATAACATTTATTTCTTCAATATTATTATTATCATTTACACCTATATTCATTAGGACGGGATGCCCGGCAACCTGTGTACCTTCATATTCCTCTGTAATGGCATATCTATCATCATACTCAAAAGATACAAGATACAAGTTCTGGTTATTTTTTTTACATTTTTTGAATTCATTCCACGTAGACAACTTTTTATTGTCATCTGTACATGATAGGTTTTTATAACCTGTAGTATCTATATTATTTACATTAATACCAATTCCAAGAGTTCTGATATCGTTTGAATAAGAAGTAAAGTTAAAGAAGAATAAAAAAACTACTATTGTAGTAAGAAATTTGATTATTTTATTCATTTTAGATTGCAATGGAGCCTTTTGAAAAAAGGCTCCATATAGAAGATTTATAGGCTAAACACAAACATCATTTGACCTGGATCAATCTTTTCCAGACCTGGTGTTGCACCAACAAACCATTTAGGCCAAGCTCCACCTAGACCTGCTAAAACGGCAACATATTGCTTACCGTCTACTGCAAAAGTCATTGGTGGTGCATTGATAGCTGTATTAGTATCAAAAGACCATAATTCTTTAAGGTTATCAGCATCTAATGCTACAAACCTACCATCTGCATGTCCAGTAAATACTAGTCCACCTTTGGTTGCCATCAGACCACCAAGGCTAGGATATTGCATATCGTATTTAGCAACAACCTTACCAGAATTTACGTCCATAGCTGTAGTACTTCCAGTTATAACAGGACCCATCTTAGGAGCTCCTCCTAGCCAGAATTCTCTAGCTACCCACTCCTTTTCTTGAGGTACGTTAACATGCATCGCACAACTTTCGATTACAGGTATGTAATACATATTTCTATCTGGATCATATGCTGAAGGTGGCCAATTTTTTCCACCCATGTTACCAGGACATGATATACCTTCTGGCTGAGCTCTGAAAGCGTTAGTAGAAGGAACATATCTTTGTACATCCTTATTAGGATCATAATCCATTGGTCTACCTGTGTATTTGTCTAAACCTATTGTCCAGTCTAGTTTTTTCACAAATGGAGTACCCCATAAGAATTTACCTGTTTCTCTATCTAGTGCATATGCAAAGCCATTTCTATCAGCGTGTAAAGCAGCTTTAACTTTTTTACCGAAAACTTTAGCATCCACAAGAACTAGTTCATTTACACCATCAAAGTCATAAGGATCATTAGGTGTATATTGAAAATGCCACTTTATCTTTCCAGTATCAGCATCTAATGCAAGAGCACTATTACTGTATAAGTTATCTCCAGGTCTATACTCATTGTCCCAGTCTGGTCCAGGGTTACCTACACCCCAGAAAATGGTATTAAGGTCTGGGTCGTAAGAACCAGTTACCCAAGTAGATCCTCCACCATGCATCCAGCCATCTTTACTGTGCGCAATTGTTGGATCTGCCTTCCAAGTTTCTGAGCCAGGCTCACCAGGTGCAGGGATTGTGTATGTTCTCCAGTTTTTACTTCCATCACTTAAATTAGTTGAATGTAACCATCCTCTAATTCCATATTCAGCACCTGCAACACCTGTAATAGCAGAATCTTTAACTACTAATGGTGCGGCTGTAATAACTTCAGCAACACTAGCGTCTGCTAACTGAACTTCTGTCTCAAGTGCTCCTGTAGATTTGTTAGTAATCAAAAGTCTTCCATCTAATGTATGAGAAATAACTTTGTCATTCCAAAGGCCTACACCTCTGTTATTAATTCCACAGCAAGTAATTGCTCCTGGAAAGTCATGATCAGTATCAGGATTCATTTTCCACTCTAATTTTCCATTATTTCTAACGTTAAATTTATAGATAGATCCCCATCCATCTGTCACATACATCATTCCATTTTCAACTACCGGTGTACCTTCTAATCCAGCGTGGTCCCAAATGCCTCCGCCTTCTATACCACCAATAACATTAGTGAATGCTACTTTAAGTTTTTTAACATTTTTTTTGTTAATTTGTTTAAGCCTAGAATATCTTTGACCATCAAGTGTTCCACCGTAAGTCAACCAGTTTTCAGGGCTTTTATTCGCTTTAACTAAATTATCATAAGTAGTCACATCATCTGCATTTACACTACTTAAGATAAATAAAGTCGTAAAAAAAGTTATGATAAACTTTATCATTATACCTCCCTAGTTATTATTAAATATACCTATAATATTAATAATTAAACTTTATAGGTCAAGATTAAATTTACAATTTGTTGAAAATAATTATCATTATCAAGAAATTTAAAGGGTTTTAGACTTATTATAATTTTTTTAATTCTTTGTTCTAGCAATATAACAAAAATTGTGTAATCTAAAAATTTTGGAGGATATTTGGAATATAACGATGAAACAAATGATAGTAGTGTAGTTTTCAGGGATGTTATACTTTTAGCTCTAACTGGTTTTATTTCTATGGTTGTTCTATTATTACCTTTTGTTAACCCTCCTACAGAAGAAGAAAAAAGCTCTTATCCTCCGGGAAACGTGATAGTAGAGTTATTCTGGGATAATGAAAGAGATGTTGATATTGATTTATGGGTTAAAGCACCTGAAGACATTCCAGTAGGATATTCTAATAAAGGAGGTTTATTTTTTAATTTATTAAGGGATGATCTGGGAAAATATAAAGATAATACTCCCGTAAATTACGAAGTTTCTTATTCTAGAGGAATCAATGAGGGTAAATATATAGCTAATCTTCATCTTTACAGGGAAGACAAAACTCCTTTTTTGCCTATTAATGCAGAAATGGTTATTTCAGTAGTGGATCCAAAAAACAACAAAAGGAAACAAATTTTAAAATCAAAAAAAAAACTAGAAGTTGTCGGAGAGGAGATAACTATTTTTCAATTTAACTTAAATAAAAAAGGTGAGCTTGATTCAAAGAGTATTAATCACAATTATGTTAGGCTTAGGTCAGGTAACAAGGAGCAAGTGCAAAGATGAAATTTAATTATTTATTAATATTAAGATATATTTTAGTAAACGCTGTAGGTGTGGCTTTTTTATTAGCTATAATTTCTCAAGGATACTTAGAAAAAGCTTTAGACGCTGATGTAACAAACATGATATTAGTAATCATCGGCTTATTTTTTATAGGTTTTGTTATAGCTTTTTCAAGGACTTTATGGATAAGCAAGGAACTTAATTATGCAAATTCTCAGTTAGGTTTTGAGGACTCTATAGTGAAAGAGTTTCTTAAAAATTCTAAAGGTCTAAATGCAAGCTCACGGAGCAATCTAGCATCTTCTTTAAGAATCAGGTTGGCTACCAAAATTAATCATATTAAATTTATTGCTAATACATTAGTTATATTAGGTCTAATTGGTACAGTTATAGGATTTATAATAGCCTTATCTGGAGTTGATGGAAGCGGCGTTTCTAGTAATCCTGAAGAGGTAAGTAAAATGGTATCCACCCTTATTTCGGGAATGTCAGTAGCCCTTTACACAACTTTAGCTGGCTCAATATGTAGTGTTTGGTTAAATTTATGCTACCAAATTTTATCTACAGGCGCTAACAGGCTTTTATCAAAAATAATAGAAATTGGAGAAGTTAAAAGTAGTGATTGAAAAAGTTAAAGAATTTGATTCGGTACAAGAAGAACAATCAGATACTGTTTTTAGAGATGTAACGCTCCTAGCTTTGTCTGGTTTTGTAGCAATAGTCTTATTATTATTACCTTGGTTAAATCTAAAAACTAGAGATGAAATAGTAAAAGAACCAGTAGGTAGTGTTATATTTGAACTTTTCTGGCCACATGATATAGACGCTGACGTTGATTTATGGGTTAGAGGTCCAAATGATGGACCAGTAGGATATTCTAAACCATCTGGATTAGTTTTTAATCTTTTGAGAGATGACAGGGGACTTAAAGGAGACCATACTCCCATTAATTATGAAATAAGCTTTACAAGAGGAATTTTAGCTGGTGAATACCAAGCGAATGTACACTTATTTAAGCATGATCAAAAAAAATCTAAAATTCAGGCCACTGTAACAGCAAGCTTGGTAACTCCGGATAAAAACTTTAGAAAGCAAATATTAGAAAAAAAGGTTAATCTTCTAAAAGAAGGTAAAGAAAAAACAGTACTTAGGTTTAAACTAGACAATAATTTTAAGGTTGTATCTGGTTCTGTGAATAGTTTGCGCAAAAGTTTGATTGGGCGGAACTAATGAACGTAGTAAATTGGTTTTTTGTTATATTAGTTTTTCTAACTGCTATTATTGTAAGTTTTTCTTTCTGGTCTAGAAAAAGAATTAAATTAAAAGTTGTCATTTTATCCATAGGCTTGTTTTGTTTTTTAATAATTTATCTTAGCCTTATAGAGATTTTAAGCAGGGCTAAACCAAAAAATTTAGAAGTTTTAAATAAATATGCTGATGAATTAACTTTGCTTCACGTAAACTGGATTGAAGGAGAAGCAATATATTTATTAGTTTTAATAGAAGACGACATAGAACCTAGATTATATAAATTTCCTTGGAATGCTGCCCAGGCTCAAGAATATGATGAGGCTCTTGAAAAAGGAAGAGAGGATGGGGAAGAAGTCAAAATTGCAAACCCTTTTTATTCATCAAATACTGAAGAGAGAAAAACTTTAATTTATTCTAGTCCTGCAAAACCATTACCAGAAAAAGAGGAACCTAGTGTAGGTATCACTTCTTACGACCCTGAAGCAGAAAAAAAGTCGTATGATAAAAGAGATAGCAGATAACCTTAAAAAAAAATGAAGGATTTCATAAAGTTAGATAACATAAGTAAAACTTATAAAAACCAATATCAGGCAATAAAAAATATTTCTTTAAATATTAAAAAAGGAGAGATTTTTGCACTCTTAGGCCCTAATGGTGCAGGAAAATCTACACTGATTAATATTATATGTGGGCTTGCTTATCAAACATCTGGAAACATATTTATAGACAATCTAGATATTAAAGCTAATAGAAAAAATATTAAATCGAGAATTGGTCTTGTACCACAAGAATTACACCTAGAAGCTTTTGAAACTGTATTGGATAATGTTTGTTATTCTAGAGGTCTATGGGGTAAAGAAAAAAATATAGATTTCATTACACAATTGTTAAAAACCTTAAAGTTGTTTGATAAAAAGGACAACCTACTTATGCAGTTATCTGGAGGTATGAAAAGAAGAGTTTTAATTGCAAAAGCATTGTCACATAATCCAGACATTTTATTCTTAGATGAACCTTCTGCCGGGGTTGATGTTGAACTGAGGAAAGAAATGTGGGAAATCATAATTAGCTTGAAGAACAAAGGTGTAACTATAATTCTAACAACTCATTACATAGAAGAAGCAGAAGAAATTGCAGATACTGTTGGATTTCTTAATGAAGGAAGGTTAATTTTAGTCGAAGACAAAAAAAAATTGTTAAGAAAGTTAGGCAACAAAAAACTTGTTTTAACTCTTCCTAAAATTATTAAAAAGATACCTCAATTTTTGAAAGATTTTAATGCAAAAATAAATAAAAAAGGTAAGGAGTTAGAAATAATATTAGATAATGACAGCAATAAAATTTTAAAAATAATATCTTTGCTAAAGACAAATAAATTTGAATTTTCTGAATTTAATATAAAAAAAAGAACTTTAGAAAGTATATTTGTTAATTATATTAATACTCATAAAAATGATAAACTATAGAGCAATAATAGCTATCTATCTGCATGAGATGAATAGAACAAAAAGAACAATATTTCAAAGTATAATATCACCAATAATCTCTACCTCACTTTACTTTATAATATTTGGTTCAGCTATAGGTTCAAGAATAACCCACATAGATGGCATTTCTTATGGGATGTTTATTGTTCCAGGTCTTATAATGTTAAATTTATTAACTCAAAGTATTTCTAATGGTTCATTCAGTACCTTTTTTCCAAAATTTAATGGAACGATATTTGAATTACAAGCAGCACCTATTTCAGGGTTTGAAATGATTTTGGGTTTTGTAGGAGCTACTGCCTCGAAGTCTATACTTTTGGGAACATTAATTATTATCACATCCTCATTTTTCATAGATTTGAAAATTGCTCACCCGACCTTAATGATCTTTTTTTTAGTACTCACTTCTATATCTTTCAGTCTTCTGGGTTTTATTATAGGGCTTTGGGCTGATAACTTTGAAAAGCTATCTCTCATTCCTTTAATAATAATTACTCCTTTAGTTTTTTTAGGAGGAAGTTTTTACTCTATAAGCATGTTGCCAGATATCTGGCAAAAGATTTCTTTATTCAATCCCGTTCTTTATTTGGTAAGCGGTCTAAAATTTAGTTTTTATGAAATTTCAGATGTTAGTCTTCTAACAAGCGTTACTACAATATTATTTATTCTTTTTGTTTGTATTATGGTTACTTTAATAATTTTTAAAAAAGGCTATAATCTCAGAAATTAATTAATTAGTGCTTTTTTCTATTACTTTAAACTTTAAACTTTTAATTTTTTCTATAATTTTCTCGGCATGAGAAGAATTTTGTGTTTCTAAAGTAATATTTAATCTAGCGGCTCTTACTGAAAGATCCAGGGTAAACCTGCTATGCTCAACAGCTAAAATATTTATTTTTTCTTTAGCACATAAATTTGATATGACATTCAATTGTCCGGGTTTATCTTCCATATCTATAGACAAAGTTAATATTTGTTTTTTTCTAGTTAAATCTCTTAATAAAAGAGATGATAATACTCGTGAGTCCAAATTACCTCCGCATGCAATAATACCTATGTTTTTATATTCACGTAATTTTTTATGTTCTAAAATTGCAGCGAGACCTAAAGCTCCTGCACCTTCAACTAAAGTTTTATCTTTTAATAAAAAGTATGAAATAGCTTTTTCAATATTACTTTCTTTAACTAAAACAGCATCATCTACATATTTTTTTATTATTTTCATGTTTGCTTTTCCAATATTTTTTACTGCCACTCCTTCTGCGACAGAATTTAATTGAAAATTTTTTTCTTTTTTTTTCAAAAAATTATAAAAACTTGGATAATTTATTGACTGAACACCTACAATTTTTGTTTTTGGATATAAATGTTTAGCTACTATAGAAGAACCTGATATTAATCCTCCGCCTCCTACAGGAATAATTAATAAGTCTAATTCTGGACATTGTTCTAACATTTCTAACATTAGGGTACCTTGTCCATATATCACTTCATAGTCATCAAAGGGATGTACTTTTATAAGTCCTTTTATTTTTGCTAATTTGTTAACGTATCCCTCTGCATCTTCTACGTCATTTCCCTTGATTATTACTTCGGCCCCATATTCAATATTCTTTCTAATTTTTTCAAATGGTGTATTGTTAGGCATAACAATCGTAGATTTAATACCAAGTAATTTGCATCCATATGCAAGCCCTTGCGCATGATTGCCTGCTGACATTGTAATAACTCCTTTTGTTCTTTGACTTGTGTTAAGAGATAGTAATTTATTTAATGAACCTCTTAATTTAAATGACCCTGTTATTTGTTTATTGTCATATTTTACATAAACGTTACTATTGATTAATGTTGATATAGGCTCAGACAATAAACATTCAGTTTTAATTATATACTTTTCTAATTTAGACTTAGCTTTTAATATATTTTTATACATTTTTTATTTTATGAAGGAATTTTAATATCATGACTAGTAATATAATTAAATACTTAAATTTCTCACCTAGCCTAAATAATAACAATAACATATCTAGAAAGTCATGGATAATTGGAAATGTAGGTATAAAAGAAAATACTATAATAAAGGATCACGTAGTTCTTAGAGGTGATGGAGAAAAAATAAAAATTGGAAAAGATTGTATTTTTTACGAAAGAAGTACAGTGCATGTAGCTTCGGATTATTTAGGTTCTAGAGTTGGCGATAGATGTGTTATAGGAAGAGAGAGTGTTATTCACGCATGTATTCTATCACATGATGTTTTAGTGGGAGATCATGCCGTCATTATGGATGGAAGCGTTGTAGGAAATAATAGTGTTGTTGCTGCTGACTCACTAATTTCTCCGGGTAAGAAATTTCCTCCTTTTTCAATAATTGCTGGATCACCAGCAAAAAAAATTAGAAGCATTGATTCTTTGGAATATAATGAACTGAGGCTTAATTATAATAAAAAAAATAAAAATATTTTTGATAGTAGTAATGTTTTTAGGAAAGAAGATGTTTTTAAAAAAAAGCCGCTTATAGATATAGAAGAGCAGAAAAATATTAAAAAAAAAAATACCTTTATTTCTCCTGATGCAGTTTTAAATATTGAATTTTATATAGAAGATTTTGCAAGCATTTGGTTTGGAGTAAAAATATTAAGTAAAAGTAAAAAATCCTCTTTAAGTCTGGGACGAGGTTCTAATATTCAAGATAATACAATTATTTTTAATCAATCTAAAGAATCTGTAATTGGAAAAAGGGTAACTATTGGTCACAATGTGGTGATTAATGGCCCAATAAAAATAGGAAATGATGCAGTAATTGGAATGGGTTCTTACATTGAGCATGATTGTATTATAGAAAATGACGCTTTTGTAGCAGCTAATTCATATTTAAAGAAAAAAACTGTTGTTCCAAAGAATAAAATATTTGCAGGTAATCCAGGCATATACTTCAGAGATAAGTCAATTTCAGAAAAGAAATACTTTAAGTCTGGACAAAAAATATACGAGAAGTTGTCTAAAGATTATTGTCAAATATTTAATTAAAAATTATAGGAGTCACTTGGTGTATTCCACCACGGCTGGTCGCTAAAAGCTCTAAAATCTATCTCATGTGTCCACGTTGATCTATGTTGTTCAGATAAATACAAATAAGCTTCAGCTATTTTTCTAGGCAGAATAAGACCATCATTTTCCATCCCTTTACTCTCTCTAAGTTTTTTATATTCTTCAGCACCTAACATTTTTCCTAGTGTATCAGGAGCATCAACAGCTCCATCTACTATTGCATGTACTACATGTATTCCTTTATTAGAAAATTCATCAGTGAGGGTTTGACAAAGCATTCTTCTGCCTCCCATTGCAGCCGCATGAGAGTGTTGTCCTCTATTTCCTCTGACTGCAGCAGTAGAAGAAGTTACTATTAATGTACCTTTTTTTCGTTTTTCCATATAAGGAAATAATGATTTGGCAAGTCTAAATAAACCAAACGTTCCCATCTTCCATCCCAACTCAAAGACCTTACCTGTCAAATTATCAAGCTGTCTATTTCCTATTTGTGCACCCAAATTGTATATTGCAACATTTATGGGTCCAATGTTTTTTTCTATTTCATCAACTAAATTCTCTATTGTATTTTCTTGAACTGCATTTAATAATTTACCTGAAGCATTGCCACCATTATTTATTATTTTTTTTATCATCCCATCCAGACCTTCATTGTCACTTCTACGTGTTAAAAAAACATGGTAGTCTTTCTTAGCAAAAACCTCTGCTACATTACCTCCTATACCAGCACCAGCTCCTATTATTAAACAAACATTTTCCATAATTCAAAATAACATAAAAGTAATTTTGATAGAAGTGTTTTACTTAATTAATATTTTTTATAATATTAATTATGCAAAAAAATTTCAGATTAGAATTAATAAAAGAATGCGGAAAAAAAAATGTTTTTTTTGAGGAAAAACAAAAAACTTCTTTCACTAGCGGATGGAGAATGCTTCCAGGTAAATGTGAGGCAGTGGTAACTCCTTCTTCTTTGCTACAACTATGGAACGTACTAAAAATTTTATGTAGATTTAATAAAATTATTATTTTACAAGCATCAAATACTAGCTTAACAGGTGGTAGTACTCCATACGGAACATATGATAGAAAAGTAGTAATCATAAATACTTTGAAACTTAATAAAATTTATTTAATAAATAAAGCAGAACAAATTGTAGCTTTTCCTGGTTCAACTCTATATGATTTAGAAAAAAAACTTTTACCCCATAGTAGAGCTCCTCATTCTGAAATTGGTTCTTCTTGCATTGGAGCATCAATTGTAGGTGGTGTTTGTAATAATTCTGGAGGTTCTCTGATTAAAAGAGGTCCAGCATATACTGAACTTTCACTTTTTGCTCAAATTAATAGTAAAGGTGAACTTTCTTTAATAAATAAACTGGGTATTAATTTAGGAAAAACACCAGAAGAAATAATTAAGAAACTTGATCAAGGCGACTTTTCCAAAGATGATTTAGTATTCACAAATTCAAAAGCCTCGAGCGTTGATTATAAAGAGATTTTAAAAAATACTGAAGCAGAAACACCTGCAAGATATAATGCAGATAAAAAAAAACTATATGATGCATCTGGATGTGCAGGAAAAATAGCTGTATTTGCAGTTAGATTAGACACCTTTGAAAAAGAAAAAAATGAGAAAGTTTTTTATTACAGTACAAATAACTCTGAAGACCTTACTAAGTTAAGAAAAAAAATACTTAAAGAAATTGATGAACTTCCAATCTATGGAGAATATGTGCATAGGGAGGCTTACTTAGCTTCTAAAAATTATGCAAAGGATGCTTTCCTACTCATATATTATTTAGGTACTTCTTGTATGCCTTTTTTTTATAAAATAAAATCAAGGATTGAGAGATATTTTAATTCATCAGCAATTTTTTCTTCAAAGTCTTTGGATAAAATTCTCAATAAAATTGCTAATTTTTTTCCTAATCATCTTCCAAAAATATTCGATATTTTAGCGGAAAAATATGAACATCACTTAATACTTAAATTTGATGAGAGTATAAAAAAAGACATTTTAGAAATATCTGGAACTATCTTTAATAACAAAAAAAATAATTTTTTTGAATGTAACAAAATTGAGGCGAAGAAAATTATACTTAACAGGTATGTTTTTGCAAGTGCAACTCTAAGATATGCTAATCTTGATATTAATTCAAACTCAGAATTACTGGCTCTTGATGTAGCGCATAAAAGAAATGATGCAAATTGGAATGAAAAGCTACCAGATGATATAAGTAAATATATTAGTAAATCATTGTGTGTAGCTCACTTTTTTTGTCATGTTTTTCACAGAGAATATTTAGTAAAAAAAGGTGAAAAAAATACTATTGTAAAGAAAAAGCTATTACAACGACTAGACTCTATAGGTGCTAAATACCCTGCAGAACATAATGTTGGTCATTTGTATAAAGCCGAAAAAGATTTAGCTGATTTTTATTTTAACTTGGATCCTACGAATACATTCAATCCCGGGATAGGAAAAACTTCTAAAATATCTGCACGGAAATTGTAGACATTTTTTTTTTGAAACTTAATCTAATATTATGAAAAAAATAAAAACTTTACTTTTAACTTCATTAAGCTTTTTCTTCTCTATTTGCCTTTTTTCTCAAATTTCTACTATTGTTGAAACAGACAAGGTTAAAAAAGAAATTATAGATCAAGCAGTTCCAATGATTGGTAGTATCATACCTAAAAGAGATAGCAACTTAATGTCATCAGTTTCTGGAAGAATTGATAAAGTACTGGTTCAGGAAGGAGAAAGAGTACGAAAAGGAAAAGTGCTGGCTCACATAGACAGAAAAAATTATGAGTGGCTTCATGAAATATCTTCTTCAAATTTACAAAAAGCAAAACTTTATTATGAGACTAGTAAAATAGAAACTGTTATCAATAATTTGGATTATGAAAGAATGGGAGCTCTAAGAAGTACTTCTGCCTTCAATGCATCAAAGTTTGATAAACTTAAAAATACAAAACTTATTTTAGAGTCAAAAGAAGCCATTGCGTTGGCTGAACTTAATATTGAAAAAAATAAAAATAAAATAGCAAAGTTAAATTTAGAAAAGTCTTCTTTAAAGGCTCCTTTTTCTGGAGTTATTGAAAAAAAAATGATTGAGGTAGGAGAAGTAGTTTCTGTAGGATCAAAAATGTTTAACTTAGTGGATAAAGATACTCTAGAAGTTTTCGCAGAGATACCTTCATTTAGAACCTACGGATTAGAACTTGGTAATATAATAGAAGTAACTACTCCAGATAATATAAAGTTAAATGCTGAGATAAGGGCTATCGGATCGAAAGAAAACCCTACTACTAGAACTGTAAAAATATTTTTAGATTTTATACAAAATGATATATCTAGAAAATTATTAGTAGGAGAAAATATAAATTTATTAATTCCAATTGGTTTAGGGAAAACTGCTATTACTGTGCATAAAGATGCAATACTAAAAAGGGAGGGAATGTCTTTGGTATATTTAGTAATAGAGGATATTGTACAAATTAGACCAATTAAACTAGGCGAGGCTGTAGGAAACAGATTTATTGTAACTGATGGACTTCAAGATAATGATAAAGTAGTTATTAAAGGTAATGAAAGACTTATACCTGGGCAAGAAGTAAAAATTGTAAATAAAAAATAATTAATATGAATTTAATAAAAGCCTCTTTAGAAAGACCAATTGCAATTGTATCTGTAATTGTTATGACGATAATTCTTGGTATAGTTGCCTTAGATAGAATCCCTATTCAAATTGCACCTGATGTAAATAAACCGGTCATTAGTGTAACTACTTATTGGTTTGGAGCATCTCCTTATGAAATGGAAAGAGAGATAGTAAACAAACAAGAAGAAGCTCTACAGGGCGTTGAGGGAGCTAAAAGAATTACTGCTGAAACAAGGGAAGGTAGGTCTAAAGTTGAGATAGAATTCGGTATTTCAACTAACATGGATAAAGCGTTATTATTAGTATCTAATAGACTTAATCAAATAGATGATTACCCAATCGACGCAGGAGAACCAACTTTAGATACTTCTGGATTAGATGATAATGCAATAGCATGGTTCATTTTAACAAAAACTCCTGGAAACGAAAGAAATATAGCTGCATATGGAGATATCGTAGATGATATTGTTCGAGACAGAATTGAAAGAGTTGCGGGAGTAGCTAGAACAAATGCTTATGGTTCTAGTGAAACTGAATTAAGAATTACAATAGACCCAGAAAAAATGGCTTATTATGG
>MDTD01064303.1_pt1 | contig 19263 bp, 15 predicted proteins | sample 811221 | NCBI WGS metagenome assembly MDTD01 (sample SAMN05326646, study PRJNA326480) | marine metagenome | isolation source: seawater | place: Pacific Ocean: South West | collected 2011 | reverse complement strand
TTTTATCAGTTTCCATTATTTTTTATCCTTTAAGAAATACTTTAAGTCTTTTGGTAGTTCTGTTTCAAAATATAATTCTTTTTTACTTATTGGATGTAAAAAATTCAGTTTAGAACTATGTAAGAATGGTCTATCTAATTCTTTATTTTGTTTTCCGTAGAGACTATCTCCAACAACTGGATTACCAATTTCTGCCATATGTACTCTTATTTGATGTGTTCTTCCAGTAGATAATTCTACATCAATAAGTGTAAAGTTATCAAAATTTTTTAATGTCTTGTAGGTTGTTTTAGCGTATTTACCATCTATTGAAACTTTTCTTTTTAAAGGATTAATAGGATCTCTTAATATTGGAGCTTCGATAATCGCATTTGGTCTTGTTAGTTTACCATCAACTAAAGCTGTATATTGTCTTTTTATATCTCTATTTTTAATCATATTTTTTAAAATCACATAAGATTCTTTAGATCGTGAAAATATAATTAAACCAGATGTTCCTTTATCTAATCTATGCACTGTTCCTGGTCTTTCGATGTCTCCAACATTTTTTATTTCAGGATAATCTTGAATTATGGATCCATTTAGTGTTCCGTAGTGATTATTATTAATTCCGTGAGTAATAGTATTTTTCTCTTTATTTATAACAATGATGTCTTTATCTACATAAACATAACTTAAAGAAGGATTGATTATTTTTTTTTCAGTTATTTCAGTATCTAAAATAACTTCATTTCTTAAATTTATAATCTGAGATTTTTTTTTTGCAATAATACCATCAACTAAACATTTATTTGCTTTAATAATTTTATTAATTTGCTCTCTGGATAAATCAGAATTTTCAGAAATAAATTTATCTAATCGAGTTTTTTGATTTGATATGAGCTTAATTTTCATCTTTATTTCTACTTAAGATCAAAGCATCAAATATGTAAATGGTTATTGCTATAGATATTGATGAATCAGCAATATTAAATATGGGCCAAAATCCTACATCTATAAAGTCATTTACATAACCAAATCTTATTCTATCTATAATATTTCCAAGTGCACCTGCAACTACAAGAGATATAAAAAGTCTCATAAATATTTTTGGTTTTTCTATAAAAATAAAATATATTGTAAAAAATAAAGCAACTAATACTGACAAAAAAAGAAGTAGTTCACCGTGTGATCTAAAAAGGCTAAATGCAGTTCCTGTATTTCTAGCATAAGTTATTCTTAATAATCCATTTTCTGGAATTGATTCACCAAGATACATATTACTATAAACTAAATATTTAGTTAATTGATCTAGAAAAAAAATTGAGGGGAAAGTTATCCAAAATAATTTGTCTTTAAGTAGCCAAGAATTAATAAATTTTTTTTTGATTGAGTTATAATTTTTCATATATACATTATAAATTAATTCTTGGAGTTATAAGTGGAAATAGACTTAAGATCAGATACTGTTACAAAACCTTCGCCCGAAATGCGAAAAGCAATGGCCAATGCAGAGGTAGGCGATGATGTATATAAAGGTGATCCTACAGTAAATAAATTAGAGGAAAAAGCAGCTGAATTGTTTGGTAAAGAAGATGCTATCTTTGTTTCATCAGGGACTCAAGGTAACCTAGTTTCAGTTCTATCTCAAGCAACTAGAGGAGACGAGATATTATTAGGTGATATATGTCATATTTTTGGATCTGAAGCTGGAGGTGTCTCGGTTTTAGGAGGAGTTGTAATGTACCCTCTCAAGACAAACCCAGATGGAACGATAGATGCTAGCAGAATAACTGAAGCTGTAAAACCAGACGATTATCATAAACCAAGTACAAAATTATTTGCATTTGAAAATACTCATGGGGGCGTAAGCGGTATGCCAATTTCTAAAGAATCATCAGATAAAATGGCACTAGCCGCTAAGAAAGCTGGTTTGAGAGTTCACGTTGATGGAGCGAGAATTTTTAATGCTTCAATTGCTCTAGATACTCCTGTGAAGGAGCTAACAGAACATGTTGATTCTGTAACATTTTGTCTTTCTAAAGGCCTATCATGCCCAGTAGGAAGCATAATAGTTGGAGATAAAGATCAGATACTAGAAGCAAGGAGAATCAGAAAACTTTTAGGATCTGCTATGAGACAAGTTGGTGTTTTGGCAGCATGTGGAATAGTGGCATTAGACACTATGATAGATAGGCTTGCTGAAGATCATGAAAATGCAAAAAGGCTAGCAATAGGTTTATCTGAAATTTCTAAAATCCATATAAATCCAGATAATATACATACAAATTTAGTTAAGTTTAAGGTCCCTGAAAACAAAGGTTTTGAGGTTTCAGAGAAATTAAGAGAATTAGGAATAATAATAAATGGATCCTATACTGAATTAAGAATGGTGCCTCATTATGGAATAGAATCTGATCATATTGACACCACTATTCAGTCTATGTCAAAAGTTATGAATACGGTTTAATCTGATTGCCATAATTTTTCGAATCTTTCCTTTAAGTTTTTTTCAATTCCCTTTTCTTTTGGAGAATAAAAAGATCTGTTATTAATTTTTTTTGGGAAGTTATCTTTCTTAATAAAAGCATCTTTTGAATTATGGTCATAGGCATAACCATTTCCAAATCCACTTTTTTTATCAAAATCTGTTACAGCATTTATTAAGTGATTAGGAACCTCAGATATTGGATTTTCATTTACTTCATTATAAGCTTCATTTATGGCGATATATGAAGAATTGCTTTTTTCTGATAATGATAGATAAATAGTTGCATTAGAAAGAGGGATTCTTCCTTCAGGCATTCCAATTTTATTAACTGAATCAAAAGTTGTATTAGCAATAATCATTGCATTAGGATTTGCTAGTCCGATATCTTCTGATGCACTTATGATAAGTCTTCTAGCTATAAATAATGGATCTTCTCCATTTTTTAACATTCTTGCTAGATAATACAAAGCAGCATCTGGGTCAGATCCTCTAATAGATTTAATAAAGGCTGATATGTTGTTGTAATGATTATCACTTTTTCTATCATAAATTGAATTATTTTCCAATAAATCATCAATTTTATTATTTGTTATAGATTTTTTGCCCTTTTTTTCTTTTGTAGATAATATTGATAATTCAAGAGTATCTATTAGTTTCCTAGCATCACCATTTGAACCTAAAATAAGTCTATCTATAGTTTCTTCACTAATTTCAAGGTTTTCATAATTAAAATAAACTTTTTTATTATCCAAAATTTTTTGAATTAATTTTCTTAGACTATCTTTTGTATGTTCTTCAAACTTAAAAACTTTTACTCTAGACAAAAGAGGATTGATTATAGAAAAGCCAGGATTTTCAGTGGTTGCACCAATGAGAATTATTATTCCCTCTTCTATCAAAGGTAGTAAGGAATCTTGCTGACTTTTTGAAAATCTATGAATTTCATCTAAAAAAAGAATTGTTTTATTATTTTTTGAAGTCCTATTATTTAGTATTTCTTCTGATATTTTTCTGATTTCAGATAATCCTGAAGATACTGCTGATAGTGATCTGAAATTAGTTCCTATTTTTTCTGAAATTATTTTAGCAAGTGTAGTTTTCCCTGTGCCGGGAGGTCCCCATAGAACCATTGAAGGAATTGTTTTACTTTCTATTAGATTTCTTAATGTTTTATTTTCACCTAAAATATGTTCTTGTCCAATAAAGTCTTCATAGCTTTCTGGCCTCATTCTGGAAGATAATGGAGAGTCAGATAGTAATTCTTTTCTTATATTATGTTCAAATAAAGTCATTATGATATTAATTTTTATTCTCCTAAGTTAAGTTACTATCATATTCTGAAAAAATAGTCCTTAAATCTAACAAAATCAAATCTTCTTTTTGTAATCCAAATCATGAGATTTTTTTTCAAAATTACTCTTTTTTTCTATCTTAAGAATTGAATGAATAGTAGAAAGAGTTTATGTTTAATTTAGCTTTTTAATTAAAACACGATAAATGGAGAATTATTCATGGCTACTCAAAGTTATAAAGAAGTAAATGCTGAGGAATACGTAGTAGATAAAGAGCCTTTCTTTATGCCTACTTCAGATGAGGTAGAAGTTTTTCAAGCTGCATATAATGAAAGAGTCCCAATTCTTCTCAAAGGCCCAACTGGAACAGGTAAAACAAGATTTGTTGAATATATGTCATGGAAAATAAATGAAAATGAAAAAAAATCTAAAGATATACCACTTATAACTGTTGCTTGTCATGAAGACTTAACTGCTAGTGATCTTGTTGGGAGATATTTACTAGATGCCAGTGGAACTAAGTGGATTGATGGCCCCTTAACAAGAGCCGTAAAGTCTGGAGGAATATGTTACTTAGACGAAGTTGTTGAAGCAAGAAAAGACACAACGGTAATTATTCACCCTCTAACAGACCATAGAAGGACATTAAGTATAGATAAATTAGGTCAAGTTATTCAAGCAGATGATGGATTTTTACTTGTAGTTTCTTATAATCCCGGCTATCAAAACGCAGTTAAAGATCTGAAGCATTCAACTAGGCAAAGATTTGTAGCTATAGAATTTGATTTTCCTGAAGTTGAAAGAGAAACAAAAATTATTGCTCATGAAGCCGAAATAGATGAAGGTATTTCAAATCAGCTTGCTACTCTGGGTCAGAAAATAAGAAATTTACGCGAACATGGTCTAGAAGAAGGAGCAAGCACTAGACTGTTAATTTATGCTGGAAGACTAATCAAACAGGGTATTTCTCCTAAAAGAGCATGTCAAGTTGCTTTGACTTGGGGAATTACAGATGAATTCCAAATTCAAGAAACTGTAGACCAAATCGTTTCGTCAATATTTGAGTAATAATTTGAGTTTAGAAAAATATAAATTATTAGAGAAAAAAATTTCTGGAAGAATATCAGATAAAAAAAAATTGGGAAAAAATAATCTGATGATTGCAGCCGTAAGTATTTTAATTGAAAAAGATAACCCTGAGTTTCCTTTGTATATGATAAAAAGAGCTAATGAAGGTAAACATGCTTTAGAATGGGCATTTCCTGGTGGTAAAACAGAACCTGTAGATAGAAATTTAGAAGATACAGCTTCAAGAGAAACTAATGAGGAAATTGGTATTGAAAGATCTGATTTTACTTTATGGGGAGAACTTGATCCAGTTATGACTTTAGGTACTGGATGGTTAATTCAACCATATGTTGGAGAGGTTACTAGAATGTCAAGAATAGATATTAATGAGGATGAGGTAGAAGAAATGGCAAAGATACCTCTTTTTAAATTGATTGAAAATAATAATAAAAGGTATTTTTCTTTTACTAGAGAAGATGAAAGAATTGATTCAAGAGCATTTGTTTACGAGGATAAATTAATTTGGGGAGCATCAGCAAGAATGATAATTCAATTATCAGATTTGTTAGAAAACTAAGTTATGGAAAATATTTCAAAATTTGATCATGAAAAAATCAAAAGACTTCTAAAGGCTTATCCTAAAGAGGTTCTATCAGCATATTTAGAATCTAGAGAAATTTTAATAAATAAACTACCAGAAGAAATTTTATATCAATGGGAAAATATTGGTATTGATATAGCCAAGGATTCTGCTCGATCTTGGGAATCATCTTTAGCCTACTATAATGCTTCTGTAAATGTTCAGCAATATCTTCCTTCAGGTCAATTCTTAGGATGGAGCAAAGCAGGACTAAAGCTATCAAAGGACAGTACAAAAATATCAGAATCATTTTTGAATTCTAGTCCTATGACAATGATAAGACTTAGACCAAGATATATTGATGATTGGGTCTCTAGAGTTACGAAGTTATATAAAGGCACTTGGAAATCAACTAACTTAACTTGTAAATTATTTGAATCAACTTCAAATATATTAGAAACATTATCATTTGATCAATATTGTAAACTTGTGGATTTTATTGATGTTCTTTCAAATAGATCATATGATTATGCATCAGAAATACTTGATGATTCAATTGAGATTTATAAAACAAACTTCCTTGAAATAGACGATCTTATTCATCTTTCTTTATTAATTACTGAAAAAGAATGGAGAGATATTAAACCAGTTTATGAAATTGTTGCAGAACAAATAATTAAGTTACCAAATGCAAACATAAAGCTTATTTTTGATATGTGTAGGAGGGTATATGGAACTGCAGGTGTAAAAATTTCTGAATTCTTAAAATTAATTATTAAGACGTTGGCTTTAGTCAATAAAAATGATAGAGACCAGATCCTTCAGATGAATCAACAAATAGTTAATAATGTGCCATATGCGAGCATTGACTTTCTATCTAATATACCAAGATTATTAGACAATCTTGATATCGATCAATTAGATCAATGGAAATCTCAAGGTATAAGATTGGCAATAGATCAAGACACTAATACAGCTCCAGCTTCTCAATTCTTCAAGCTTCAGTCAAAAGAATCAAATGATTTAATTGATAGAATATCATCTAGTGTTGAATTACATAGAATTAAAGATTTAATGAAACTTTTTTGTACAGCACTTTGTGATGTTGATGTATCTATATCTGAAACATCTAAAAATGTTGAAAAGAATATTGGTTGGACTGATACTGACTTGCCAACTACCGATGGTAAAACTATATATCTTCCTAGCGTAATAAAACAGTATCCAACCAAAGATGAAAATTTTAGCTACTATAAAATTATTTCAGCTCGTCAAGCTGCTTATTCTGAATATGGAACTTTTAAGTATGATTTTAGGATTCAACCTATTAATCCCTACTCAAAGCAAATTTTTAATAAATTACTCGAACAAGTTTCTGAAATGGGAGATGAACATGCTACTAGAATAGCAAAAGTTCTTAGAGGAGCTAAGCCTTTCATTGCAGATCCACAGTTTGCTGCTGAATTATTTAATATAGTTGAAGCATACAGAATAGACGAATTGATCCTAAAAAAATATCCAGGTTTAAGAAATGATTTTAAAAAAATAAGATTAGAAACATTAAATAATAGAACCAGTGATAGAGAAAAAAGAAGAGAAATTTTCGTTGAAGAAGTGGTTAGATTTACATTAGGAAAAGTCTCTAACTTTACAGTTCCTAAAGGAACCAAAACTATTTTCACTAAAATTACAAATTACCTAAGAACCTTAACTAATTTTGATCAAAATATTATGACTGTTGAAGACTCTATGATGGTAACAGTAAGACTTTTTGATAATATTAGAAAAATTTCAAATGAAGAGGAAAATGCACCACTTGATGAAATTGAAGAATTACCAGATATAGATGATTCAGAAGATGAATATAATGATCCAGAAACTGTTGATGAGATGATGTCTTTCTTTGGAGATATGTATGAATCGAGTATGGGAGAACAATCAGGTGAAGAAACTCAAGATCAAGAAAATATTGATCCTATGGAAGATGATTATAGCCCAGCTGATCCCGTAGAATACCAAGGAGATTTTAAGCCTGAATTAGGACAACTTCTAACTGAAATGCTAACTGTAAGTGGTGAAGAAATGCAAGGAGAAGGTGAAGAAATACAAGGGCTTACTCAAGAACAAATTGAAGAATTAGTTCAAAACTCTCCTGATCTAGAAACAAAAGAATCTGATCAAAATTCTGAACTTGATGAAACTCAGAATCAAGAACTTCTAGAAAATCTCATGAAAGAATTAAAGAATAGAGATCTAGATAACTCATCATTTACTGGCGGTGAGCCAATGCATATCGATGAAGAGGGTGGCCCATTAGAAGCAAAAGAACCAGATACTTATACATATCCAGAATGGGACTTTAGGGATGTAGAGTATAAGCCTAATTGGTGTTTGCTTCATGAAAAAAAACTACCAGATGGAGAGGCAAATTTTTATAAAGATACATTAACAGATAATTCTTCTTTGGTTTATCAAATAAAAAAACAATTTGAGCTTTTTGTTCCTGAACAGTACAGAAAACAAAAACGACTAGAAGATGGAGAAGAAGCTGATTTAGATGCAGGTATAGAAGCCTTAATTGATCTTAGATCTGGAGTTACTCCAGATGAAAAAATTTACTGGAGAAGAAACAAAACTGAAAGATCTGTTGCAGTAGCTATGTTAATAGATATGTCAGCATCAACAGCTGAGGCTATTGATGATAATTCCAAATCAAATAATGATGATTGGGGAGCTCCTGATGATCCTGTTGAATACATGATATGGCTAAGATCTAGAAGAGCAGAAGGTCTTAGAAGGTCATATAAAAGAATTGTAGACGTAGAAAAAGAAGGAATTGTATTAATGGTAAATTCTCTAGAGATGCTCGGAGATGACTATGGTATCTATGGATTTTCAGGGTATGGCAGAGAAAATGTAGAATTTTATACTATTAAGGATTTAGATGAAAAATTTAATGATTCGATATCTGGGAGAATAGACAGAGTAGCTCCACTTCATGCTACAAGAATGGGTCCAGCTATAAGACATACTATAACAAAGTTAGCAAATCATGAGGCTAGATCTAGATTCATTTTTCTAATTACTGATGGAAGACCTCAAGATAGAGGTTATTCAAGAGAAGGAGTAGAAAAAGAATACGCAGTTTATGACACAAGGCAAGCATTGATTGAAGCGAGACAGCAGGGAATTACTCCTTTCTGTTTGACTGTAGACAAATCTGGACATGATTACTTGAAAACTATGATGGATGACTTTTCTTATGAAGTTTTGTCTGATATTTCAATGTTACCAGCGAGGCTTCCTGAACTATATAAAAACCTAACAACTTAATCAAAAAGTCTTAATACTTTTTCTGTCCAATATCTTTCAGTGAGTACAACATCTTTAGTTTCTTTTACCACTGAGAAATAACCACTCTGATCTTCACTTAATTTTCCTATACTAATAGAAGTATTATAAATTGTGTTTGTTCCTGCCTCATCCCTAGAAATAGTTTTAATATCAATATACGGAGCATTTAGACCTAAACCATATTGTTTATAGTCTTCTTCAAACATTAAATTTAATTTTACTGCTCCTAGTATTTCTATATTTGAATACTCTTCTAAAAAGTTTTCTATGTACATATATTCAGTTTGTTTATCTCCATTACATGGTGTTGAGGAAATAGGAACTATACATTCATGCCAACCATCATTATTTTTTGCAAAGGCTTTATATATTTCGGAGTTTTTTATCACCACTATTTCAATTGCTTCTTCGGGTATTAATTTTGACATCCATTTAGGATAAGGTGGTTCATTCACAAGTCTTATCAAAACACCTTTCCAAGTAGCATCTAACATAACTAATTTATCTACACCTTCTAGATAAGCGTAATTATTTTGGTTATCAGGTGTTTCATTACCTATATATAAAGTTCTCTTATCTCCATTATTAAGGTATATAGAAATTTCAGTTTGTGGATTTTCTAATCCATATTTTGATTTATCTTCAATATTTTCAGATATCGTTCTATAAAGTTTTGGTCCAGCTAAAAGATCAATTATTCCACCCCACCTATAGTTGTCAGTAGGAACATTATTCATATCATCAAAATACCAAACTCTATCGGCTCCTAAATACCAGCTAAAAGTTTTTGTATTATGAGTTATAGATATATTAGTTATATCTTGAGAAGATATTCGATAAAAAAAAGAACTTTCTTCAACATCTTTTTCTTCTCCTATATCAGACTTGTATATTAGGACACCAAATATTGAAACCCAAGCGAGTATTGTTATTAATACTAATGAGATACGTAGATTCATTTTATCTTCTTCGCCACCAACTAATAAATCCACCTATACCAATCAATGAAGGCATCAATAGCCATCCACTCCATCTTATGAAGTCTCTTTCACTTGACGTAAGGACTAACTCTCTAAATGACTGAGTTTTAGGTCTTATAGTGATTAACTCATAATCCTTTGCTAGCCAGTTGATACTATTTATAATTAAATCACTATTCATAGCTGATCCCGCATACTTATTTGATGCAAAATCAGTATCACCTATAACCACTAAAGAAGTTTGGGCTAAGGTACCATCTTCTTTTTCAGTAGGGAATTTTCCTAGTTCAGATATTGATTCTACTGCTAAAATTGTTGGAAATGGTCCCATTACATCTAATGAAGAATCATAAGTGATATCTTCTGTATCACTAGTTTTTTGAGACCAACTTTCTAAAGTTGTAAATGCAAGAGGAATATGTTTTATATAAGGTTCACCATTATCTGAAACAGGAACTGTATCAGGACTTATTGTAGAACCTAAAAAGGCTGAACCAGGAAAATATAGTACATCAAAATCACTAGTTATTTCATGAGGAGGAATTTGACCATTTGTTTTTTTAATTTGTAGATAATTTGGCTTAGGAGCAACAAAGCTTGCCATATCAAATATTGTTCCTTCTCCAACAGCAATACCATATTTAGATAGGAATGCTTTTATTCCATCTGGGGTAATTTCAGGTTCAATCATTAATAGTAAAGCTCCTCCTTTCCATAAATATTCCGAGATAATTGCTGATTCTTGTACAGAAATATTTGACTCTGCTCCAGCAATTACAAGTACAGCAGGAATATTATTTTCAGATAACAAGATTGCTAATTCTTGAGAGGTAGCAGATAAAACTTTATAATTTTGCGCCAATAAATCAGAATAAACTAATCCCATTCCTGAAGAGTTAGGATTGAGATCAGTTATGTCTCTCTCTCCATGTCCTGTAAGAAATATAACCTCTTTTTGTTTTAATTGATTTACAATAAGAAGTCCCGTTATTATATCTTGTTCTGTAAATACAGATTCTGAAATGCTAGTATTTCTTCCAGGTATAATTTGAGTTCTCCTTGAATCAAGAGCTTCAACTACAATTGAGGGGAAAATATTTACACCATATTTTGCAGGTGAATTTGGATCTAATTCAGGATCAATTCTTTCGTAACTCAGATTTACTTTTTTTGATCTTCTCTTAAATTCAAGAAGTAAGTCTTCTGTCGCTCTCCAATTAGCGGCTTTAGAAGGAGTATTTGTTGCCATGAAAACGTTAATCTTAACATCTTCATTAAGATTACCAATAACTTTAACTGCTTGATCTTCTAATATAAATTGCTTTGTAGCAGTAGTATCTATTCTCAACCAATCTGGTGAGTCAGGCCTACCAGATAGCCAAAATAACAATGAATTTAAAACTATTATGAGGGTTAAGGAAGTTATAAATATTATTGAGGTATTAATACCATATCTACCTCTTCTGCCAAAAATAAAAGTAAAAATATTTCTTATAGAAATCAAACCAATTATAAATAGAATAATTATTCCAATTAGCATAATCCATACACCTATTGATGAAAGATCTCTAAAGAAAACCCACACAATAAATCCAAGAAAAAATGAAGATATAGAAGCTAATAATAGTCCTTGTCTCAAGGATTTTATATTTTTTCTTAAGTCTTTTATAAATTTAGTGGGACTAAATTTAGTAGATTCTATCGAAGGTCTTTTATCTTTATTTATACTCATCTTATCTCCATCTTCTTGATTCTAAGATTATTATCGTTAGGAGTAGAAAAACAATTGTAACTGAAAGATAAAAAATAACATCGATTAGAGAAAATATACCTCTTGAAAAATCAGCAAAATGACCACTTTCAGAAACACCTAATGATCCTAAATCGAATACTGAAAAAGAAGCACCTAATTGTAAAAAACTGAGTATATCGCTACCAATTCCAGAAACTCTGGTTGAAATAAAATCAATTATTGTCAAGCTTGTTAAGATTCCCGATCCAACTACAAGACCAACTATTTGATTTGGAGATAGAGAAGATGCGAAAAGACCTATAGCAAGAGTTGATGATGAATATAAGATTAGTCCAAATATTCCATTAAATAATGGTCCTGAGTCAGGATCACCAAATATGTAAAGCAGAATTACAAAATACAATGATAAAAATATCATTACACACACAGTTACCAAAGAAGCAAGAAATTTTCCAATAACAACCTCAGCTTCCTTAACAGGAGATGTTAAGAGAAGCTCTAATGTTCCAAGTTTTTGTTCTTCAGCTATGAGCCTCATTGTTATTGCTGGGGACATAAATATCATAAAAAATGTGGCACCAGCTAGATAACCTCTAATAGTTGCTTCTGAGAAAGCATCAGAAACAGAAGCTACAAAGAAAAAACCCGTAATTGCTAAATATGCAGCAGCAACTATATATGCCATTGGAGAAGCGAAATAAGTTTTTATTTCTTTAGATAAAATTATAAAGATATTTTTCATATATTAATTTTCTTGTGTAAGCTGTAAGAATATTTCTTCCAAAGTCATAGGTAAAGGAGTTAAATTTCTTAATCCCCAACCACTGTCAACAATAACTTTAGCAATTTTTTCAGAGGAATTTTCATTAGTTTTAGCATCAACTATTATTGGGTAATAATTTTCTTTTTTTGCTTGATCTAATTGCTCGACTCTAGAGTCTGATCTTACATCAATTACGGAATCTATATCTCTAATTTTAGAAATTACTTCTGAAGGCTTAGTTCCTGAAACACCTAATTCAATTCTTTCTGTTCCTGATAATCTCTGAGAGAGATTATTTGGTTTATCATCAGCTACTATTCTTCCGTCAGAAATAACTAACACTCTTGGACAAATTGCCGAAACTTCCGGAAGTATATGAGAAGAAATTAATAGTGTATGTGATTCTCCTAATTCACTAATTAATTCTCTAGTTTCTACAACTTGAATTGGATCAATTCCTATTGTTGGTTCATCCATGATTAGAACGTCAGGTTCGTGTAAAATAGCTTGAGCTATGCCTGTTCTTTGCCTGTAGCCTTTTGATAATTTTCCTATATGTGTATTTCTGTAATCACCTAATTTCACATGATCTATGACTTTATTTATTCTTTCATCTATCCATTTTTGATTCATTCCTCTGATTTTTCCCATGAAACTTAAGTAATCAGTTACAGTCATATCCAAATATAAAGGAACTGTTTCAGGTAAATAACCAATGTGTCTCCTTGCTTCAAGTGAATACTTAAGAGAGTCATATCCACTTACTGTTATATTTCCAGAAGTTGGAGGTAAATATCCCGTAATAGTTCTCATTGTAGTTGTCTTACCTGCACCATTAGGACCCAGAAATCCGACAATCTCACCCTTTAGAACTTCAAAAGATACATCTATTACAGCAGGGTAGGGGCCATAATTTTTATAGAAATGTTCAACTCTTATCAATAATCTTTTCTCTTAATGCTAATTTTTATTCTTACTAGTTTACCGAAAATTGTAAATTTACACCTTATTTTTATAATGTAATTTATAATTAATTTTATGAGTTTAGATTTAAATGAAATATACGTTGATAATGCAGCTACTACTCCAGTTTCAGAAGAAGTGCTGAATGAAATGCTACCATTTTTTACAAAAAATTATGGGAATCCTTCTGGCTTATATATGTTAAGTCAAGAATCTAAAGCAGCTATAGAATTTGCTAGAGACAAAGTAGCATCTGTTATTAATTCTAAGGCCTCTGAGATTATTTTTACAAGCGGAGGAACAGAATCAAATAATTTGGCTTTAAAGGGATTTTGTAAGCCTCAAATAGAGAATGATCAAGATGAAATTATTATTTCTTCAATAGAGCATCATGCTATTATTCATCCCTCTGAACAATTAACTAATGTTGGATATAAAACCATTTATTGTAATGTTGATGATAATGGTCAAATAAAAGTTAAAGAATTTGAAAACTTAATTTCCAAAAAAACAAAATTAGTGTCAATAATTTTTGCAAATAACGAAATAGGATCAGTTCAAAATATTAAAGAATTAGTAGAAATTGTAAGAAAGAAAGAAAAAGAATTTGGTAAAAAAATAATTTTTCATACCGATGCAGTTCAAGCAATAGGAAAAATAAAAATTGATGTAGTTGATCTTGATTTAGATCTTTTATCAATATCTGGACACAAATTTAATGGACCTAAAGGGGTAGGAGCTCTTTATGTAAGAGAAGATCTTTACTTAGAACCTCTTCTTGATGGAGGAGGCCAAGAGCGCCAAAATAGATCAGGTACTGAAAATGTTCCAAGTATTGTTGGACTAGGAAAAGCTATTGAAATAGCCGAAAATAATCGAGAAAATTTTTATTCTCATACTGATAAATTAAGAAATGCATTGATAAAGAAATTAAGTGAAATTCTACCTGATCTTGTAATACATAGTTCAAACTCAGGATTACCTAATATTTTGAATTTTTCAATTCCTAATATTCAGGGAGAACCAATATTAATTTCACTAGATTTTAAGGGTATAATGGCATCTAGTGGTTCAGCATGTTCAACTGCTTCAGTAGAACCTTCTCATGTTTTGCTAGCCAAAAATGTTGAAGAAAATTTAGCGTTAGGATCAGTTAGGATTTCTTTTGGAAGAGATAACACATTTGAAGAAGTTGAGTATATAGCTAATAGCCTCTTAGAAATATATAAAGATTTAACTTCATAACTATGAGTAAACAAAAAGATAAATTCACACTAGATTATAAAGAATTTAATGATTACAAAGAACAGATTGATATTTCTTATAATCACTTAATTGAAAATGATTATGAATATGGACCTGATTTTAAGGATAAGAACAAGAAATATTCTGTAAATAGAATTGAAAAAAGTAATGAAGTATCAAGATTTTATTTTGATTATTCTATAAATGGTTTTGATGAATTAGGCGAAGAATATGTTGAGATAGATTCTGAAAATAATATCCTAACAAGAAGAATAACTAAGTTTCCAAAGTCCAAAAGGCCAATAGTTTTGATGTTTACGACTTTATTTTCTGTTCTTTTGGCAATAATTGTAATTCCTTGGGTATTCTTAAATTCTGATAACGTAGATCCACTTTATAAATCAGGAAAAGTACTTTGGATAAAAAGTGAAAAGCCTATCTATCAAAATAAAGTTCATTATGATGGTCCTGATGCAGTTACCAATAAACTTCTAAATTGGGAAATTGATTCAGTAGATAATGAAAGACAAATTGGGTTAGTTAAGCTAGAAGTTATTAATGAAACAGCTAACACAATCACTCTAAATATAGATGAAAAGTGTGCAGAATTATTATCTTCTAATGGTAAAACTTATTATCCCTCAAACACGATTATTCGAGCAAAAGAAGTATCAAATATTATAAAAGATCATGAAGTTAAAGATTTTGTTCCTCTATGGGGTGATATAACATTAGTTCAAGGCACTCAGGTTGTTGGATATCTTATTGTAGATCTACCTAGAGATGTAACCATAAATAGACTCAGATGGGTGTCTAGTGATAGTGTTACCATAGATTATTAAAGTTTTTATGACTACAAAAAAGAATAGCTCAATTAAAATGTCCCCAGGCAGGAGACAATATCTAGATATAAAAAATAAATATGATGATTGTCTTTTGCTTTTCAGAATGGGTGATTTTTACGAAACATTTGATGAAGACGCAAAAAAACTGTCTTCAATACTAAATATAGCGCTAACTGCCAGAGATGTTGGAGATAAAAAAAAGGTTCCACTTGCAGGTATCCCATATCATTCTCTTGATAATAATTTAAAAAAATTAGTAGATTCAGGATTAAAGATTGCTATAGCAGAACAAACTTCTGACCCCAAAGAATCTAAAGGAATTGTAGATAGAGCAGTTACTAGAGTTATAACCCCAGGAACCGTAACAGATGAAAATCTTTTGGATTCCAATGATAATAATTTTTTAGTCAGTATCTATGAAGATAAAAATCAAATAGATATTTGTGCTTTAGATATTTCTACAGGACGATTTGAAACATACGCTACTGACAATCAAAACCTTCAAAACGAAATAGAAAGATTAAATCCCAAAGAAATACTTTATGTTAAAGAAAATAATGAAATCATAAATGAATTTTTTGATGAGTATCTTCTTAGAGAATATGATGGAGAAATTAAAAATTTAGGTCTTGCTAAAAGAATTATAAACTCCCATTTTGAAATAGAGGATATAACCCAAATAGGGTTATCAAATAGAAAATCATTGCTTATGTCCCTAGGTATAATTTTAGATTTTATTGATTCTAATCAAAAAAACTTTTCAAAAAATCTCCAAACAATTAACAGTATTGATAGGTCGAATGACTTAATTCTTGATTATGTGACCTTAAGAGATTTAGAAATAGTAAAATCTTTTTCTGGGAATGATCAAAATACTTTATTTTATTTTATGGATGAGACTAATACTGCTATGGGAAGTAGATTGCTTAGAAATTGGCTAATAAGTCCATCACAGGATATTAATAAATTAGAAAAAAGACACAGTCAAATTGAATGGATAGATGAAAATAAAGATAATCTTTTTGAACTTGATGATATTTTAAAAAGAATTAGTGATATTGAAAGAATAATAAATCGAGTTGAAAATAAATCAGCTAACTACAGAGATATAATTTCAATTTATGACTCCATAAATCAATTACCTTTGGTGAAAAAATTATTCAGTTCAAAAAAGTTTATATTTGACTCAAATCAAGTTTTAATTAAAAAATTATCAAAATATCTTAACTTTGCATTGGATACTGATAAATTGTCTGAAATTCAAACCCAGCTGCCAATAAGAGAAGGCTTTAATAAAGATTTAGATGAGATTAAGAAACTAAAGTTTGAATCAAATACCTCTATATTAGAACTTGAAAATAATGAAAAAAATAAAACAGGAATTAATAACTTAAAAATAAGCTTTAATCGTGTTTTTGGATACTATTTTGAGGTAACTAAATCACACTTAGATTTAGTCCCAGACTACTTTATAAGAAGACAAACTTTAGCAAATTCTGAGAGGTATTATACAAATGAATTAAAAGTTCTTGAAGAAAAGATACTAACAGCAGGTGAAAAAATAGACTCTTTAGAAATGATGATTTTTAATCAAATTTGCGAAGAAATTACTATCTATAAACATGAAATCTTAAGTATGAGCAAAGATATATCAAATATAGATTCCATTTACTCTATGTTTAAAATTGCGAATAATAACAACTGGATAAAACCAGTTTTATCAGAAGATAATAAATTTGATGTAAGAGATGCACTACATCCAGTTATTGATAAAACTTTAGGATTTGGTAAGTTTGTTCCAAACGATCTAAACTTTTCTAACAATACCAATACTGCGATAATTACTGGTCCAAATATGTCAGGTAAGTCTACTTACTTAAGAACTATGGCAATAATAGTCATTCTTAGTCAGGTAGGTTCTTTTGTGCCAGCTAGTAAATGTGAAATTGGTATAGTTGATAGGATTTTTACAAGAACAGGTCTTACAGATGATATTCATACAGGAAAATCAACTTTTCTTGTAGAGATGGAGGAAACCTCGAGGATTCTTGCTCAATCTACTAACAAATCTTTTGCAGTCCTTGATGAGATAGGTAGAGGAACAAGTACATATGATGGATTGTCCATAGCTTGGTCTATTTTAGAATATATAAACACCAAAGAAGAGAAGAAATTTAGAACATTATTCGCAACACATTTTCATGAACTAACAAAATTACCTGAAAAATTTACGAATATAATAAATCTTCAAGTAGCAGTTCATGAAGAGAATAATTCTATAAATTTTCTTCATAGAATTATTGAAGGTTCATCAGAAAGATCTTATGGTATAAATGTGGCTGAAATAGCAGGTATACCACTTGATGTTTTACTAAGAGCGAAAGTGTTACTAAATGAATTTGAGAGTCCAAATAATTCAAATGATTCTTTTCAGCCCTTACTTTTTGAACAATCAGATAATTCAAAAATAAATGAGAAACTAAGAAATATTGATATTAATAATTTGACTCCTTTAGAGGCATTAAACCTAATCAATGATTTAGTGAGTGAATTAGATTAATATTTTATTTAAGCATTTCTGATATTATTTTTGAATATTGATTAATTATGTCTTTATAAATTTGTTCGCCCTTTTCTTTTGAAGCATTAGAAGAAGTACCTAAAGGATCATTTTTTATTGCATCTTCATCTACTAAATCTGGGAACATATACATTGCAACAGAAGTTTCATACTCTCCTGCATGTCCAGGCCATACATCATCTTGAATTACATTTCTTATAAATTTTTCATCATGAATTTCCCAATAACTTGTATATCTTAGATCTATATCTGAATCTTTATTAAGAAGATCTTCGTAATCATAATGTGTTCTAATTTCTGATGTATCTATGCTTTCATGAATTCCCTTCATTTGTAAAGATATATTTCTCATTGCAGTTGCCATTGGTTCAACATTACCACCATGACCATTTATAAAAAGAATCTTTTTTACACCACCTCTTATCAAGCTTTCAACTATATCTGTTAGTACACCTATAAAAGTATTAACTCTAAGAGTCATAGTTCCAGGAAAAGCCATATGATGTTCGGCTATTCCAGCATTTAGAGGTCTATAAAATATAACATCATCAGAAAATTTTTCAGCTAGATCTTGAGCTATTCTAGTTGCTGAATTTATATCCATACCAATAAACAAATGATTTAAGTGTTGCTCTACAGAGCCTGTGGGAATTATGGCCATTGGTTTATTTTTATTAATAAAATCTCTTGCTTGGTTTCTGTTAAAAAATTCTAAATTTTTCATAATATTATCCCTCTTTTGTTCTGACAACTTTTCCAAATCTGCCATCTATTTTTTCACCATCTTTTAGTGCAATATTTCCATTTACTATCACATATTTCATACCAACTGAATATTGGTGAGGGTCTACATATGTTGCCTTTTCTTTTAATTCTTCAGGTTTGAAAATATTAATATCTGCAAAATATCCTTTTTTTATTTCACCTCTGTTTTTTAATCCTATTCTGCTTGCTGGAAGCCTAGTCATTCGATAAATAGCATTTGAAATTGAAACTTTCTTTTTATTTACTACCATATCTTCTATAAACCTTGTGTTTGTTCCATAACTTCTTGGATGTGGTTTTCCATTTGAAAGAGGCCCTTTATTTCTGAGTGAATTACCGTCTGAAGCAACTGCAATTATGTCAGACATTCCGATAGTATCTACGTCTTGTTCTTCCATAGAATGAAGTACGAATGAACCTTCAGAAATTTCATAAAGTCTCATAGCAGCTTCTTCAGGTGAACATGAAAATTCTTCAGAAATTTCAGATAAATTAAGTCCTTCAAGTTTTTTATCATTTGAAAATTCAGCTAAAACGCAACCTGCTGAACCGTGAAATCTATTTATATAATTTATAGTTTCAGATTTTATAGCCTCTCTTATAT
>MDTD01004015.1_pt1 | contig 19265 bp, 18 predicted proteins | sample 811221 | NCBI WGS metagenome assembly MDTD01 (sample SAMN05326646, study PRJNA326480) | marine metagenome | isolation source: seawater | place: Pacific Ocean: South West | collected 2011 | reverse complement strand
TCCAGATGAAAGTCTCATGATTGAGGCATTCATCTCATGTCTAGCTTTATGAGCCATATTACCAGCATAAGTAGCACCTACAGATATATTTGATATACTCGCCATAAAATTTTTCCTTTTGTTAAATTGTTACAAATATTCAAACGACATATTAAAAAAATGTTTAATAAATTTTTTATGCTAAGAGGCATGATTCTTGCTTTAAATATATAGGAGGAAAATATGAAAGTTGTTTTATTAGCAGGAGGATTAGGATCAAGGTTAGCAGAAGAAACTAAAATCAAACCTAAACCTATGGTTGAAATAGGAGGAATACCAATTATAGAACACATAATGAATTGGTACATGAAATATGGACACACTGAATTTATTATATGCTTGGGGTATAAAGGCCATGAAATCATAAACTACTTCAAAGATTATCAATATAATCAATCTACTCTAATAATAGACTCTAAAGGTAGAATAGAAACTTTAGAGACAAATGCTCAACCATGGAAAGTAACACTAGTACAAACTGGAATAAATACTCAGACAGGAGGAAGAATTAAGAAGATTAAAAAATTTTTAAAACCTGGAGAAGATTTTTTTATGACATATGGAGATGGACTGAGCGATATTGATTTAAATAATTTATATAATTTTCATAAGAAAAATAAAAAGTTAGCAACTTTGACAGCTGTACAACCTTTAGCAAGATTTGGTGCATTAGAATTTTGTTCTAATGGCATTATTAAAGAGTTTATTGAAAAACCTAAAAATAGTGACTCTTGGATAAATGGTGGATTTTTTGTTCTATCAGAAAAAGTAACAGATTATGTTAAATCTAATAATGAGTCTTGGGAAAATGGAGCAGTAGATAGACTGGTTAAAATAAAAGAAATTTGTGCTTTTAAACATTATGGTTTTTGGCAACCAATGGATACATTAAGAGAAAAAAATATTTTAACTGAAATGTGGAATAATAATAAAGCTCCATGGAAGACATCTAAAAGTTCTAAAAAAATTCTCTCATTTAAGAAAGCAATATAAATGTTAAATGCTTATAAAAATAAAAAAGTCTTAATTACAGGAAATACAGGATTTAAAGGTAGTTGGTTAACGCTAACTTTAAAAATGTTTGGAGCACAAGTGATTGGGTATGCAGACAAGAAACCTTTTAAGAAATCAATTATTAGTACGGAATGGATCAAAGATAATATAATACAGTACTATAAAAAAATAGAAAATCTTAATTCATTAAAACAAGCTATTAAAAAAGAAAAGCCTGATATCATTTTTCACCTAGCGGCTCAGCCACTAGTTTTAGAAAGCTATAAATTACCTAGAAAAACATTTTTAACTAATATAATAGGAACTGTTAATCTTCTAGAGTCTATAAAAGATATTAATAAGAATATTCCAGTATTAATTACTACAACAGATAAAGTTTATAAAAGTAAACAGAAAACTTTTAATGAATTAGATGACTTAGCTGGAATTGATCCTTATAGTGTATCAAAAGTATGTAAAGAACATATTGCAAAATGCTACTCAGAATTGGGACTAAAAATAATAACAGCTAGAGCTGGTAATGTTATTGGAGGTGGAGATTGGTCTAAAAACAGACTTATTCCTGATATAATGAAATCCTATTTAAAGGAAAAATCAATATCAATTCGCAACCCCTCTTTCACAAGGCCCTGGCTTTATATTCTTGATGTAATAGAAGGATACATTACTCTAGGAGAAAAGTTATTTAATATAAAAAATAATAATTATTTTAATTTTTATAACTTATCTCCTAACGATGAAAAAAGTTATTCAGTACTTGAATTAACTAAAATAATTAAAGAAAAAATTTCTATAAACACAACTATATCAAAAAATAAAAATCTAAAAAAAGAAAATAAATATTTACAATTAGACTCTAAAAAAATTAAAAAAGAATTAGGTTGGGTTGCTAAGACTAGCTTAAATGAAGCTCTGGAAAATACTACTAATTGGTATTTAAAAGTCTTTGAAAAAGATGCTCTTGAATATACTAAACAACAAATTCTTAATCACTTTAAAAAAAATAACTTAGAATTTAATAGGATTGAAAAAAAATATGCTTAATTATAAAAAAGAAATTAATGATGAAAAATTTTTAAGAAATCAAATTCTTAAACTTACAAAAGAATATGTATGCAAATATGGCAATAACAAAAATTCTAATACCATTAATGTTACTGGCAAAGTAATAGACCATGAAGAGGTTTGTAATATAGTTGAAGCAGGATTAGACATGTGGTTTACATCGGGAAGGTTTAATTTAGAGTTTGAAAAAAAATTAAAAAAATTTATAGAAGTTAAATATCTTCTTACCTGTAATTCTGGTTCATCTGCTAACCTAATTGCGTTATCATCTTTATGTAATAAGTATATGATGAAAGAAAATTATATACCAAAAGGTTCTGAAGTTATTACTTGTGCCGTAGGATTTCCAACTACTATTAATCCTATTATAGCAAATGGTCTAGTGCCAGTTTTTATAGATTGTGAACTTAATACTTTTAACATAAACACAAAAAATATTGAAGAAGCAATATCTGACAAAACAAGAGCTATTATGGTAGCACATACTTTAGGAAACCCCTTTCTTTTAGAAAAAATAAAAAAAATAACAGAAAAATATAATCTTTATTTAATAGAAGATTGTTGTGACGCACTTGGTTCAAAATATATGAATAGGCATGTAGGAACTTTTGGAGATATTGGTACTTTATCTTTTTATCCAGCTCACCACATTACTATGGGTGAGGGAGGTGCAATTTTTACAAACTCCTCTAAAATTAAAAGGTCTATGGAGTCCATAAGGGATTGGGGAAGAGACTGTTGGTGCCATACAGGATGTGATAATACCTGTAAAAAAAGGTTCAATTGGAAGTTTAAAGACTTACCGTATGGATATGATCACAAGTATGTTTATTCATCTCTAGGCTATAATTTAAAAATTACTGATATGCAAGCTTCAATAGGATTAGCTCAACTAGATAAATTGAAGAACTTTATTAAAATAAGAAAATCCAATTTTTTATACCTTTTGAATCTACTTAAACCTCTTGATCAATATTTTTCATTTGCAGGGTTTGAAAAAAAAGCTGATCCATCATGGTTTGGTTTTCCTATACTAATAAGAAATAATAAGATCTCAAGAAATGAGCTTATAAACTATCTAGAGAAGAATGGCATTAAAACCAGATTAATTTTTGCTGGTAACCTTATAAAACAACCTTATATGAAAGATCAAAATTATATAGTGAAAGGTAAATTAAAAAATTCTGATAAAGTTATGAGGAATGCTTTTTGGGTAGGAATTTATCCAGAACTATCAAAAATACAACTTAAAAAAATAGCTAAAACAATACATCAGTTCATTAATCAAAAGAAAAAATAATGAAGAATAAATATGAGCTATCAATTTGTATTCCAAGTAATGGAAAATTTGAAGAATCTAGGGATAGCATTAACTCAGCTATAAATTTTTGCAAATTAACCTCATCAGAATTAACTATCTCAGACAACTCAAATGACACAAAAAAAAATTATCATTGGAAAAAATTTCAAAATAAAAATATTAAGCTTTTAAAAAGTAATAAAAAGAATTCTACTGAAAATTGGTATAATTCAATCAAAAATGCCTCTGGTATTTATACAGGTATATTAAGCGATGATGACATTATTATAAACATTAGTAATCCAGAAATAGAATACAAAAATATTTATAACCATAATATTTTAGGAATTAAACCAATCATAAAATTGTGGAATGAAAATGTAGGTCATTATGCCACAAATATTTTCAATTTGGATGAAGAGAATTCCTTTGAAAGAGTTAAAAGTTATACTAAACTCTGCAATGGAAATAATACAACGCTGTACTCTTTCTTTAATACGGATATTCTTAAAGAAATTATGGAGCTTGCTCTTTTTCATCCTACTAGAGGAGGATATTCAGATTGGGCTTTTGTGTTAGGCTTAGTATCTAGTGGGAAAATATTACACGACAGTTCTAAAGTTTTAATTTATAAAAACAATAATTGGTTTGGTTCTGAAGACTTTATAAAAAGACAAAAAATAAGTCTTTATGAAAAATGTGGTTTGTCAGAAAGAGGAATATTATTTGATTTACTTTTTAGAGCCTTAGATGCATTCATATATGTAGTCAGGAAAAGCTCTCCGGTATCAAGAAAAGAAATTATTAGAACCGGAAAACTAATTTTTAATAATTTAATATTAAGTTTTTTAGGTTTCTTTGAAAATAATAAAAAGGAATTTACCGATAATGAAAAAAAATTAATTTCAAAATTAAACTCTAGTAATTCCTTTGAAAAAAATATAGATATAGCTTTAGATATTTTAGAGATTTTTGATAGCGATCTTAAAAATAAATACCTAAAATTTTATGATATAGCCTTACAAAATGATTGGGGAATAGTTACATAATCTAATACTATTGGCATTTGAATTGCAAATATTTACTAAGATTTTTAATTAATTATTTTGAATATATGGTCAATAAAAAAATTATAAAAATTTCTGATTTTATTTGTGAAAAAGTTTTAGAAATAGGTGTAAATAACGCTTTTTTAGTTACCGGAGGAGGTGCAATGCACCTAAATGATTCAATTACTAGAAATAAAAAATTCTTGTGTCATTTTTTACACCATGAACAATCTCTTAGTATGGCAGCTGAAGGGTACTTTAGAACCAATAACAAAATTGCTTTAATTAATGTAACAACTGGCCCAGGTGCCATAAATGCTTTAAATGGAGTTTTTGGTGCATTTGTTGACTCAATCCCTATGTTAATAATTTCAGGCCAAGTAAAAACAGATACTATGCTGTCAAATTCTCAAAAAAATATTAACTTAAGACAATTAGGTGATCAAGAAGTAGATTTATTTAATTTGGTAAAACCTATAGTAAAATATGTAGCAACTCCAACAAATACCTTAGATACGTTGTTAGCTCTCAAGAATTGCTTGTTTTACCTTAATTATCATAGACCTGGACCAGTATGGCTAGATATTCCTATTAACATACAATCAACTCTTTTAAAAAAATCTGATGCTGAAAAAATTTATTTAAATAGTAAAAAAAATAGTAAGAGTTTAAAACAGTTTATTCATTCAAATACTTTGAATAATAAAAATTTAAATCTAGGAAATATACAAAAAGACATAAAATACTTAATTAAAGAGGTAAAAAAATCTAAAAGACCCCTCATATTGGTAGGAAATGGTATTAGAATATCTAATACTAAAAATCTATTTTTAAACGTAATAAAAAAACTTAAGATTCCTGTGGTAACTGCATGGAATTCTCATGACTTACTATCTGCAAATAATCCTTATAACTGCGGTAAACCAGGTACTGTAGGAGATAGACCAGGAAATTTTGCTATAAAAAATTGTGATTTACTTATTGTGCTTGGCTGTAGACTAAACATTAGACAAATAAGTTATAATTGGAAAAGTTTTGCTGAGAATGCCAAAATATTAATGGTTGATATTGATAAAAATGAAATGCTTAAAAACACACTTAAAGTTTATAAAAAGTTTCATTACAGCCTTCAATATTTCCTCCCTTTTTTAAATAAGGCTTTGAAAGACTATAAGATCATAGACAAACATAAATTATTCTTAAATTGGTGTAGAAAAATTAAAAAAAAATATCCTATCGTACATAATAAATTGGTAAAAAATAAAAATTTAAATCCATATAGATTTTTTGAAACACTTTACAATAAGTTAAAAAGTACTGATAAAGTTATATTAGGAAATGGAACAGCTTGTGTTGTTGGGCTTCAATGTGCAGATTTAAAAAAAGGTGTAAGAGTTTTTACAAATTCAGGATCAGCTTCAATGGGATATGACCTTCCAGCTTCTATAGGAGCAGCACTGGCAAATAATAAAAAAAGAGTAATTTGTGTTACTGGTGATGGTAGCATTATGATGAATATTCAAGAGCTAGCTAGTATTGCTTATAAGAAGCTACCAATAAAGATATTTTTACTAAATAATGGTGGCTATCACTCAATAAGACAAACTCAAAAAAATTTTTTTCCCGATAATTTAGTTGGAACAGGAAACAATGATGGTGTAGGATTTCCTGATTTTTGTAAGGTAGGAAAAGCCTTTAATATAAAGACTTTTTATGTAAAAAATATTAAAGAGCTTAGTAGTTATTTAGATTCAAATAATTTTTTTGATGCAGCCCCTAATATCATAAATTTGAAAATTGATACAAAACAAGATTTTGAGCCTAAACTAAAATCAAAAATTCATAAATGTGGAAAAATTGAGTCCCCAGAATTATATGATATGTGGCCATTTTTAAATAAAGAAGAAATAAATAGAAATTTAATTAGTAACTAAGTAAAATATATGAATAATACAACAATTCTTAATATGGTTTTCAATGACCATGATTATAGTCATTTAGAGGATAAATCATTTTTTATAACAGGTGGCACCGGTTTTTTAGGAATGTGGTTTCTCAAAGCGATTAATTTTTTAAATTATCAATATAATTTAAAAATAAAGGTACATTTACTAACAAGAAATAAAATAAAATATAAAAAAATTAAATCCTTAAAAGATACTACTTTTTATTTTTATTATAGCGATATTAAGAACTTTAAAATAAAAAAAATAAATGTAGATCATATATTTCATCTTGCAGCAGAGACATCACTAAAAAAAAACCTAGACTTCAAAAATGTAGTAGACACAATTATTAATGGTACTTTAAGTGTAATAGATTATGCCAAGATAGTATCACCTCAATCTATAACATATTTATCATCAGGTGGGATATATGGTAAAAACTGTAAAAATAAAAATGGGTGGCATGAAGAAGATGAAAATTCTCCATCTATTTTTGATGACGTTGCTACATATGGATTCTCAAAAAAATGTTCTGAAAAATTGCTACTTGAATATTTTAAAAATTCTAAAAATTTAAAAACCTTAAATATTTTTAGGGCATTTTCTTTTGGTGGTTCTGAGTTTAATAGTGACAGTCATTTTGCCTATTATAAATTTATTAAAAATAGAATACTTAACAAGGATATAAAACTTAATTCTCTAGGCACCAGTACAAGAAATTATATGCATCCATTAGACCTTGCAAATTGGATGCTTTTATCCTTAAAATTTAAAAATATTAACTTAATCAATACTGGAAATACTGATAGTAATACAACTATATATAATCTTGCAAAAAAAATTGCAGAATATAAGTATTATGATTTACCTTTAGTAAGAGTAAAAAAAGGCTCACTCCATGATCACCAAAACTATACTCCAAATCTTAGCAAATCTTTAGAGCTAGGACTAAAAACTAAAATTTCTTTAGAAATGCAAATAGAAGATTCATTGCATGAAAACTATAAAAATACTAACAATAATTTAAATATTTAATATGAGAGCACCTCTTACGATATGTATTCCTACTAATAGGACCTTTGAATTATTAGAACCAACTCTTTTATCTGCTTTAAATTTTTGTGAGACAACTAAATCACAATTAATACTTTCAAATAACTCACTAGATAAAAATAAAGAAAATAAATTAAATCAATTCAAATCTTCTAATGTTAAAGTTTTCAAGGGCCCCACAATAGGTGTAGACAATTGGTATAATGCAGTAAAAAAGAGTGAAAGTTTATACACCCTAATTTTATGTGATGATGATATAATTTTTAATTTAACCAAATCAAAAGTAAATTATGAACAAGCTAGAAAACATAATGTGATTGGTATTAAGCCTACTATTTCACTTTGGAATAAAAATGTAGGAATATACAAAGAAAATACTTTTCATTTAGATAGTGAGGATCCATTAGAAAGAGTTTTAAATTATGCTAAGAACTGTTCAGGGAATAATACAAGTATGTACTCATTTTATGATACAAAAATTTTAAAAGATCTTTTATCTGTATTTTTATATCATCCTAATAGAGGTGGATACACTGATTGGGCTTTCATGTTAGCTCTAGCCTCTTCAGGAAAGATAATACATTCACCAAAAGATTTATTGATATATAGAAACAATAACTGGTTTGATATAAAATCAAATTTAATTAAAAAAGAAAGAAATTTATATTTAAAGGCTGGAATAGGAAATAGAGGTATCTTATATTCCTATCTATTCAAAGCAATAGATGCTTTTATTTTAATTTTTAGACGAAATTCTCCTATTAGCAGAAAAATTTTGCTAGAGACAGCAAAAGTTGTGCTTAAACGTAACTTAAACTTATTCTTAAAGGACTTTGAGAAAAATAAAATTTACTATAAAAATGAAGAGATTATAGCCATATCAAAGATAAACATTGAAAAAGATTTATTCACAATTTTTTATGATTTACTAGAAGTTATAATTACATTTAAAAAAGACCTAGGAGATCAATATAAACACTTTTATCTTAATGCAATTGAAGAAAAATGGGGTATAGTTAATTAATAAATTATTAATTATGTATGACAAAAATCATTGCTTTTGATTTAGATGGCACACTTGTGGACAGTGCGCCAGATATAACCTTTGCGTTAAATAAAGTTTTAGTGAAAAATAAACTTAAATCTGTATCTAATAAAGAGGTTAAAAGTCTTATTGGAAATGGCGCTAAAGCATTAATTATAGACTCCTTTAATAAACAAAATACAGAAATTAAGGATATAAACAAACTTACTGAAATGTTTTTATTTGAATATAAAAAATGTTTTAAAAATAAGACCAAGTTATATAAAAATGTAGACCGTACTTTACAGTTTTTAAGAAATAATAATTATAATATGATTTTAGTCTCTAATAAGCCTGAATACTATGTAAAAAAACTGTTAGATCACTTAAATATAAATCATTATTTTTTATCAGTTTCTGGTGGTGATACATTTCCTTTTAGAAAACCTAACCCTGAACATTTATTTAGTACAATTAATACAACTAAAAAATTTAATAGTATACAAGGTATTTTTGTAGGAGATAGTAAATTTGATTTTATGTGTGCTCAAAATGCAAATTGGCCTTGCATATTATTTTCTCAAGGTTACAGCGATATAAACATTAAGCAATTAGATTGTTATGAAATTTTTGATGATTATAAAGATTTACCTTCTATGATTAATCAGATATTTGAAAACTACAAATTTCATTCTTAAAAAAAAATTAATACTCATATCACAAATTTTTTAAAAGTATTGTCTTCATATTTATTAGAGTAGGACTGCAAGAATAATTTTTTATGGTTACCTTATTTTTAATACTATGCTGGATTATATCTTTCATAATTGGAATTTTATTAATTAGGTTACCATAAATATAAATTGATGATTTTATATTTTTTTTCTTAGAATCTAAAATTATATCTATAAAGTTTTTAGTCATAGAAACTACTACACTTAACAGTATGTCATTAATATTAAAATTCTTCTCATTTAGCCCTAATAGGCTTCCACCCCCTTTAAAATTTCTGTTTTGTTCAAAAAAATTTAAATCAACTTTCATACTATTATTTAATATTTTTTTATTAAAGGTTAACAGTTTTACTTTATTCCAAAAAAAACTATTATCTTTTTCATCCCTTATATTTCTTAGTAAATCCGCAAATAAATTTAAAGACCTTCCAGCTGGTAAATGACTTATACATTGTATATTTTGATTATCAAAAAATGCTCTTTCTTCAAAACCATCTAATTCTTCGTTGGAACTATAAACTAATTGCGAACCTGTGCCTAAATTTATATTCCACGTATTTTTTTTTATGCCATATAGAGAAGCTTGCAAGTCTCCGTAACCTCCCCACACAGGTAAGATTTTACCGTTAACACATATTTCTCCTAATAATGGAAAGTCATCAAAGATGGGTTTTGGTAATTTAATATCAGTTTTAAGAATTTTATTGATATCTTTATTTTTGAGATACAACCCACTAGATTGTCCTAGTGTAGGATGAACGCAACCATAACTTTTACCTAAATTATTACAAATTATTTGTGGTATAAAAAGAATCTCAGTATTATTTTTTAATAGTTTTTGTTGACAGAATGATAATAAATTTACTAGAGGTAACCCTACCCTAGGGTAAATTTTTATATTTTTAAACCATTCTTTCTCTTTAATTTGAGTAATAATTTGATTTGAATTAGAGGAGTTAAACCTCCAACTAAAATATTCTGAAACATAATTTTTGTATTTATAACAAAATCCGTGCATTTCACTGCAAACAACAACACCTGAAATATCATTCTTCTTACTTGCCTCCTTTAAATGTTTAATAAGAGAGTCAGAAAAAAATTTGTTATCAATTTTGCAGCCTAAAAAAGCGCTTCCCTTGCTAGAAAATTCTCGACTGTTTTGATTAGACTGAGTTAAGGCTACTGATATAGATTTAACTCTAGTGGCACCATAATCTATAAGAAGAATATTCTTCATACATACAGGGAGTTTATAGCTTTGAATATAAAATTATTATTTTTATTATGTAGATGAAAATCTTTAAAATACATTTTACCATAATTTCCTGGCACAGATAGTTTTAGTATATTTCCTAATACTTTTTTGTCAGATTTCAAAACATCAACAAAATTTTTTTCTTTAACTTTATTTAAATCGTTTATTGCCCTTTTATCAATTAATTTTCTGATAATCTTATTTATTCGTTCACTAAATTTATAATCTAAGTCATAACACATACTTGCTATATTATTTTCTATCATCATACCTAAACTAACCGCCATTCCATGAGGAAATGAGAAGTTTGTTAAGCTTTCAAGAGCATGACCTATACTATGCCCATAATTCATACTTTTACGGTAGTTTTTTTCAAATTCATCAATCTCAACTACTGATTTTTTTACAATCAAAGAATTCTGTATGATTTTCTTAAGGGCTTTTTTATCTCTTTTCAAAAGCAAACCAATATTATTTTCAAATATATTGATAAATTTTTTGCCTCCAGTTATATGTAGTCTTAAAGACTCACCTAACCCAGAAATAAATTCTCTTTCTGGTAACGTATCTAAAAACTTTAGATTAATTAAAACTTTTCTAGGAGCACTAAAAAGTGCCAACATGTTTTTTTTGTTTGTAAAATTTAAGCCAGTTTTACCTCCTACACAACTGTCCGTCATCCCCAACATAGTAGTTGGGACATATGTCCATGGAATACCTCTCTTATACATTGAACACGCGAAGGCTCCTAAGTCCTGTAAAATTCCTCCACCTACAACTATTATATTATTCAATTTCGTAATATTTTTTCTTTCAAAATAATTGATAATTTCTATAGCTTTTTTTATATTTTTATTTTTTTCAGTTGCCCTAATTGTCATAGCATCGAGTGGTAATTTTTTAAAATAAAGTTTTTTAATACTTTCATCTATTAAAAATACGTTTTTTTTTCCTTTAAACTTTTGTAATAAATTAGAAGAATTAATAATCTCTATCTCATAATCATGTGGAATAGATTTAATTAAAAAGTTATTTGTAATCTTTCTTTTATAATTAAATTTTTTATTTTCTATATAAAAACTCATTTAAACCCCCATAAATCCGCCAGCAGAAAAGCCTCCATCTACTACTATATCAGTGCCAGAAATATAAAAAGCCTGGCGTGATAACAAAAACTTTACGGTATCCGCAATATTTTTTGCTACTCCCATTCTTCCAAGAGGAATATGATTTTTTACTTTTAATATTTCTTTTTCACTTAAATTTTTTCTTGTAAGCTTTGTATCAATAAAACCTGGTGAAATAGTATTTACTCTAATACCCTTTTTACCTAATTCTATTGCTAGAGTTTTACAAGCTCCATGCATAGCATGCTTTGATAAGACATAGGGCATTCTATTTTTTCTTCCAAACGTAGCATACAATGAGGATATCATTATTATGGAACTATTTTTATTACTTATTTTAGTTTTTATTAAGTTCGATAACAATACTAGAAAATTGACAATATTAATATTTAAAGCATTATAAATATTTTCTTTATTTATTTTTTCAAATGGAGTTAATTTATTAATTCCGGCAGAAAATACTATGTGATTAAAATTATTTTTGAAATTATTGATAAATTTTTCAATACTATTTTGATTATTTAAATTAAGATTATCACTGTTATAACTAAATAATTCATAATCATTTTTTAGTAGCATCTTAATAGCACTTCCTATCCCACCTCTTTCGCCAATTAGTAATACTTTTTCCATAACTTAGTATTTATCTTTTTGCCTTAATTTACTTTTAATATTATTTTCCTTTTTAAATATATAGATGTCCTCATTAAATAATGGTTTATTCTTTTTAAGATATTTTGCACTAAATAAGCCTGACTGAAATTCTTGACATGATATTTGACCCTCTAGCTTAGGTATTGAAAAATATACGTCATTTAATTCTATTTGCTTATTTTTATTTATATTTTTTTTAATATAAACGCCCCTTACTAATTTATCTAAATACTCTTTCTCCTCATCACATATTTCTCTTCTTTTAATAGAAGCTTCTCCGCACAGTTCCTTTACTTTTTTAAAGGCATTAAACCAATGATCAATTTGATGAGGTAAACTGCAATATTTAGAAACAGGAATGTTTTCATGATCAACGTCTATATGTCTTTCAAAAGTCCTCGCTCCTTTTGCGTAAGCTATCATTAATGAATAATCCCATGTATTGTATTCATGTGATGAAAAACCAATAGTAATATCCTTATACTTATTCTTTAAAAAATCAATTTGATTTAATTCTAACTGATGATCTTCAGATGGATATAGAGAAACACAATGATTTATTGCTAATGGAACATTTTTATATTTGAAATGCTCATATATCCAATCAATATCATTTTCAAAACAACCACCGGTAGAAACAATAGTAGGAATATACAAACTACTTACTTTGTTAATAAAACTTTTATCCTTAGCATCACTGCTAGCTATCTTAACAAGATCTATATTAAATTTTTTACATTTATTTATAGAATATTCATCAAAAGGAGTAGCCATTGTAAGAATTCCTTTTTTTCGAACCTCATCCAACATTTTTTTCATATTCTTCCAGGATATTTTAGTATTTAAGGTTTTATCAACATATCTCATACCTGTTTTTCTTTTAAAATCAGTGTGAATGAAGTTATCTACATCTCTAAATTGAAATTTTATAGCTGCTTTTATATTGTTTTTTTTTATTATTTCTGCAAAATCCTTAATAATTTTCATACCTCTGTGAATATTACCCCAGTGATTGTTTGCTAATTCTAATACAAATAGGTTTTCAAATATGGAACTTTTCATTTTGCCTCCTAGAAAATTTTTTGCAAATTTAGTGCCATCATAATTTATTTTTTTTAATGTTTGGTATATTAAATGCAAGCATTGCATTACATGAAAAAAAACAGTCAGCTTTTTTGATCCTTCCTTCAAAAATGAGAATTTGCCCTTTTTCTTTAGGCAAACCGAAGGTTTTTTTGGTTGCTAACATTTTGGCTAATGTTTCCTGATATACTGGTTCTTTGTTTTTATTTCTTTCTACTATTTGCAGCATCTTTTATCTGATTGGTATAAATTTTGCTATTCACATCTTTATGAAACATAAAAGATGCAGTAAGAATATTTTTAAAAAGGTTAAAACAAAGAGCGTTTCAGAGATTCTATTAGATTTTTTAGTAGAAAAAAAAGTTAAGAAAGTATTTGTTCTAACAGGAGGAGCAATAGCATTTGCTGTTGATTCATTTTCAAATAGAAAGGATATATCTTATATTTGTGTTCAGCATGAGCAGGCTGGAGCAATGATGGCTGATGCATATTCAAGGGTAGGAAATGGTTTTGCAGCTACTATGAGCACATCTGGACCAGGAGCTACAAATTTAATTACTGGTATAGCATGTTCTTATTTTGACTCCATACCCAATATTCATATTACGGGACAAGTTAATTTACAAGAGCAAAGGGGGGTTATGCCTGGAACCTCAAATTCAAGGCAGATAGGTTTTCAAGAAACTGATATCGTTTCAATAGCCAAACCTATAACAAAAAAAGCTATTCAATTAAGAAAAGCAGAAGATATTTATAGTGTATTAGAAGATTTATATACTTGTGCGCAATCAGGAAGAAAAGGACCTGTTTTATTAGATTTACCAATGTGCTTACAAAGACAAGGCATAGTTTTAAGAAAAAATATAAAAAGAAAAAAAAATACTAGAATTAAAATAGCTAATATTAGTAAAATTTTTAAAATAATAAAAAATGCTAAAAGACCAGTTATACTATCTGGTGGTGGAGTAAGATATAGTAATGCTGTAAATGAATTTAATAATTTAATAAAAATTTTTAATATACCAGTTGTATCATCTTGGAGTGGAGTAGATACTATAGATTCCAAAAATAAGCTTTATTATGGACATGTAGGCGTTTATGGGTCAAGAGCTGCAAATTTTATTATACAGAACTCGGATTGCGTCTTGTCTTTAGGTTCAAGATTGGACACAAGAATTACGGGAGGAAAGCCTGAAACATTTATTAGGAAAGCTAAATTGATAATGGTAGATATTGATAAAGGAGAACTTTCAAAAAGAAGAGGACTAAAGCCGTATTTAGAAGTTAATGAAGATTGTAAATCTTTTATAAAAAGAATTACAAAAAAAATTATTAAAGAAAATTTTAGCTTTTCTAAACATAATAGTTGGATAGATTATTGTTCAAGTGTAAGAAAAAAATATCCTACAATTAGTAAAAAGTTTAATGAGGATAAAAGTTTTGTTAATCCATATATATTTGTAGAAGAGTTATCTAAACTGCTTAATAAAAATGATATTATTATCCCTGATGATGGTGGTCATCTAACTTGGTTCATGCAAGCATTTAAAACTAAACTAGGACAGAGAGTCTTTTCTGCTTTTGGAAATTCTCCAATGGGGTATTCTTTTCCTGCTTCTATAGGAGCATCAATAGCAAAAAATAAAAAAAGGGTAATTTGTATTGATGGAGATGGAAGTTTTCAGATAAATATGCAAGAGCTTCAAACTGTAGTTAATGAAAAACTTCCAATTAAAATTTTTATTTTAAATAATGGGGGTTATGGAATTATAAAACAATTCCAGAATTTATACTTAAATAAGAGATATAATGCCTCTGGTATTGGAGTAAGCGCTCCTAGCTATAAAAAAATAGCAAAAGCTTATGATATTAAGTATTTAAGCGTTAAAAATGATAAGTTTTCAAGTAAAATAATTAAGAAGGCTTTAACTTATAAAGGGGCATGTTTAGTTGAGGTTTTTATACACCCTAATCAGAAAATAATTCCTAAACTTGCATTTGGTTCGCCAATAGAAGACTTAGCTCCTAAATTAAAAAGAAAAGAATTTTTAGAGCAAATGCTAATTAAACCTATTAATTCTGATAATAATTTAATAGAAGCCAATTAAAAAGTTTTAATGTTTGGTATATTAAATGCATGCATTGGATTAAATGAAAAAAAAAACAGTCAGCTTTTTTGATCCTTCCTTCAAAAATGAGAATTTGCCCTTTTTCTTTAGGCAAACCGAAGGGTTTAAGGGAATATATGATAACATAAATTTTTTTATGAATAACTTAGATGCTGATTGGCAAATAATAGGAACATGGGTAAATAATATAACAAAAATAAAAGGTAAAAAAATTGTTTATCTTCAACAAGAACCCCCTGAATGTAAGTTACCTAGTAAATTTATATTAGATAACTCAACTTTTGCAATAACACCTTTTAAATTTGACCATTTTATAAAACAGTTTATTACTTTTACTCCTCTTCAGTGGACATACGATTTAAATATCAGCTTTGAAAATGGTAAAGGTCATTGTATTGAGTTAATAAATAAAAATAGTCTTGAACATTTTAAACACCAGCCAATACCTGAGAAAAATAAAATGTGCTCAATGATTGTTTCCACTAAGTCATTTTTACCAGGGCATCTAAAAAGATTTAATTTTACGAAAAAATTAATAGATCATTTCAAAAATAAAATTGATTTTTTTGGCTTTGGATTTAATCCTATTAAAAATAAAAAAGATGCAATAGACCCCTATATTTATTCTATAGGTATAGAAAATTCTAGTTATCCAAACTATTGGACAGAAAAGATTGCAGATATCTACCTGGGCTATACTGCACCTATTTATTATGGATGTACAAATATAAGAAATTATTTTAGCGAAGACTCATTTATTAAGTTAAACATAAATAATTTTGATTTTTCGGTTCATGAAATAGAAAAAATATTAAATAACCCATACAGTATAGATTTTGAGGCTATAAAAGAGGATAGAAAAAAAGTAATAGAAAAATATAATTTTTTTAAGATTATTTCTGATTGTATTAAGAAGTATGAAGTTTCAGAAAATGTAATGGCATATTGATTGCACCATAAACTTATGCAAAAAGAATTTAATAGTTTAACTAAAAATGATATTTTAGAAATTAATAGTACACTCGATATTTCAAATAAATATATTGAAAATAATAAATTCAATCTTGCTATAAATATTTTAAAAGATGCGGAAAAAAAATTTAATAATATTCCAGAAATTTTTTATAATATAGCTATATCAAACTTTCTTCAAGCTAAAGAGTTTTTTGAAAAACAAAATTATTTACTCGCAAAATCCTTTTACAAAAAAGCAGAAAGTTATTTTTTATTAGCTAAAAATGATAAATTTTTGTCAGCAATATATATTAATTTGTCAATTTGCTATCAGCATTTTAAAAATTATAGTGCCATGAAATTATATCATGAAAAAATTGCAAATTTAAATCCAAAACCAGAATTTTCCGATGCTTTACTTAGTTATTCTAAATTATGTTGTGCAGATTGGGAAGGACTTGATGAAATATTAGATCGTGCTTACAAAGAACTTAAAAAAAATATTTCCTCCATAAGACCTTTTACATGCTTGTTAGTTACTGATGATCCTGAGTTACAATATTTTTCAGCCGTAAATTTTTGTAATAAATATATTAATTCTAATGAAAATATTAATTATGATTATAAAAAAAATATTAATCATAAAAAAATTAAGATAGCCTATTTGTCTAGTGATTTTCATAATCATGCCACTGCTCATCTTATTGCTGGTATCTTTGAAAAACAAGATAATCAAAAATTTGATTACTACGCATTATCTTACGGAGTTAATAATGATAATTCTGAAATATCTCTTAGACTAAAAAAATCTTTTAGTAATTTTTTTGATGTTACTGATAAGACTGATAAAGATATAGAACTTTTACTTCGTGAACTGGAAATAGATATTGCAGTTGATTTGAAGGGACATACTAAGGAAAATAGAATACAAATTCTCAAAAATAAACCTTGCCCCATCCAAATATCTTATTTGGGTTTTCCTGGCACTTTAGGAACAAATTTTATTGATTATCTAATACTTGACGAGTTCATTGTTAATAAAGAAAATAGAAAATTTTTTAAAGAAAATATTATTTATCTTCCTGATTGTTATCAATGCAATGATGAAAAAAAACCAAAATTAATAAAATTTACTAGAAAAGAATTACATTTACCAGAAGACAAAATAATACTGTGTAGTTTAAATAATACTCACAAGTATAATAAAAAACTATTTGATGTGTGGGTAGATATCTTAAAGAAAAACAAAAATACGGTTTTATGGTTACTTGATGATAAAGCCATTAAAGATAATATTTATGATTATTTTAATAAACAAGACATCAAAAATAATCAAATAATTTTGTCACCAAAAGTAGAAACACAAACACATGTATCAAGATTAGCTTTAGCCGATTTATTTTTAGACAGTTTTCCATGCAACGCTCACACTACAGCAAGTGACGCTTTATTTGCAAATCTACCAATAATTACTCTAGCAGGAAAAAGCATGTCATCCAGAGTTTCAAGTAGTTTGCTTAACACGATAGGTCTGGATGATCTCGTAAGCAGTAATATTGAAGAGTATAAGAAAAAAATTAATTTTTACATTAAAAATAAAAAAGAATTGAAAAAATTAAGAAAAAAAATTGAACAGAAAAAATTTGAAAAACTTTTTAATTCAGAAACTTTTATTAAAAATCTTGAGTTAGCCTACACAAATGCGTGGGCAAAATTTAAAAATGGAAACAAAATTGCAGATATATTTATTTCAAAAGGAGAAAATTTATGACCGATAGAGCAAATATTTTAGTAAAAAAATTTCATGAAGCAGGATTAGAGCCTAAAATTATAAATCTAGCAAAAAAAGTTGCAAAATTTGGACACTATGAAGAGTCATTAGGTTTATTAGATAATTTATTGCAAGTAGGAACCAATAATGGATCTGAAATTGCTAAATTAGCTATAGAAATTCAGAAAGAAAAAGAACTAAAAGAAAAAGAGAAGAAATAAAGGCTTTTAACCCAAAACATCTAGTTTGCTTGAATTAATTGCATTTGCTTGAGCTGCTAGAGATAAAGACACTCTATTTAATAAAACATTTTTTGTTAACTTTGCTGTTTCAATCGCTAGGTCGATGTTTTGCTTGTTTTCTGCCGCAGCATCTAATAATGCGGCTGTAGTACTAGTTACATTTCTTCTAGCTTCTGCTGCTGCCGTACCCCCACTGACTTGACCTTGATTGTTTGCTAAACTAGTCTTTAGTGTATTAGAAGTAGAAGTGGCATTAGAGGCACTTGTAACGGATGCTATAGAACCTATACCTCCGATAGTAATTGTAAGTTGATTAGTTCCATTAGGACTTGCTCCTATGCTTAAATTAACATCACTTGTACCCATTAAAGCTATATTATTATATTTTGTATTTGCGACGATATTATCAATAGCAGTAGTGATAGAAGCTGTTTCTCTATTTAATGATGCCGTATCATTCGTGGATAGCAAAGAGTTATTTGTGTTTAATGCCCCTAATTCTGCTAATCTTTGATTTAATGTCGCTATTTCATCCAAAGAAACTTGAGTAACTCTCAAAGCGGCCAATGCATCATCTAAATTTAAACTAGCTGCATAATTAGAAGCACTTTCTGCTTTTAATTTATGAGCTAAAGCAATATCTGCCCCTCCACCAAATGATGACTTTTTTCCTGAAGAAATTTTTCTTATGGCTTCTCTAATTTTGATAGTAGCTAGCTGAGAACCTAAGTTTGCTGCTATTGTTAAGTCGTTTGACAAAATACCTCTTTATTAAGAGTAACGACTTAAAAGAAAAAATATTTAATTTGCATATAAAATAATCACT
>MDTD01189206.1_pt1 | contig 19266 bp, 19 predicted proteins | sample 811221 | NCBI WGS metagenome assembly MDTD01 (sample SAMN05326646, study PRJNA326480) | marine metagenome | isolation source: seawater | place: Pacific Ocean: South West | collected 2011 | reverse complement strand
TTGCTTTGCAACCGTTTGTGCGTTTGCCACACCGTTAACAGCTTGGTTAGTAGAAGATACTTCCACAACTTTAGCTGAAATCTGTGTGTAACCACCTTTGCGAACAGCATTAGTAGGTGCAGTGTTGGACAAGCCCACATCGCCCTCTATTTGCCTATTTGCGCTCGTTGCTGCCAGGTCAACTTCACTCCACTCAAAGAAAGTGTTGTCAACGTTGCGAGTACCGATTGTACTCATTAGGATAGTTTCAGTCGGCGTAATACTAGCCATTGCATCAGCTAGATCTTCGCGGATTGTTGAAACGTCATACGTTTCGTTTGTGTTTGCTGTAACAGCCATTGCTGTATCCTTTCTGCAAAAGTTAAGGGTTTAGAAGGTAAGCTGCGACACTATCAAGGTCGCCTCTTTGCCTCATGTTCGCCTCTGCTTTTTTAGCTTTTGATACTTTTCCTGAACTTGCTGCCCTCTTTGCTGCTGACTTGACCATTGGCCTAGCACCTTCAGCTTTTTCTTGAGCTTTTCCCTTGTTGGCTTGGAGCTCACGCCATTTTAACGCATCGTTCAATATACGCACTTCTTCAGCAGTTTTAACAGTACCAATTTGCTCATCTGTCAAATCATAATGTTTTTTTGCTTTCATAGACATATCTTGAATAAAAACAGATCTTTTTTCAGGATCAGCAAATTCTGGCATCCATTCAGTTAAGCGTTGTGCTTGCTGTTCTAAATACTGATTATTTTGCTGTCTTTCTATTTCGATTTGTTTTTGTTGTTGTTGCGCCAATTGATATTCAAATGTTTGACGTTTATCTAAGGCTCTCCGATAATCTGCCTCTTTCTCTAAATATCCAAGAGGGTCACTAGCACGTAGTTCCTCAGACGGATATTCTGGAATTGGAGGTATATCACCAGATTTCAGTTGTTGCACCAATTGCTGTAGCGTTTGGCGTTCTTGGGTAACTTGCTGGGCTTGTTGCTCTAGAATTTTTTTCGTTTGAGCGTTTTCAGCCATCCCCTTTTGGATATACTTTTGCCCTGAATAGCCACGTTGTAATTCATCCAGCGTTACCTCAGTTTCTACACCGTCAACTTTGACTTTATACTGTGGCTCTGGTTGAATTTCGTCCTGTTCAGCTTCTTCGTATTCCTCACCCAAATCTTCTTCGTTGGCTTGGGCTTCAACGTCATCCTGTACTTCTTCTGCATCTTCTATCGTTTCGGTCTGACCGTCATCAGTTGCCTCTACAATTTCTTCTGTAGATTTCTCAGAATTATCTGGCGTTTCCATAATTAAGTTGTCGGCAACCGCCTGAAAATCATTGCCGTTAATTGGGTTAGTCGTGCTCACGGTGCTTTCCCTTTCCTGTTATGAGCTTGATTGCATCAACATGGGATTGCAACTCTCGCTCTATTGCATTTAATGCACAGATTATTCCATGCGCTTCTTCGCGCCTATCCTGTTGGTTTGGCGCACTATTTGCGAAAATCGACATTTGTTGTTCTCGCAAATTCTTTATGGTTTCAATGAACCATTCATTTTCTAATAGTGATTTAGAACGTTTTGCCCTTTGCTCTATATCCAAATCACATTCCCATTATTTGTTGGTTGTTTGCTCTTACAGCATCTTGCTCTGCTTTAATACTAGCAGTGTCTACAGCCGTTCCATATTTTCCTAATATTTCGGCAACCTTCACGGCTAAATCTTGCACCATTTCATCTCTTGATAAATCGTCATCCATATTTAGTTTTTGCATTTTATATTGCATATCCATTTGGGCTTTCGATAAATCTACTTGTGCTTTAGTTTGTGCTTTCATTGCTTCCGTTTGCATAAAAGCAGAATTTGGATCTGCTTGTGGCTGTTGTGCCGCCATTGCTGCTGCTTGCTGTTGTGCAAGTAACATTTGTTGTTCTATTTCTGGGGTCATTGGCATAAAGTAACGGTCAGCGTTTCTGACACCACCAATTGCTAAGATATCTGCCATTGTATTACGCATTTGTGTCAAAGTAACAAGACCGTTTGTTGCGCCATATGTCGTATAAATCTGCTGTTGAATTGCAAAAGCTTGTTGCAATGCCGCCATTCTCTCGTTTTCTCTACCTGTTCCGATACCAACATTTACGCTCAAATCCATGTCGGTTTCCCAAGCTCTTGGATCTACAGCCACGAAAGTACCGTTTAACCGCATCATTTGCTCACTATCAGCGTTTTTGACCATTAATTCTAACATCAAAGAAAATAGTTGCTTCATGCCACCTTCAGCAAAATTTCTAGCAATAACTTCTGCTTGACCAGTTTGCCCTTCTAATGACGCTGCTACGGCTGTTGCCGTAGAAGATTTCAGAACATCAGGGTCTAACCCTTGCGCCATTTTTGATACGCCAGTTTTATTATCTACCAATTGGTCAAAATATTGTAAGGCCGGCAAAGTGCTTCCAGCAGTAAATGGTACAGCCATTTCAGTTATAGCACCTGGTTGCTTTACTCTGATAATACGCCCGATTTCATTATTTAAAAGATCATCTACTGCTACCTGACCATCCATAATTTGCAGACCAGGATTATTTGTTAAAGCAACATTATCCAAAACTCCACGTAACATTGACGTTGCAGCATCTTGGTCATCCATTACTAAATCTACTAAACTTGTGCCAAAAAATGCGTGGGGCTCTGGATCACATTCAAAGATAGCATACGGTGCATTATCAGCTTCATAAAAATTCAAAAGCTTATAACTAGATCCAGCACAAATAAATTGATAGAGCTTTGGAACTCCTGTACCTTCTATATCTAATTCCATAAATGCTTGTGTCACAGTTATCTTTTTTGAGGCAGTAGAAATATTTTCATCTGTATCCTCATCAACAGTGTACCCTCTACGCTCAAATTCAGCCTCATCATCAACAACGCTATATTCGCTACCGTCTAATCCGTCTAAATCTTCTAAACGGAAACCCATTGCAAGCAAGTCACCTACACGCATTTCAGTGCTATGACCACATACATAAAAATTATCAATGCCACGTGCATTACGATCTACAAAAAAATCTTCAGGTGGCACACTTTCTATACACAAATCACCATGCTCTATTTGCCGTGAAATTTTCACATCATGTTCTGGAACTTCAATCTCTATTCCCATGTCATCAGCACTGATGCTCATTCTCATTTCATGCTCAAGAACCTCTACATCATTGTCATCAATTAAAAGAGCAAATGCTTCATCGCTTAAATTGTTGTAAGTATGGATTTCTTGCTCCGTCATATCTTTGTAATAGACGTAAGCAATACCTGTTTTTTTAACTAAGGCATCTTGGAAAACATCACTTAAAACTTTAAATCCATTATGTTTTTCAAACTGATAAGAAATATAAGACGTTGCTTGCTCTGCTAATGCAACATCTTCTGGCCCTTTTGGAACAAACTCTACTGGTTTGCTGTTACTTAAAAAAATCCTTTGTATTGACGGTTTAATCCCTCTGACAACTTCTCTACATTTTGTAGCAACACATTTTGACCGACCTTCTTCATGTCCAATGTCTACTTTACCATCAAAATATCTTTGTGATTTTATTATTTGTGGCGATATTTCTGCTTCTATGAAATCTACAGCATCTTCAATAGCTTTGGAAACAATGCCTTCAATTTGTGTTTGATCTAATGGTTCTAATCGCATTTTATTTCCTATCTAGGTATATTCGTGCCTGTTGTTCTTCTATACTGGTCTAGTAACAAATCACCACCAATATCGCTACTTGCTGCTGCGCCACCGATTGCTGATGGCAAGAGAGGAACTAAACTATCATTTGTTACATCACCAACCCTAGACGCCATGCTTTTACCTAATGTTTGTTTAGCACCTTCGTAAGCAAAATTTACTACTGGCAACATTGCTGCTGACCTAAAGAATATATTACCGCCAATCATTCTTGTTAATTGCTGCATATAATTTGCTAATAGATTTCCAGAATTTGAGTAATTTCTAGCTTGGCCTGTTATCCTTGCAGCAACAGATGAAAATTTGTTAATTAATTCTTGTTCTTCTTTTGAAAACAGTTCACGCACTAAAACAGGATTATCTCTTTTCATTCCGTTCCAATATTTGAGAAATTTTGCACCTGATAATTCTTGTTCGCCAGCTTCGCCAATTTTACCAGCAGATTGTCTTGCCATTTTTAAAAAAGCCTCTTGCCTTAATTGGTCAAATTGATCTTCTGGTAAATTTTGTTTTAATACTCTCATAGTTCTAACTAATTCACCAGGTGCAGTGAGTTTTGAGCCAGACGCTCCAAACAAAAAGTTTGCTACACTTTCAGGTGGAACTTTTAATACACGATTTCCGTCTTGTGTAACTTTCGTAGTTAATTTTTCTAACACTCCACCTGATTTATATTTTGCTGCAAAATCTGCATAATTTTTAATTGCTGCCATTTGTTTTGCAACAACATCTGGGTTACCTGTCAATAAACCATCATCTACATATTTTTCTAAACTTGCATCTAGTTGTTTTTTTAAGGCGGTGGCTGCGGCTCTTTCTTGCGTTCCAATTGCGCCAGTGTTTACAAGCCTTGTTCTTATTTCAAACAAACGTTGTACACTGCCTTGTTTAGCCAGAACCTCTTGTAATTCTGTTGCTGATTTAAGTGTATTTGGTATTTCGCCTGGATTGAATTTAGTAATTATATTTGTCAAGTCATCTGACATACTACCAGCAACATTACTATTTATAAAAGCACTGCCAGCTTGTTCAGCTTCATCAAACATTGCCGTTGCACGTTGTCGTGCTTGCTCTCTAGCCTCAACTAATGCTTTTTGCGCTGCTTCTCCACCAGCGCCACTTTCTAAAACTTGTTGACCGCCTAAAGTTTTTTGTATTTCAGGCAAATTGCTTGCTAATTGATTTTGTTGCCTATTATAAAAATCAGCCATTATTCTAGCAGTTGGTTCACCATACGCACCAGACGCTAGTTGATCCTCTAATAACTGTTGTGGTTTTGAGCCACTGGCTTGACCTTTTGTAATAGATGTTGGAATTGGTAATGATTGTGCTTCTGCAACAGCAACACCACTTTGCGGATCAACAGCAGTTTTGGCTTTTTGTAAAATATCTGCTGCAATATTTCTACTAATTGTATCAGGGTCTAAACCTAAATTTATTAAATCCTCTTTAACATTTGGTAAAAATTTACCATTTTCATCTACAATACTTTTAGGGCTTCCTTTAAATGTTTTTAATAAATTTCCTAAATACTGTGATACCTTAACACTTGCACCACCGCCAAATGCTCCTAATGGAACATCAAAAACTTGAAATGCGTCATCAGATAATAAAGAACTTGCTAACTCTATCATGCCAGCTTCTGTTGCGCCTACCGTCATACCAGCTAATAATGGTGATGCAGCAGTCAAACCTAATGCGCCCACACCTGTCGATATAAGTTGACCAAGTGTTATAACGCCAGCAGCTTGCATTAAATCTTGCGTTTGTAAGCCTACTGGATTGGGATAAAATCTAGTATATTGCTGTAGCTCATTACCTTCATTATTGTATATTGGAGAAATAACAACTAAATTTCCATATTTATCTTTGTCAAATTGTGCATTTGGTATAATTTTCTTTATACCTGATTTCAAACGATCATCACTGGCAGTTGTTGCAAGCAAAGCAGTCATTTGCGCTGCTTTTTGTGAAGGCAAATTCAAGGGTGCATTTTGTATTAAATCAATATTATCTTCTCTTTTTCCACCCTTTAACCAATCAATCAAACCAATTTTTTCTGGTGCAGCTTGCGTTGTTGGGTTTTCTAATTCTGCAAGCATTGCATCTGGTGTAAGGATGTTAGCGTTTTCATTGCCCACAGTTTGATTGACTACGCCTTGTTCAGCTTCCAATTTTTTAAGCATTTCATCTATTGTAGCCATGAAACTATTGCCTTTGTTTTTGCTTTAGTGCTTCTATCAATTGCTGTCTTTGTGCTTCGTTCAAAGAAGCCCTATTTTGAAAAATTGTGTTTAATTGGGTTAAATCCATATTAAGATATGGGTTGCCCCCGACAGATGCTTCTCGTTGATTTCTTCTTTGCTGCACAATTTGCATCCAATCAGCCCTAGTATTATTAGGGTTTTGTAAAAACATTGCAGTTTCTTCAGTGTATGCTCTTAACTTTTGCAGTGCATTTTTTCTGTCAACTAAAAATTTTCGTAATTCTGGTGTACTTGCGGCAGGTGGGTACGCGGTAGCCATTGCAATATCTAATTCGCTTTGTGACAAAGCACCAAATGTGACGGATGATACAACATCTAATCCCATGCGCCTTAACGCACTTGTCAATGTTGCGCTTTGTTCTGTAATATCTGGCAACAAATTTAAAAATACATTTCTTTGTGCGCCATCGTCTATTGCTGCAATAGCAGTGTCAATATTAGCAATACTACCAGTCAATTGCTCTGATTTTGCAAATGCTTCATTAACATATTTTGATTGCAATTTTTGCGCTTCTGACAAACCTACACCTTGCGCTTGTAACAAATTTTGACTTTCTTGCGCTTCTAATAATACTTTAGCTGCTTCTTCACCTGTTACTAATTTACCTTCAGGATTGTATACTTTCCTACCAGCATCAGTAACAACATAATATGCGCCATTTGGAAATCTTTCTGTTGCTCTGATAATGCTTCCAGACGTATCAAATTGCGTTGTAATTAATTGTTTAAAAGCATCGGCTGGCTGCATTGCTCCAGCCCTAACTGCTGCAAGTAATTGGGCTGCCATTGGGTTGGTAGCTGCCCTTTTTTCTAACTCTAATATTGTTTTATTTTTATTTGCTTGCGCTACCCTTTGTGCACCTTGCTCCCTAATTTGTTGTCCAGCCCTCATTTCAGGCAAAATTAACGGATCAAGGGCTGCGCCAAATTGTTGAAACGGCGTTAAACCAGTTTGGTCATTTGGCTTTCTCATGCGTTGAAAAAAACCTAACAAACCGCTTTGCTGTGGATCAGGGTTCATTGTCATTTTTTTCTCCTATCCAAATCCTGGAATTCTGGGGAACTGTGATGCTACTTGCAAATAGTTAAACAGACCAGGATTAAAACTTTCTTGCGTTCCAGCAGTATTTGGAACACCAGCCCCTGTTACAGTACCAAGCAAAGTATTTAAGCCTTGCGCTGGTGCACCTAAATATCTTTGACCACCTGCTTGTGCATTATTAATTAATTGTTGCTGTAAACCTCTTTGCAGTGCGCCTTGTGCGCTTTGCGCTGCTTGCACTTGTTGCCCAGCACTCAGGGCTTGTTGCGCTACATTTGACAACCCACCTGCTGCTGCCCTTTGCTGATTTGCTGCTGCAATTTGATTTGCGGCGTTTTGCGTATTTGCCTGTAAAGTTCTATTTAAATCTGCTTGTATAGCTTGTTGGTCAAATTCTGCTTGTGTCGATCCAACTCTGTTTTGCGCTGCTATATTTGCAAGTTCTATCTGTGCATCAATTTGTGCTTGCTGTCGCGCTGCATCGTTTGCTGCTTGCATACTTTGTAAGTTTGCTTGCTGTGAAAATTGAGCCTCTTGCATTAATGCATTGTTTTGAGCTCGTTGATTAGCTTCTCCTGATCTTTGGTTTAGATTTGCTTGAATTTGTGCAAATTGATTAGCTGCTCTCATATTGCCGGATCTTGCCGCCTGTTCCCTCGCTGCTCCAGCTTCATCTGCTTGTTGCTGTAATCTAGCCGCTTCCATTTGCTGACTGCTTGCAATTTTTCTTGCATCTTGTAAGTTACTTACATCAAATTGTCGGGCTTGCATTGCTTGCCCAAAGCCTTGTTGATAAAGTGGGCTTAATGCTTGGCCTGTTTGCCGTAAAGAAGCTTCTGCTAATCTGTCTCTTTCCAAATCCAACCTTGAACCAAAATTTTGGGTTCTTGCTGCTTGCCCTTCTAAATCTTCTTGCGCTATTCTTCTTTGACGTTCTATTGCATCAGCAACAGGATTTATGACCTGATCTTGAAAAGGGTTCATATACTCTTGAATGTCACGTGACTGCAATTGATCTACTGCGATTTGCCCAGGCGCACTTGCTCCTCTAACCGCACCCACAGCAGACATTTCCCTTGCTGGCCCTAATTGAGCCGCTTGTATTCTTTCAATATCACCAACCGTAGCGCCACCATATGAAGCAGCAGGTGCAACAGTAACTGGCCCTGCTTGTGCAGCAGGGCGAACGGTTGCAGCAGGTGCTGTATCTGCTGTAATTTGTTGTGGGGTAAACCTACTCAATCGACCATAAGTATCTTGTGCACCTCGCAAAGCATCAGCAGATTGTTGAAAAACATTTTGTGTAGGCGCTGGACTGATAGGAGCTCTACTTGTTGGTCTATCTAAAACTTGTGAAGTTATGCTTCTTGTTAAAGCACGACCTGGATTAATAGCTGCTCTTATTGCACTTGGACTAGCACTTTGACCCATGACTTTCTCCTATTTCCTACCACCACTGCCTTGCATTTCTAATTCTACTGGCTGCATTTCTGGCGACCTCATGCCAACTTCACCAGTTACAGGGTCTATTCCAAAACTTTCTGTGTATTCAGCAAACCCAGGATATGCGTCTTGTATTTGACTAACAATTTGTTGCTCTAATGGTGCTGACGAATAACCACGTATTCCACCATCAAATATTTGTTCTTCTGGCAAATAAGATTGTCCACCAGTTGAAGGCAATCCAAACGCACTTGCCATTGCATCTGTGCTTTGCATCACTGCTTTATCTTGCGGCGTAAGTGACGCTACAGTAGGGCCAAATCCTGGTATATATGTAGCCTGTTGTGTGGCAACATCTCTACCCATCCCAACGCCTTGCTGTACAAGAGTTTCCGCAAATTCAGGGTAAATTACTTCTTTTTGTCTTGATCCACCACCCATTTAAACCTCCACTGCATATTGTGCATTAATTAATTTCCATCCTAAAGGAGCTAACGCTTTTTTCCAACCTAGCCGACCTGTTAACATGCCACCAGTACATCCGTGTGCTTTAGCCCATGTCGTAATATCTGTATTCATATCTTTCAATTGTTCTAAATCACCGCCAGCTAAAAACAAATTTAAAACCTTTTTCTGTGGGTATACCACAATTTCAGTTACAATGCACCCCTTTGGCGCTGCCCATAATTGCATCTTACTTTCTGCAATGCCAAGAACAACATCATCAAAGTTATGAGTTCCATTTGAATACTCCAAAGCATCTTCTATCCAAGACCTACAGCGTTCCAAATCTTCACTTAAAATAAAATCTTTCATTTTCCTACCATGAACTTAAAGCTGCACGTTTCCAGATAGCAGTAGAACCATTGTATGTTCCAGTGCAAATATATATATAATTACTATCCCATGCAATCATTCCAGCAACGTCACCGGCAGAACCAACATTTGCACTTGGTGTAGCTTGCTTTGTTGCAACTTGCCTAAAAGCACCAGATAACGACACTACTACAAATTTTTTTTCACGATCATATAGCATCACACCATCTTCAGCAGCAGAAGAATATTGATCTTTTGCGTCCAATTGATTTAATGCTTTGCCTAAAAATTTTCTAATATTTTCTGCCCAAGATTGTATATCAGGTGTATAAGGTGGAACTATTCTCATCTTCTACCACCTTGCCTTGCATCCATTCTCATAATACCCACACGCCAATCTGCTGCTGCATTACCCTCAACACGCATCCTAACTTGTCTGCCCTGAAATCTAACAGAAGTTGGGTTTGTCATAGTAAACGGCCCATGAGTTGTTTCCGCAGAATTTGGATAAAATCTTGTTTTAAACTTTGCTGTAACATCTCCTTGATTTAGCTCATCTGGAATTAACTCAACTACGTTCATTAGATTATCACCGTTACCAATTGCTATTGGCCCTGTTTCGGCAAACGGAGTATCGTTATCGTAGTTATATCCAACTTCATGTTCGTACAAAACACCGTTAGCACCAACAAAAAGTGGCTGTCGAAAACCCCCTCTATCAACACCAGCCGTTCTTGCCAGATTTCCATTAATCCATATGTTTTCTGAATAATCATATGCAACATAACGATCACACTCTGTTGATCCTTTACTTGGATAAAACCACCAAATTTCGTTGTAAGCAGAATTTGACACAGCACTTATTTTGCTGTTTTGATCTGTATTGATGTCTGAGAAAACATAGTCGCCGACTTCACAAGGCACATCTTGAACTCTACCACCTGAGTAAACAAAAAAACTTCTTTTACCCATCCAAAACACACCTGCATCTACGCTAATTGCACCTTTTGCAGATATTAGTCCACACGATGTTCCAACTCTTTCTAAATTATAAACAAATGGTGGCCCAGCATAAGTAAGGGTATGACAATCTTCAGAAGTTAAAATTACTGATTGCCCTCTCGTTCTTAAACCAGCTAAAATTATTCCGTTGGTTTGCACACGTAAATCACCAGCTTGGTTTGTTGCTGCTGCTGTCCATACGGTGTTATTTTCAAGATCACTCCATTGGATTTTTCTTGGATCACCACCACCACCAAAACAAACAACAAACCTTTCTTCTGTCACCATGAAGCCAGAACATCCTGTAGGTGAATTAGATACTTGAGCTGCGTTGTTAGAAGGGTTTAATTGCCACTCATAAAGCTTACCATCGGCTGGAGACATGGCTAATAAATATTCACCCCAATTATCTAGTGACCACGTTGTAGCTGGTAATAGTGTTTCTCCGTCTTGGCGTGGTTCTCCGTATTCCTCACGACCATAAAACGCACCACCATATCCAGTATTTACACCTGCATCAACACGACCAGCAGTTAGGCCAACAGGGGTTATGTCCGTTGTTGTTCCACTGGCATTTACGACATACAGTTTATTATGAGTTCCAGCACTGAGATACCTATTTCCTAAATTATCTTCCCACGCCATCATAGAACGTGCTGTGCCATTTAAATTAACAGACTGCCTTTGACGCCAACCACCTACTGGACGTAGTGCGTCCTCGTGCCACCTAACAAGGTTAACATCACGCCACCTACCTTGTGACATATATTCTGTACCATTTCTATATGCACCTTTGGGAATATCTAAAGGTATAAGAGGCATAAATTTTATTCCTCTTTTTTAAGGCGCAGTAGGCCAATCATCATCTTCTAAATTAGGCCAGTTACTGTGAGTAGTAATATCACGCAAAGCTTGCCTATAAGTTGTCATTTCACTTGACATCGTAACATCCGACAATGCGTAAAAATCGGTTTCTGCCAGTTTAAAATTTCTTTTATCCCTGTTATTTTGTGCAATCTCTGTATCATATTCTGCTATTTGTTCATCTGTCTTAGTATTGACTGTGTACGAAATTGTCCAAGCACCATCTACTAATGACGGTGTTTCATCTTGCGTTAAATACTGTGTTCGTTGTGTATAAACTGGTGGATTTGCATAAGTTACTGGCAACGCTCCGTAAGATGCAAATTCTTCATCTGACACATTTCTATTGAAAGACGTATTAGGATTATCTTCTTTCAAGTTTTGTATTGTATATGGGTAAGTATCTACCGCCCCATCAACTATTTTTACATACATTTTTTTACTCCACGATTATAAAGCCACTTTGTTATTTGTAAAATTACCATATTGAGGTGTTTGCGAACTCCAATGATTATTGTAACTTTGCATGCCTGGAAAACCAGTACCTTGATTGCCAGAATACATATTAGACCGCAACGCCGACCCTTCATTTGCAGCATTACTGAAAGTAGAAATATTGACCCAATTTACGGTTGCTAACGTAACGCTCGTTCCATAAACGTTAAGTTTTGCACCTACTGATCCACTTTGCGATAATTGTGGTATATCCGAAAACAACAAATTAGCTACGATCATATCTTTATACGATCCATTAGAATTTGATAAATATTGAAAAACTAAACTCAATAAATCAGTTTCTCCTGTGGCACTATTTGGGCCTTCTGATAAATTGAAATGGCTAATGTTTATATTGCCCTGAGTATTTTTAATTCTGTATGCAGTGTTTGAAGTGGGGTTGCTTGCGTCCATCCTTATAACAAACATTCCACCATTAGTATTATTATTTCCATACATTATTAAATAAACATAACCATTCAAATAAATCATTGGGTTAGAAAACTGAGTTCTGTTTACGTTTGCTGGCAAAGTAATTTGCCAAGTAGAGACGGAGTTTGTTGACCAATTCCATTTTAATAAAATGCTACTGTCACTTTCAAACATAAAAGCAGTAGTATTTGCCCTATCAATTGCAGGAGTAGCATAATATTGAGGACTTCCGCTTAAACCACTTGCATAAAAACCAGGTGATGTAGTCGCAGCGCCTGACCCTTGCATCCTAAAAAATCTAGCTACCGAATATGGCATTGCCATACCAACTAACCATTCTGTGCTTTGGCTTGCTGGATTAATTGGGTCAAACATTTGACAAAAAGCACTACTTTGATACATGCCTGGATTTATGCCTTGAATATCGCTTGCACTATACCAACTTGTTTGGTTACCAGTAGGCCATTTATAAGACATGTATGAACAGCCAGATGAAGGGTGATTTCTAAAATCATAAATCTTATCGCCAATTGCATGAGTTCTAAAAACGTGCGATTGCGTCCAATAATTACTAGAATTATAATAAGTGCTTGAAAGAGCTTTTTCGTAATAATTGTAAGAGCTACTACCAGCAGTACCTGTATTTTTAATAAAATACATTTGCTCGCCACCAGTATAAGATCTGCCAGAAAAAATTATGTCGTTGTTTCCACCAGCAGAACCATCACTCATTTGAGGATAGCCGTATGAATATCTGTTTTGATTTTGTTGAAACCCTATATATGGGTCACCAGTAAACATTACATTTAGGAATGGATCAAAACCGATAATTCGTTTTACACCAGTAGGGTTTTGGAAACGTGGCTTGTAGAACAAAAACATATTTCCAGATGCCTGAGTTGTAATCATATTGCCAGGGTCATGGTAAGCATAAGTGTAACCTGATGGCGCTACTGCCTCAATTACATTTCTTGGTGAGTCTCCACCGCCAGAACCTAAAGCTGTTCGTTTCCAATTGGACATAGATTTAAATCCTTATGCGGCTGCATCAATTGCCAAATTTCCATACCATGTAGTTCCCCCATCATACGAAAAGAACACAAGCACGTCAGTTTCTCCACTTCCAGGGGCATCTGGTGCAGTGCCACCAGCCCAATCGACAGAACTAGGCCAAGTAATGCTATGAGAACCACCAGCCGTAAGTTTCAATACAAATCCAAATGCTGTTCCGCTTGCTGGTGGATTGCTGAAAACAAAGGTTGTGTTTTGGTTAGTTGTCAGTGCAAACACGTTTCCTGTTTCACAGTCAACAGTTACACTTGAACCAGCAGTTAACGCTACATATGTTTCATTGTAAGATGTTGCTTTTAATTCTGCTGCAAGGTTTACATCACCATTAGCATCACTTGTAATTATAGAACTATTATTAGATGTTCCTAATGTGTTTGGTAATGCTACTTCATAAGTTGCGCCAGCGCTGTGTGGTGGACTTGCAAGAGTTACACCATGTGTATTAACTTCACAATTTAACACAAGTTTAGCAGAGTTTGTATTACCTTTTACAACGACTTTACCAGTGCCATTTGGCGCTAAATCTAAATCAGCATTTGAAGTTGTGACAATATCAAACCCATTAGTGCTTAGATTTGCAGCAAGACCTGTTGTGACATTTAAGGTTGTTACTGTAGTAGTTGTACCAACCAAAGTTGTAAAAGTACCAGCAGCAGCCGTACTTCCACCTATTATAGCATTATCAATTGTACCTGAATTAATATCAATTCCTGTAACTGGTGTTGTACCATCTAAAAGGTCATCAGTTTTATCCCAATTTCCGTTTAAATAACCTCCCCAGGCATCTTCGTCACCACCCACTGTAGGCTTTTGAAAACTATATGTTGTTGTGTTTGCTGGCATTTTATGCGGCCCTTTCTAGAATATCTGCGTCTGTCCACGTTGTGCTTGGGTCAACTACATCTAGCCATTTGTATCTTCCTGATGCACTAGACGTAAAAGTAAAACTTGTTGCACTAGAAAACAATCTAACCCTGTTATAACCTATATTTGTTGAAATTGAAATAGTTGCATTTGATGCTCCAACATTTGACATAAACCCTGATGCTGTTGCAGAAATTACAACAGATGCAGTTGAAGCAACGTTTCTTGTTACTTGTGCACTTGCTGTTGCGGTGATGGAAATATTTGCATTGATTGCACCTTCACCAATATCTTGGTTTTCACCATAGACAAATGATCCGTATGTATTTTCACCGTAACCAGGTCTAAAACCAGAAATTACGTCATATTTTACAGCACTTACCGTTGCTATACCTTGCAAACTTACATTTGCACTACCGTCAACTATTTTAACTAGTGTTGGATTTGACGCTGAAACCGTCACAGAGGCAGTAGCAGCACCTGCTATTACGGTAACAGCACTTGAAGTAGTTGTTATAGAAACACTTGTAGAAGCCGCGCCCTGAGTAGTTTCTGGTTCGCCATATAATCCAGAATTGTAAACCCCAGAATTATATGTTGATCTTAAAGCCATTATGCAGCCGTTATATCTAAGTCACCTGTTGGTATACGAAAAACATCACCACTGTTAATTGCTTTTGCAGTTGTGAGCGCAGAGTGAATTATCATATTGCCACCAGAGGAAGCATCCATAACACCTATATGTGTAACAGTACCCCAGTTACCACCTGTTGCTGCTGGAAACTCAACGGCTGCTGAATTTGTAGCTAAATCGTTTGTGACAGAAAATGTTACCGCCGTTCTTGCGTATCCATTTCCTGATAATTCATTAGATGTTGAACCTGTATCTGTTGGATCAGCAGTAAACAAACCAATATACCAAGCACTTGGTCTTGTAAGACTTCCACTTGTTAAAAGATATGTCAGTGTATGAGTTTCAAAAGCATTAGTAAGTGACATTATTTAATCTCCATTGAGTAAATCTTAGTGCAATATACACCATTTTATTATTAATAACTAGTAATGATAATTCTCCTACCAGAACCACCATAACGTGTGTCATCTGATGCAACTTGCAAAGAATTTAGAGCGTTAGCATACAATGCGCCCCACGTTTGCGTCCTCGCATCATCTAATAAATATGGTGCTGACTGCATCAACGTCCCATATAAATAAAGATCTGGCTCATCTTGCAAAAGCCAATTAGTCGTTGTCGTGTTACTTAAAGAGGGTATTCTTTCAAAAAAGGCAAGCTGCATCGGAAACTCTCCTGATGGTGTTGGGAATACCTCTATCGCGTCACCAATTTGAGAATAGAATTGTGGCACACCTGCTGCATCGCTATTTTGCTCTCTTTTTTGCAGCATATCTTCTGGGCCAATGTAATCTAATTTTACTGTAGAAGAATTAGTAATATTAAAACGCATTGTTTCTAACCAACCATTGGGCACTTGCACATAGCGACTATCTAACGTTGCGTTCATGCGCTCTATCATTTTATAGTGTCGCAATTTACGATTGATGTCAGTTTCTGCCAATGAGATAAAATCAGGAATGACAGACGTTAAATCATCACGATTAAGCCAATTTGCTACGGCTGTTTTAAGTTCACTAAATGTTGTTATTGCCATTTAAAACCCCACTTGTAAAAGCCCCAAATTTCTACGTTGCTCTGGGGTTAAAGTTTTTAACTCTGTTGCCGCCTTTCGTATGCTAGAGGACTGAGGTGTTCTATTACCAGTTCGTATTGACCCTCTATCTCCGCGTCCGATATTTTGTCCATTGTCTTGCGATTTAGTAGCCGCCTGTAAGCTTGGCTGAGAATTTTGTCCTGCCGATTTGATAGAGCCGATGTCTTCTCCTGACCCAAAACCTGAGAAACCCTCATCAAAAACGCGCTGGCTTGCGTTTGTTCTTTCTGCATCTTTTCCACTCCATTTCATCAGCACGACATCAGGCATGCCATCACTTTCGTTCCAACCTTCAGATCGCCACTGGCGCAAAAGGTCATCATAAGCATCTTGACCTCGTTCTTCAATATAAAATTCTTTGCTGAATGGTATACGTTTTACTTCATTAAATCCATAGTTATTGTACACATTAGGTAAAAAGCCTTCAGGAAACTTCTTACTTGGCACTGCAAAAGCGTTCAAAACAGTTGCTCCTTGCTCTATTGCTTTTCCTAGTATAGCTGGAGAAGCCACGCCTCTTGCGCCTAATTCATTACTTATAACACCTACTAGATCAACCTCATTATCGCCTAACTCTGGAATAGGTTTACCATCATTCATCCAAGTATAATCAGGATTTTTCTTTAATCCAAAAAATACATCAGCATCGCCCAATTGAAAAACCTCAAAATCACCTGCTTTTGCACCTTTAGTCACATCCGTTGCTGTATATGGATCAAGGGATGGTAAAGATGGGTTTCTTTGCAATGCCCTCTCATAATCGATAGGAGATATTCCACCAGATATTTTTTTCTGTTTCGATGTTTTCCAATTACCCTGTAATGCTTGTTCTATTAATTGCGCTTGTTGTGGTTGATCAATATTATAATATTGCAACGCTTCAAATAAATTTCTTGCACCTTCTGGCGTTACCTCTTGTGTTGGTAGAGCCCTACCAAAAGAATATGCCATTCTAGCTTCATCAACATTTCCAGATTTATTTAACATTGTTGGTCTACTTGAATATTCTGCTTCAAAATCAGGAAATAACAAACCTCTAGAAACAGGATTTTCAAATCTACCTACAACATTTGCGGCTAATCCAGTATCGTAAGACATATGCTCCGGCAAACCTAATTCATTTAAATCTAACAACCCTCTTTTTTTATCAAGTTCTAAAAGCATTAATGTATCGCCTAAATTAGTACCAGCAAACTCTGGTTGTATTGTCTTGTCTAACACTTTTTGAAAATTTGGCCCACCTATTGCCATTGCTTTGGGAGAAGTCATTAATTTTGATATTGCTTCTCTTTGAGGAAAAGTTGCATTTCTCATAAAATCATCAAAAAATGGGCTATCAAAACCAACAAAATTATTTAACTTTTGTAGTTCAGGATCTTTTGTTATTTTACCAAAATCCGTAACAACAGAATTTAGTTGTTTTATGTTTTCATCTGGCAGTCTGCCTGACTTAATATACGCTTCTAATGTACCCATGTAGGCATCAGCTATTGTAGCATTGGATTGATGTGCTTTTGGTGACATTGCCGTGACTGCTACAAAATCACTATCTTTACCTAGTTTAGTAGCACCCTTAGAAGAGCTGTCTACCATCCACCCTACGCCAGCATCTTCATATTTTTCTTGTAAAGGGAAAAGTGGGCCACCCTGTAACTTTGTGTTCCTGGTAGTACCAGCAGCGTCAATTCCTTGATAAATAGTTCCAGCTTGTGTTAAATCTGCTGGTGTAGGAGAAATTTTTGCTCCAATTAAATCTAAAGGGTTTATTACTTCTAAATCTTCATATTTTTTAGATAATGGATTTTCAATATTTATGTTGCCAAGATTACTACCCATAACCGGCACTTCACCTGGTTGCGAAAATCTTTCTACTAAATCGTCTGTAATTGCTTTTTGTGCAGGTGAGCCACCTAGCAAACCTTCCATAACGCCCTGAACAGGCGTTAGGTAGCCTCTCGCAGCCAAAGCAGCAGGTGTCAAAGCAAAAGCCATTTCCAAACCCATATCTAGTGCTGCACGTTTTCTAGCTTCTAACGTTTCATCAGGATCAAAAACAACACCACTTGCTGCCATACTATCTGACATGCCCTGTATTGGATTTGCTTGAGCTACAAACTCTGTTGCTGGACGTAAATTAGGTGGTGTTAAGTATTCAATTAAACCGCCAACTGCTTCATCTAACGCTCTGCGTCTTTCCTGACCTGCTTCCCTACTAAAGAAATCAAAAATACTTGCCACTACCACTTAACCCTATTAGCCCAATATGCTGCTGACATTTTGCCTTTAGCTATATTCTTTGCATGTCTTTTTTTAAAACTTCTTGACCTAGCTGTATCACCTTTATCACCTGATACACCCTGCTGCCCAAACCGTATTGTTTTCACCTTGTCACCTTCTTTTGCTACGACAATATGCGATTTGGTTTTATGCTTTGGAGTACGTTTAGGTTTGTTAAAGCCCTCTACACCAGCACGTTTTAATCTAGGGTCTTTTTCTTTTGGCATTTTTATTGCAACCGCAACCAATCATCGAAAGTCAATCTTGTTTTATCATACAAAATATCATCAGCATATTTTTGGGTATTTTCAAAACTTTCACCAGCAGGCACTGTATCCATTAATTGATTAAATATTTGCAGTCGTGTATTAGTATCGTTGCTTATTGGACTTTGCTGAGTGGAATTTGTCATTCCATAACCCATTCCTGAAGGGTTATCTTGCCTCGCAGTTAAATCTTGCAATGGGTTTACTGGTATTTCATTTATTTGCATCATTCGCTCTGCATCATAAGTTGATGTAGGCATTACTCTGGGCTTAGGTTTTATAGTTGCTTCCATAGGTGCGCCATATCCAACCGTTTGACCCATGTCACGACCAGTAATAGCATTTCCTAAATTGCCTAGAAAGCTTAATAAGCCACCACCTTGATAACTACCACCACTAGCCATCGGGCCACCACCGTCAAACATATCATTAACATCACGGTATTCACCAAAATTAAAACCTGCTAAAATTCCTGATCTTACTGGTTCACCTGCTGCGTTTATCTGCTTACGGTATTTATCAGCAGCACGTTTTCCGCGATTTTTGCGGATTGTTTCCTCTGTTCTGGAATAATAATCTTCAACAGATGGATCATCGGCTGTATCGCGGTCTTTTAACCCAAGACCCATCGCCAAATCATCTAACAAGCCCATTATTTCTTTTTACCACCTTTTTTCTTAGTACCTTTTTTCTTTCCCATGTGATATCCTGGCATTTTATGCACTCCTTTTCTTTGATGCTTTTGCTTTCTTCCAAAGATCAGCGTCTGCTTTTCGCGCGCCACCTTTGCCACTAATAAAACTATTTACTCTACCCATGCTCCAAGCTGCCATTGGTACATTTCTTGAACCAGAACTTAAATATGCAGCGTCACCACGTTTTTTAACCTGCTTCAGTATGCTTAAAGAAATGCCACTTTCTTTTGCTTTTTTCGCTAAAGCACTTCCACTACTTCTTTTTTTTGGCTTGGCTGGCAC
>MDTD01082724.1_pt1 | contig 19266 bp, 19 predicted proteins | sample 811221 | NCBI WGS metagenome assembly MDTD01 (sample SAMN05326646, study PRJNA326480) | marine metagenome | isolation source: seawater | place: Pacific Ocean: South West | collected 2011 | reverse complement strand
CTTGTATATATTAATTTTCTTGTTATTTATATTATGGTTTTTAAAATTTCCATCTCTAAGATATGGAGGTTACGTTTTATGTATTTCCTTAATAATAATGCCATTTTGTTTTTTATTTAATTTTGAAAAAGTTAATCATAAAAAAATGATGAAGAATTTTTTAATTTTATTTTCAATAAGTATTTTTATTTTTTTCTCAAGAAATCTTTTAAGAATTCATAAGGAATTTAATTATTCAGCAGTAGAAAATTTTAAATCTTTCCCTTTTTTTTATGTAAAAAAAACAAATTACGTACAGACTATAATTAGTGACGAAAAAATTTATAAGGTTATAGGTGGCAGTTGTTGGGCAACACCTTCACCATGTTTAAGTAACACAAATAAAATTATTAAGAGAAAATATAATTATCGAATTTTTTTAAATGAATAAAAAAAAAAATAAAATAAAAATTTCAATAATTATACCCTATTTTAATAATTTGAGATATTTATCCAAAGCTATAGATTCAATAATTTATCAAAATTTTAATAGTTACGAAATCATATTAGTTTATGATGATGAAATCAAAAAAGACTTAAAAATAATAAAGAACAAATACAGTAATTTCAAAAACTTAAAAATTTTAACTAATAAAAAAAATAAAGGAGCGGCTAAATCTAGAAATGTAGGCCTATTGAAATCTAAAGGAGAATATATAGCTTTTCTTGATGCAGATGATTATTGGAAAAAAAATAAGTTAAAAAAACAGATTAAATTTATGAAAAACAATACAATTGATTTTTCATATACAGCTTATGAAATAATTAAATCTAATAAAATAAAAAAACATAGTGTTAAAACAATTTATTCCTATAACGATCTTCTAAATAAGTGTGATATTGGTCTTTCAACTGTAATAATTAACTCTAAATTACTCAAATTTGGAAATTTTCCAAATTTAAAAACCCAAGAGGATTATGCATTATGGTTAAAATATTTAAGAAAAGGTGTAAAAATAGGAGGATTGAATATTTCGCTTAGTTGTTGGAGAGATTTAGAGGGTTCTTTATCAAAAAATACTTTTCAAAAACTTAAAGATTCATTTACTGTTTATAATAAGCTTGAAAAAAAAAATTTTTTAGAGTCTATATTCAGAGTATTAATACTTTCTATGAATAAATTAAATAAATTATTTAAAAATAAATTATAAAATGAAAAAAAAAATTGCATTAGTTACAGGAATAACAGGTCAAGATGGGTCTTACCTAGCTGAATTATTATTAAAAAAAAACTATATAGTCCATGGTATCATTAGAAAATCTTCTTCATTTAATACAGGTAGAATTGATCATCTGTATATAGACCCACATAATAAAACAAATTTTTACTTACATTATGGTGACTTAACAGATTCAAATAATATTTATAATTTGATATCTAAAGTAAAACCTGATGAAATTTACAATTTGGGTGCTCAAAGTCATGTAGGTGTTTCTTTTGTTAATCCAGAATATACTTCAGAAGTAACTGGTTTGGGTACTTTAAGAATATTAGAAGCAATAAGATTTCTTAATTTAAAGAAAACAAAATTTTATCAAGCAAGTACTTCTGAACTGTTTGGAGAAACTGATAATAAAAAATTTTTTGACGAAAATTCAAATTTTTATCCAAAATCTCCCTACGGAGCTGCAAAATTATACTCACACTGGATAACTAAGATCTATAGAGAAAGTTATGGAATGTTTGCATCAACTGGAATTTTATTTAATCACGAGAGCCCCAGAAGAGGTGAAACATTTGTAACTAGAAAAATTACAAGATTTTTGTCCAGAAAATACTTTAATTTAGAAAAAAAATTATTTTTGGGAAATATATACGCAAAAAGAGATTGGGGGCATGCAAAAGATTATGTAGAAATGCAATGGAAAATTCTACAACAAAAAAAACCTGAAGATTATATTATTGCAACAGGAAAAAGTTATAGTGTGAAAGAATTTATTAATGAAGCCTGTAGACAAATTGGATTTAATATAAAATGGGTAGGAAAAGGCTTAAAAGAAAAAGCAATATTGATTAATGGAAACAAAAAGGAAGTTTTAATCCAAGTAGATAAAAAATATTTTAGACCTAATGAAGTTCATTATTTAAAAGGAAAAAGTTTTAAGGCTATAAGAAAACTAAAGTTTAAACCAAAATATAATTTTAAAACTCTCATTAAAGATATGTTAATTTCTGATTTAAAAATAGCTAGATCAGAAATGAAAACTTATGAGAATGATAAATAAAAATTCAAAAATATTTATAGCTGGCCATAAAGGATTAGTTGGATCCTCAGTTTACTCACTCTTAAGAAATAAAGGGTATAAAAAAATTTTTGTTGCAAGCAAAAATAAATTAAATCTTTTAGATAAGAAAAAGGTTGAAAATTTTTTTAAAGTTAAAAAAATTGAATTTGTTGTCAATTGTGCAGCTAAAGTAGGGGGTATTCTTGCTAATTCATCCAATCCAGTTGATTTCTTTTATGAAAACATTCAAATGCAAAATAACTTACTTATGGCAGCAAGTAAATTTAACGTTAAAAGATTTATATTTTTAGGCTCATCTTGTATATATCCAAAAAAGAGTAAAACCCCAATTTTAGAAAGTCAGTTATTAAGTGGAAAATTAGAGAAAACAAACGAAGCTTATGCTCTGGCAAAAATATCAGGTATTAAATTATCAGAATTTCTATTTATTCAAAAAAAATTAGATGTGATATGTTTAATGCCAACAAATTTATATGGTGTTAATGACAATTTTGATAAATTTTCAAGTCACGTAATCCCTGGAATGATTTCTAAATTTTTGGACTCAAAAAAAAATAACAAAAAATCTGTTGAATTATTGGGAAGTGGGAAACCATTAAGAGAGTTTCTTTATAATGATGATTTAAGTGAGGCAATACTTTTAATATTAAGGACGTCAAAAAGAAAAATCCTTAATATTACAAATAATAGTTTTCCAATATTTAATATTGGAACAGGAAAAAATATTTCAATAAGAAATCTAGCTTTACTAATAAAAAAAATTACAGATTTTAATGGTAAAATAAAGTTTAATAAAGATTATCCAGATGGAACAAAAAGAAAAAACTTAAATTCTAGCAAAATCAGAAAGTTGGGGTGGAATCACAAAATTAGACTTGATGATGGAATTAAAAAAATTTTAAATAAAAAATTTAAAAATGTCTAATTTTATAAATTTTTTTCTTGAGATAAATCATAGTGAAAAACACAAAAAAATTACTAACGAAGTTAAGGTATTTTTCATAGGTGGTCTTTTATTTTTAATTGCGATTTTGTTTACAAGTATCAGTTTAGAAATGAAAGTGTTTTGTATTATCATGTATATTATTGGTATATCCTCTGATAAAAAATATTTATCTTCTCCAAATCTAAGATTATTTTTGCAAGGCTCAGTAATAATAGCTTCAATCTATGTTCTTAAAATCGAAATTAATGAAACAAGATTATCGATAATTGATAATTTTTTAGATATAAGTTTTTTTTCAATTATATTCACAGCATTTTGTATATTAATACTGATTAATGGCTCAAATTTTATTGATGGGATAAACTGTAATTTAATCTTATATTATTTATTAATTAGTTTATTATTTTTATTTATTAATGATAATAATTTTTATTCTCTTATAAATAGAAAAGATCTAATTATTATTTCAATCTTCTTATCTATAACATTATTTATGAATTTTTTAGGGAGGATTATTTCAGGAGATAGTGGAGCTTATCTTTTAAGTTATCTGTGGGGGTTAAATTTAATTCAGATTTCATCAAATAATATTCTTATATCTCCTTTTTTTGTAGTTTTATTATTATGGTATCCAGCATTTGAAAATTTTTTTTCAATAATTAGAAAATTGAAATTAAATAAATCTGCGCTTAAGGCTGATTTTAATCATTTTCATCAATTATTATTTTTATTTATTAATTTAAAAATAAAAAATAAAAGAGTATCAAGTAATTTAAGTGGAATCTTAATAAATACTTACAATTTATTGATTTTTTCTTATGCTATAAAATATTATAACTATACGGACATCATGATCATATTAACTCTGATGAATATAATCGTATATTTGTTGTCTTATTTTTTTTTATTAAATTTTATGAAAAACGTCTTGAAAAAATAAATTAACCATTTTAAGCAATATTAAGAAACCATCTTTAATTGCATTAACTTTTTTTTTTCCACCAATTCTTTTAAACTCATAACAAGGAAAATCAGTATAAGAATAATTTGATTTACTAACTTTAATTGGTAATTCTACGCAGATTTTAAAGTCACCACTTGTTAATTTTAATTTTCTAGCTAATTTTGTTTCTCCTATTACAAATGTGTAAAGTATATCAGAAATTTTTAAGTTAAAAAAAATATTACCAATGAGTGTAAAGATTTTATTTCCAATAAGCGTTATTATAGTATCATCTTCACTTCCAGCGTTTTGAGAGTATCTTGATCCAAATATAAAGGAATATAATTTCGTTAATTTCATCATCTTATATACCTCCGCAGGATTCATTGATCCATCTGCATTAATGATGCAAAAGTATTTTGTATTTATTATATTTATTCCCTCGATTAAAGCATTTCCATATCCTGTTTTTTTACTTTTGAAAATTTTTGTTTTTTTTGAATTTTTAATTATTTTCAAATAGTTTGTATTATCATATTTATCTACTACTAATATTGTTTTGTAATTAAATTTACTTAACTTTTTTAAAAAAATTCCAAGAGATTCCTTTTCTTTTTTGACTGGAATAAGAAGAGTTAAATTGTTTATCATATGGCTTTTAATTATTATTAATTTCTTTCAATCTAATATTTGCTAAATCAAGATAAAATATCATTTGTTGTACTAAGTTATTTTATTAATATATAAATTATAAGCTTGCAGTAATTAAAATTTTTATTTCAACTTAATAAACTAAATAGGCAATTATTGAAACAAGTAAAATATGAATAAAAATTTGTTTATTAAAATACTTCTGTAACCGATGAAATTTTTTGTAAAATTAATACTAGATTTATTTGATCTTATAACAGAAAAAAAAATAACAAGAATTTTTAAAAATATATTTAAAAAAAAAATACCAATCATAATTGATGTTGGCTCTCATAAGGGTGAGTACATATTTAATATAATTAAAAACTTTGAATTTGAGAAAATTTATTCATTCGAACCAAATCCCAAGATATTTAATATCTTAAAAAAAAATTTATATAAATATGAAAATATCCAAATTAATAATTTGGGTATTGGAGAATTTGATAAAAAAGAAATTTTAAATGATAATATAGAAAGTTCATCAACATCTATAAACAAACTTAATAAATCATCAAAATATTTTAAAAAAAAGTATTTTCTTTTAAATCCATTTAATAATAAGTCAATTACAAACCCAATAGAAATTAATCTTATAACTTTGAATTCATTTATTAAACAGGAAGAAATTGAAAATATTGATTTGTTAAAAATCGATACAGAAGGTTATGAATTAAAAGTTTTATTAGGCCTCGATGATCAAATAAAAAAAATCAATTATATTCATTTTGAGCATCATTTTGATGATATGATTATTAAAAAATATACTTTATCAAATATTCATAATCATTTAATAAGTCATGATTTTAAAAAAATTTTCAAAATAAAAATGAAATTTAGAAAATCATTTGAATATATATATGAAAATCAAAAAAAAAAAAATGAATGAAGTTTTAGCATCAATAATAATTACTTCATTTAATAAAGGTAAATTTATTGAGAAAACTATCAAATCTGCTTTGAGTCAAAATTACAAAAAAAAAGAAATTATAGTTTTTGATGATAAATCAACTGATAATTCAATAAATATAATCAAAAAATTTAAAAAAATAAAAATAATCGTTAATAAGAATAAAAAGAACAAATCAGGACCTTTAAATCAAATAAACGCCACACTGAGGAGTTTTAAAAAATCAAAAGGCAAATATATTTTTTTTCTTGATGGTGATGATCAATTTAAAAAAAATAAATTAAAAACTTTTGTGAAAATATTTGAAAATGATAAAAATATTAATTTTCTTCATGATAAGCCATATTTATTTTATGAAAGAAGGAGGCTTAAGTTGAAAAAAAAATTACATTTTTTTTCTATTTGGCCAAGTATTTATCCCACTAGCTGTATTGCTATAAAAAAATCATATCTAGTTGATTTTTTGAAGGTAGTGGATAAAAATAACTATCCAAACCTTGAGATTGACGCAAGATTATTTATTTTTGCTTATCTTAATAAAGATTTAAATAGTACAAATAAGTCATATACAATTTACAAAAAAGACTTTTATGGAATTAGTTCAAATTATAAAAAGTTCTCTATTAAATGGTGGAAAAAAAGATATGAAGGATTTGAATTTATGAAAAATTCATCAAGTAAATTAAATTATAAATTTTTAAAGGGACCAGATTATTTTTTGACTAAAATGCTAAATCAATTTTTTTAGAATTTAATTTTCTAATTTACTTATCATTAAGCCATAATTTATCCAAAAGAGAGTTGCACCATAACTCGTAAAAAAACTTCCTGTTGGTAATAATGGCATTAAAGAAAAAAAAATATATAACAAAGATGCGAGAACAACTATGTTTTTTGACTTTAAAAAATTTTTATAACTTAAGTAGAACGAACATATTATAAATATTAAAAAAGATAAATATCCAAAAGTGCCAGTTTCTGCTAATAGTTCTAAATGAACCTGGTGTGGGTGGATAGACGCTGCATTTTCATTAAAATGAAGATTTTCATTTTCATATTTTTTTTTATTACTTTCATTTCTATAATTTTTAATTCCAACTCCAAATAATTTATTGTCTAGATAAACTTTATAAGCCCTGTCGTAATTAGCACCATATACAGTAAAATTAATTACTTCTTTAAAACTAAATCTCTCTTTTATTTCAACTTTGGCAGTTTTTACATTTCCAACAATTATAGGCTTAAGAAATTGTCCCCAAAATCTTTTATTATACTCATCATTTAAAGATACAAATAAAACTACAGTTATTCCTGTAAAACATAGTATGAATATTTTTTTCAAAATATTTTTATTATCATAAATTGAAATAAATAAAACTGACATCAATAGAACTCTTATAAAATTTGATCTCTCTCCAATTAATAGCGAAACAATAATTGAAAGAAATAAAAATATAAAAAAATAGTTATTGTTTTTTGAAAAAATTAATATATTTGCGCAGCAAACAAGGAAGATAGCGGAATAAAGATGACCAATTTTTAATTCTTGATTTAAAAAACTTGATAATCTGCCTGGCATTGGAGATGTGAAACCTAAAATATTATTACCAACTGTGTATTCAAAAATTAAATCAAATGATATTATTATAAAAATTATTATCCATGTTGAAAATACAAATTTTTTTAATTTATTACTTGAATTCTCAAAAAAAATTTTAAGAGATAATACTAATAAAATAAATCTAAAAAAGCCAAATACTCTTGACAAACTGTTTTCAAAGTTTGTACTAAAAAATAAATTAATTAAAAAACTTGACCATAATAAAATAAGCAAAATAAAGAATTTATCTCTAAAAATATTGAGATATTTTTTCTTAAGACAAAAAATTATGAATATTAAAGATACTAATATTGTATTTAAATTTATTAATAAGCTACCCAATAAAAAGCTTAGTGGGTATAGTGCTATTATTAAAGCAAGAAAAATTAATAAACTATCATCATTGTATCTTATATTTAATTTTTGTAACATTATGTTTGATTAATTTATTTAATAATTTAAGTACATAAACATCTATATATTAAATAATAAATAACAAATGAAGAAAATAATTGTTGTTACTGGAGGAGCAGGGTTTGTTGGATCAAACCTTATTGAATACCTAATTAAGTATACAAATTTTAAAATTATTAGTGTTGATAACTATTCCTCTGGTACAAAAAAAAATCATATTAAAAATAAGAGAGTAAAATATTTAAGAACCCATACCAAAAATATTGCTGCTGTTTTGAAAAAGGAAAAAAAAAATATAACTACATTATTTCATTTTGGTGAGTTTTCACGAATATATCAAAGTTTTAAATTTATGAATGAATGTATTGAAACAAATTCAATAGGCACACATGCAGTATTTAATTTCTGTTTAAAAAATAAAATAAAATTAATTTACTCAGCAACCTCTGCATCATTAGGTAACAAAGGTAGAGATAAAAATTTATCACCATATGCGTTTTCTAAATCTAAAAATTTAGAAATGTTAGAAAATTTAAAAATTTGGTTTAAATTTAAATACGAAATAATTTATTTTTATAATGTTTATGGTCCAAGACAAATTTCTAGTGGGAAAATGGCAACAGTTATTGGAATTTTTGAAGATCAATATAAAAAAAATTTACCATTAACAGTTGTAAAACCGGGAACTCAAAGTAGAAGATTTACACATATAGATGATACTATAATAACCTGTTTTGAGGCATGGAAATTAAATAAATGTCGGCACTATAGTATTTCAAATAGAAAAAGTTATTCTATATTAGATGTTGCTAAAATGTTTAAAACAAGAATTAAGTTTTTGAAGCCTAGAGCAGGAGAGCGTTATGCGTCAGCATTAACTAACATTAGTCTTTCCAATAAGGTTTTTAAAAGATTTGGCAAACAAAATATTAAAAATTATATAGATAAATTTATTAGAAATACTAATAAATTGAACTAATTTATTAATTTACAAAGATTTATAATAGGGTATAAGAACGGCGCCTGGTGATTATTGCGAAAGTGTAATACCCGATCCCATTCCGAACTCGGAAGTCAAGCCTTTAAGCGCCGATGGTACTTTGTCTTAAGACATGGAAGAGTAGGTCATTGCCAGGCTTAAAAAATAATTATTATGAAAATAAAAAGTTCTTTAAAATCAATAAAAAAAAGAGATTTGAATTCTAAGTTAGTTAGAAGAAGAGGAAGAGTTTACGTAATAAATAAAACTAATCCAAAATTTAAAGCTAGACAAAAGTAATTTTTATGGACAATGAAAACCATAAAAATACTTGGAATAATTTCACAAAATTTGTTCTGTGGGGAACTGTTGCTGTTATATCTGTATTGGTTTTAATGGCTTTATTCTTATTATAAGGTTCTTGTATGAGAATTGGATCTGTTTTAGAAAATCAAAGTATTGAAAAAAGAATAGCAATTACTCCAGAGATAGTAAAAAAATATATTTCTTTAGGTTTTGAAATTTATTTAAGTGAAAATTATGGTTCTCATCTTGGAATAAAAGATAAGTTGTATTTAGATCAAGGAGTGAAAATTTTAAAAGATGATAAAGAAATTCTAAACTCATGTGATATAATTGTGCAATTAGGAATGTTATCAGATGATAAAATTCCCATGCTTAAAGAAAATCATATTTTAATTGGAACTTTAAATCCCTATTATAATAAAGATAAATTAGAAAATTTAGCAAAGAGAAAAATTAATCTTTTTTCACTAGAATTATTGCCCAGAATTACTAGAGCTCAATCTATGGATATATTATCATCACAAGCAAATTTAGCTGGATACAAAGCCGTTATAGAGTCATTTGCAAATTTTCAAAAGGCAATACCAATGATGATGACTGCTGCGGGGACAGTTCCAGCAGCAAAGGTATTGGTTGTTGGAGCGGGTGTTGCTGGACTTCAAGCAATAGCAACAGCAAAAAGGATGGGTGCAATAGTATTCGCTACAGATGTAAGAATGGCATCAAAAGAACAAGTTGAAAGTTTGGGAGGGAAATTTCTGGTAGTTGAGGGATCTGAAAATCTTGAGACCGAGGGCGGTTACGCAAAAGAAGCTTCAGTAGAATTTAAAAAAAAGCAAGAAGACTTATTAGCTGAAACTCTAAAAAAAATTGATATTGTAATTTGTACAGCTTTAATACCTGGAAAAAATGCTCCATTGATAATTAAGGAGAATATGATTAAAAACATGCAGCCAGGATCAGTAATATATGATTTAGCTGCAATTCAAGGTGGTAACACAGAGTTAACAGAAGTAGATAAAATTGTTGAAAAAAATGGTATAAAAATCTTAGGTGAAAGTAATATTTTAAATAAACTGCCTGTTTCCGCATCTAATCTATATGCTAAAAATATGTTTAATTTTGTAGAAAATTTGTTCGACAAAGAAAGTAAAAAAACCAATATTAAATTGGAAGATGAAATAATTGAAAAAACTTTAATTAAATAAAATATAAATTATGGAAATAGATCCTTTGATATTCAGATTAAGTATTTTTATTCTAGCAATTTTTGTAGGCTATTATGTTGTTTGGAGCGTTACACCTTCTTTGCACACTCCCTTAATGTCAGTAACTAATGCAATTTCATCAGTTATAATTGTTGGAGCAATTATTGCAGGATTATCTGGAGATTCTGAAAGTTTATTTACTTCCTCAAGCTTTTTTGGCTATTTAGCTATTGCACTTGCTGCAATTAATATTTTTGGAGGATTTCTTGTAACTCAAAGAATGCTAGCAATGTATAAAAAAAAGAAAAAGGATAAATAATGATTTCTGCAAATTTATCAGCAATTTTTTATTTAGTTTCTGGTGTTTTATTCATTTTAGCTTTAAGAGGACTGTCATCTCCAGAAACATCAAGACAAGGTAACTTCTTTGGAATTTTAGGAATGATAATTGCTATTACTGTTACATTTTTATCAATTGGTAATTTTTCAACTGGTTTCATTTATGTGCTAATATTTATTTTAGTTGGAGGCTCAATAGGGGCAATTATTGCTTATAAAATACCTATGACAGCTATGCCTGAATTAGTAGCAGGCTTTCATAGTTTGGTTGGACTTGCTGCAGTCTTTGTTGCAATTTCAGCTTTTTTAAATCCTCAAGCTTTTGGCCTTGGAACACCCGGAAATATCAAGTTAGGTAGTTTAATCGAAATGTCTATTGGAGCCGCAGTAGGAGCTATAACATTTTCAGGCTCTGTAATAGCTTTTTTAAAACTTCAAGGAATAATGTCAGGTTCACCAATAACTTTTAAAGGTCAGCATATTTTAAATGCAATAATTTTAGTATCTATAGTTGTTTTAATTTATTTGTTGTGCTCTACACAATCATCTAACTTATTTTGGATTTTATTAACAGTTTCTTTTTTGATAGGTTTTTTATTAATTATACCAATAGGCGGAGCTGATATGCCAGTAGTAATCTCTATGCTTAACTCTTATTCAGGTTGGGCGGCTGCAGGTATTGGTTTCACTTTAGAAAATACAGCATTAATTATTACTGGAGCGCTTGTAGGTTCATCAGGTGCAATTCTCTCTTATATAATGTGCAAAGGTATGAATCGATCATTTTTTAATGTAATTTTGGGTGGATTTGGTGCAACTGAAGAAGATAGCTCAGGTTCTTCAAACAAGGAACAAAGACCAGTTAAAAGTGGAAATGCAGATGATGCTGCATTCTTAATGAAAAATGCCTCTTCTGTTATTATTGTACCAGGATATGGAATGGCTGTTGCGCAAGCTCAACATGCTTTAAGAGAGATGGTTGATACATTAAAAAAAAATGACATAAAAGTTTCTTATGCAATTCATCCTGTTGCTGGAAGAATGCCTGGTCATATGAATGTTTTGTTAGCGGAAGCAAATGTGCCATATGACGAAGTTTTTGAATTAGAGGAAATAAATAATGATTTTGCAAATGCAGATGTAGCATTTGTAATTGGTGCTAATGATGTAACAAATCCAGTTGCAAAAACAGATCCCCAAAGTCCAATTTATGGTATGCCAGTCTTAGATGTAGAAAAATGTAAATCAGTACTTTTTGTAAAAAGAAGTCTTTCCCCGGGTTACGCAGGTATTGATAATGATTTGTTTTATAAAGATAATACTCTTATGTTATTTGCAGACGCAAAAAAAATGACTGAAGAAATAACAAAAAATTTATAGGAAGCATTAATTGAAAACTAAAATATTTTGTGACATTGCAGATATTAATTTAATTAAAAAATTTAATAAAAAAAAAATTGTTAAAGGATTTACAACCAATCCTAGTTTAATGAGAAAAGCAGGAGCAAAAAATTATAAAAAATATTCTATGGATATTTTAAAAATTTGTAAAAATAAACCAATTTCATTTGAGGTGTTCGCTGATGATTATAAAAATATGATAAAACAGGCTTTAGAGATAAGTAATTGGGGCAAGAATGTATTCGTAAAAATACCTGTAGTAAATTCTAAGGGAGCTTACATGGGCAAAGTTATAAGTGAACTAAATAAGATGAATATTAAATTAAATATAACTGCGGTTTACAGCTCAGCTCAAACAAAAAAAATTCTTAAGTCTATAAACAAACAATCAAAAGTTATTATCTCAATATTTGCTGGAAGATCTGGTGATACAGGAAAAGACCCTATTCCTGAATTTAAAAAAAGCATATTACTATCTAAAAATTTTAAGAATGTTGAAATTCTTTGGGCAAGTGTTAGAGAACCTTACAATTATACTCAAGCAAATCAATTAGGATGTCATATAATAACTATTCCACCGTCAATTATTGAAAAAATAGAAAATTTTGGAAAATCGTTTAAAGATTTAACAGAAGAGACTGTGAAAAATTTTTTAGTTGATAGCAAACTTTCAAAATTTAAAATTTAATTAATTTCATAATGAAAAAAAGATATATATTTTTGTTTTTAAGTTCAGTAATTTTATTAACAATCTTTATAAGTTTATGGAATCTAGTTTCTGGTGGTTATGATAAACAAAATAGACTTGTTTTAGGTCTAAAAAAAATAATTCCAAGAACGCTAGCTGTAAAAGTTAGAGATACTTTTTTTATAATTCCTGAACTTAAAACTCAAAATAAATTACTAGAACTTCAAGTTAATAAATATGAACAAGGACTTGATGGAAGTTTGTTCAAAGAGGAACAAATATTTTCTGAAAATAATAAAAAATTTATTATTAAAGAATTTTTTTTACCATTTAAACAGCTAGATATAAAAGCTGGATGGAATAAATTATCAAATACATTTAGAGCACATTACTTAGAGGTAATTAATGACAAGGTTTTGGTTCTTTCAGGAGAAGGACAATTTATATATTTTGATAAAAAAAATATTAATAATAAAAAACTGATCCAAAAGAAAATTGATAGTAATTTAAAAGAACTCGCTAATGAAAACAACTTTAAATTCTATGGAGTAAGAGATTTATTGTATGATGATGGTAAAATCTACATTTCAATGATTTTAGAAAATTTAAATGGTTTTACAATGAATGTTTATGAAGCTGATTACAATTTACAATATTTAAATTTTTCTATTTTTTTTGAAAAAAATGAATTTACTAAAAAATACACTATACAAACTGGAGGTAGACTTGAAAAGTATACAGAAAAAAAAATATTATTAAGTTTGGGGGCAGCAGAAAGTCTAAAAGATGAGAGAGTCCAGGACGAAGGCTTTTTAGAAGGAAAAATTATAGCCATAGACAAATTATCAAGAAAGTATCAGTTAGTATCAAAAGGACATAGAAACCCTCAAGGATTGTTTTTTCATGAACCTCTAAATTTGATCATAAATACAGAACATGGTCCAAAAGGAGGAGATGAAGTAAATTTAAATTTCATGAATTATGATAATGCAGACTTAAGTAATTTTGGGTGGCCAATTGCATCCTATGGTATTGAGTATGACGGTAGTGACCCATATAAAAAATCCCATTTAGATAACGGTTTTATTGAACCATTCAAAAATTTTAATCCCTCAATTGGTATTAGTGAAATTCTATTTTTGCCAAAGAACAAATTTTTAAATGAAAATTACTTGTTTGTTTCATCATTGAGAGCGGCATCTATATATCTTCTACAAATAAATGAGAGTTTTTCAAAAATTTTTAATGAAGATAGAATTTTTTTTAGCGATCAAAGAATTAGAGATCTGGAATATGATGAAAATTTAAATGTTATTTTTCTCATTTTCGAAGTTACCCCATCTATTGGTGTTTTAAGTTTAGATTAAATATAATTTTTAGTTATTTTTTTTTCACTTTTAAATATCAGGTTATGAATATCTTGATTTAAGCTTATGCAATTAGAGCATTCAGTAAATGATTTTACATGTTTTTTTGATACGTAAATATTGCTAAAATGATACCAAAAATTACTATTGTATATATTTGGTTGTCTAAATTGCCTATTTTGAAAACCAATGGCGATGTCTTCCCAGGATTTTTTATTATAAATTGTATTTAGAAAAGATTCTTTTCTTATTTTTAAATATAAATAATTTGAATCATCATTTATAACATTGAGAATATTTGATTGTAAAAATTCGAATTTAATATTTTCTAAAAAAGTAATTTTAAAATTTAAATTTGATACTTCGAAATTGTCATTAGTCAATGAAATATAAAGTTTTGATTGATCATGAAAATTTGAATTTAAAAAATATTCTTTAACATATTGAAGATCTATTTTTTGATATTTATTTATAAAATAATTTAAATATTTTTTACTACTTAAATCCTTAAAGTATTTGCCTTTATAAATACTAGATTTGCAATTTTTATTTTTATCAAATTGGAAAATATTTTTTTTTTCAGGGTCGAGCAATTTAACATTATATTTTTTACAAATATTATAATAGTCATCTGTTTTATTTTTTTTATTATATTTTATATAAATTTCATCTCTAGAAAGTTTTTCTTCAAAAAATCCTGCATAGGGAAGAAAATAAGTTGGCTTTATTTGTTTGATGTATTTAAACTTTAATTGTTTAATAAAATTTTTGTCTGTTTGTAGCATTTTAATTCTTTCTTTTAATTCGTAGTTTTCACAATTGAGTGGATATCCGTGAGCTCCTCCTGCAAAACTAGATGCAAATAAGTCTACTTTAGGAAGTTTTAAAAAATTTAGGTTATTTGCATCAACCGTAAGCAGTGCATTAAAATTACCTACACTAAAATATAAACCAGAGTCCTCTCTTAAATCACCTGACTTTAGTATTGTAAAAATTAACTCAGAATTCTTAAATTGGTATTGATCCTCGAAATTTAATTTATGAATATTTTTAAAACCTATATCTTTAACTAGTAATCCAGCAGAATTTGTGATGAAATTTGGCACCACAATTGGAATATTTTTATCAATATAAGACAACGTAAGTTCATGACAATGATCAGGATGATTGTGGCTGATATAAATAAAATCACAACTATTTAATTCTTCTTTCCAATTTTTTATTGTTTTATGTTTTAGCCACCATCCTGTATTAAATGCTGGTCCTACAGCCCAAGGATCGGTAGCAAATTTAAAATTTTTACACTCAATAATTAAAAAAGCATGATTTATATATCTTATTTTAACATCTATTCTTTTATTAATTTTTTGAATTTCTGGTGAAAATTTTTTTTCAATTACAGAAATAAAATTTTTAAATTTTTTGAATTTTTTTTTCTTTTTTATTAATCCATTTTTATATTTACCAGTCTCAGGATTAAATTCCCAGTTATGCATAGGACAAAAAGTTCTTCCATTTTTTGATATTAATTTTCCACTGTTATGATCGCAAATTCTATCATAAACAGAAAGTTCATTATTTTTACTATAAACAATAAATTCGTCAGTAAAATTTACCCCCTCTTTTATAAGGTTTAAATCAATATTAACTCTTTCAGATTTTACTTTGTATTTTAATTTTCCTAAATTTTTAAACATAATTAATATGTGCTACACTTATAAATTAAATTTTTAAAAAAACTAAATTAATTTTTTTATTTTAATTGAAAAGATAAATTGAAAAGCTATTGTGCATCTCAATGTATTTTTTTACAACATATTTCTTAATATAAAAGATATCTGATAATAGATATTCAAAAAGACAATAATATAATGATATATATTTTATTACCCGCTTATAATGAATTCAAAAATTTAGTTAAAATATTTAATAAAATAGAAAAATTAAGAAATGTTAACAAAAATGTCACAGTAGTACTTGTAGATGACTGCTCATCAGATAATACCCCAATACTAATGAGAAGAAAATATAAGTTTAAGTTTTATTATTTGAGACATAAAAAAAACAAAGGTCTTAGTTTAACTCTGGAAACTGGGTTTAAAAAAATATTAAAAATTTCAAATAAAAAAGATTTTATTGTAACTTTAGATAGTGATAACACGCACCCGATAAATATAATTCCAAAAATGATTGAAAGAATTAATAATTCGGATGATATAGTTATTGCTTCACGTTTTGTTAAAGGATCAAAAGTTAATGGAGTTAGTTTATTTAGGCAATTTTTAAGTTTAGGTGCAAAATTTCTTTTTAAACGTTTGTATCCATATGAAAATTTAAATGATTATACTTGTAATTTTAGAGCATATAAGGTCTATTTGATAAGAGATTTGTGTAAAAACAAAAAATTTTTTAAAAATGAAGAGTTTAATATAGCTGCAAAAATTTTACTTTATTTAATAAATAAATTTAAGTATTTAAAATTATCAGAAATACCATTTAAACTTAGTTATGATTATAAAATTGGTAATAGTAAAATGAAATTAATTAAGACCATCTTACTTACACTTGGTTTAATTTTTAATAGGTCTCACAAATAAAAATTAAATTGTCATATTCTTTGAAAATCCATAATAAAGATTAATGAATGCCAATAAAAAATAAAATATTACAAGGGTATAAAAGTAAAATACATTTTTTAATTTTAAGAAAATGTTACTTACAAAAATATTTTTGAAAAGAACAAAAATCATTACTAATAGCAGTGGTTCAAAATATTTTTGATAAATTTGGTAGTTTAGACCCATAATATTAATTAGTAGAATTATAAATATTAAATTTTTGTCCTGTTTTATTATTAAATAAATTAATAATGTTGCCATAAGGAAAGAAACTATGAAGATAAAATTATTTTTTAAAATAAAATGAGATATTTTATAAAAAAAACCACCTCCTCTTAAATTTGAATTTAGTACATCGTAATTAAGATTATAAATGACTGCTAAAAAAAATAATAATATTAAGGAAATTTCTAAAATTTTGAGATTTTTAAGTTTATTGTAGCAAATTATTAAATTTAATTTATTTGACATTAAAAAAAGTAAAAAAAATAGAATTATCGAGAAATTATTTGTAATTGTATAAAAATAATCTTGAGTTACAGGTAAATTTACCATTCTTTCATTAAACAATAAAAAGCTAAGAGGTGGAGTTCCTAAAATGCAGCAAAATAATAGTAAGCCAAAAAATATTTTGATTCTTTCTCTTATAAAATAATTAAACAAATAAAATGAAAACAAAATTACATAAGTCTGCATAGTGTATGTTGCAAAAGCTAGAAATAGTAAATTTAATAATTTATCTTTAAGTTTATTTTTATTTAATACTTTCAAAAAAAAATAATTACTTATTAAAAAAAATATTAATGCAGTAAGATGTGCGTTTGACCATATTGCTGAAGATCTAAAGTAAGGAAAAAATAAAAAACTAAAACTTACAATTAAAATGTTAATTTTTTTAAAATCATAAATTTTAATAAGATTTAAATATAGAAATATCGGCATTAGAAGACTAAAAAATAAGTAAAATAATCTAACAAAATACTGATCATGAAAAATATTATAAATACTAGCTAATATTAAATAGTGAAAAGGAAAATGTCTCGGTTCTTTTCCACCTAATTGTTGTGCATCAAAGAAGTTAAAATTTGAATAATCTTTTACGACTGGCCAAGTAAGTTCAAAATCCCATTTTGATCCTCCCGTGGAAAGATCTTCATTGAGAATAAAACCAGTAAAGAGACTTAATATTGGTAACAATACAAATATAAATATAAGAAATTTATTTTGATTTATTTTAGTCATTTGGATAATTATTTTGTTATTTTATTTATTTAATAATCTACTATATAGAATTTATTTAATCTTTAGAAAAATTTAAGTATTTATGAAAATTTGCATAGTTCTATCAACAAGACCAGAAATTATTAAGTTGGCTAATTTAATAAAAATTTTTAAAAAAAATAATACAAATTTTTTTTTAATTAATACTAATCAACATTACATTAATATTATGAGTGATGTATTTTTTAAATTTTTTAAAATTCCTAATCCAAAGTACAATATTAAAGCTCCTAGCTCCACTTATGGCAGTTTTTTTTCTAAAACTATTAAAAAAATTGAAAATATTTTATTTAAAGAAAAACCAAATTATTTGATAGTTCAAGGAGATACAAATACAGCTTTTGCAGGATGTTTTGCTGCATCAATTTACAATAGAAAATATTTCAATGACGAAGAAAAAATAAAAATTATTCACGTTGAGGCAGGACTGAGATCTTTTGATGAGAGAATGCCTGAGGAAATAAATAGAAAACTTATAGATCAACTTTCCAACATACTATTTGTGCCAACTAGTTTTGATTATGAAAACTTAAAAAAAGAAAGACTTACTTTTAATAAAAAAATTTTTAAAGTTGGAAATACTATTTCCGATATATTGAAAGAAAATATTCCATTAATTAGAGAAAGCAATATTCTCAAACACTTTGATCTTAAAAAAAAAAGATATTTTTTAATTACATTACATAGACCAGAAACAGTTGATGATCCAAGAAAATTTTATACTTTATTACTTAATTTTGAAAAAATTGGAAAAAAATTTAAAACAAAATTTTTGTTTCCTGTGCACCCTCGTACTGAAAATATAATTAAAAAGTTTAATTTAAATAATTTAGAATTTGTGAAGTGTGTTAAACCTTTAGAATTTTTAGATTTTTTAAGTTTAATGAAAAATAGTAAAATTATATTTACTGACTCTGGTGGAATTCAAGAAGAGTCTTCATTATTAGGCGTGCCTTGTATTACTATTAGAACCACTACCGAAAGACAATTAAGTATAAAGCACAAAAGCAACATCTTAACTGGATATGATTATGAAAAAATTCTTAAAGCTGTAAAATATTTTGATAATCACAAAATAAATCCATCAAATATTTTTGGTGATGGAAAGGTTTCTGATAGAATTTTTAAAATAATTAAAAATTTATACAAAAAATAATTCTATATTAGTAAATTTGAAAGGTTAAGTATTTGAATTGGTTGCGGGGGACGGATTTGAACCGCCGACCTTCAGGTTATGAGCCTGACGAGCTACCAGACTGCTCCACCCCGCGGTATTTTTAAATTCTATTT
>MDTD01174279.1_pt1 | contig 19271 bp, 19 predicted proteins | sample 811221 | NCBI WGS metagenome assembly MDTD01 (sample SAMN05326646, study PRJNA326480) | marine metagenome | isolation source: seawater | place: Pacific Ocean: South West | collected 2011 | reverse complement strand
CTGCGCTCCAACCCAAGCCCATGAAAGGAAAGACCATGAACACCATGACCCTGAACCATCAGCAGCAGCCCGTTTCCAAGGGCTTCCGCGTGGATATTTCGCGCGGCGAGAATATCGGCCGCGTGTCGTCGGAATGGTTTTCGCGCCCGGATGATGAGCGGTATCTTTCGCTGACCGAGCTTTACGACGCCGTGAAGGGGCGAGCGGATCGCGCCAAGGCCCGCACCGTGGAGAGCCGCGCCGTGCGCGTGGAAGCCAGCCGCGACGACGCGGAACGGCTTTCGCTAATCGTTCCCGGACAGGAGCAGCCCGTCGCTCCGACGCATTGGAGTTTCGGGCAGCTTTGCAGCCTTGTCGGCGCACCGGCCCGCTACCTGCGCGACCTTCCCGCACCGCTGGCGGGCATCAATCTGCAACATGGCCTTGTCAGCCATCGCGGCGAATTGGTGAAGACACTGGAAACCGAGGACGGGCGCGTTGAGCTTCGCGCCGTGACCGGCCCGGATTATGGCCGTATCTGGGACCATGAGCTTGTCGCCGCCGTCATGAAGATCGCGGGCAATGGCGTCGGGGATACCATGTGGAAGGTGCCGGGTGTGCTGGATTGGGCGACCATGACGCACAATCCCTTCGTGGATGTGACCAAGGACACGACCACGCTTTACGCCAGCGACCGCGACGTGTTCCTGTTTCTGGTGGACGATACGCATCCCATCGAGGCCGGACGCCTGTCGAACGGCGACCCCGATCTGTATTTCCGGGGCTTCTATTGCTGGAATAGCGAAGTCGGATCGAAGGCCCTCGGCATCGCCTCTTTCTATCTCCGGGCGGTCTGCATGAACCGCAACCTTTGGGGCGTGGAAGGGTTCGAGGAAATCAGCATCCGGCACAGCAAGTTTGCCGCGCAGCGTTTCGCCCATGAAGCGGCCCCGGCTTTGTCCAGCTTCGCTAATTCCTCGCCCGCGCCATTCGTGGCCGGGATCAGGGCTGCGCGGGAGCGGATCGTCGCCCGCACCGATGAGGACAGGCAAACCTTCCTGCGCAGGCGCGGGTTCAGCAAGGCGGAAACCGGCAAGATCATCGAAACCGTGTTGCAGGAGGAAGGCCGCCCGCCCGAAAGCATCTTCGATTTCGTGCAAGGCATGACGGCCCATGCCCGCAGCAAGGCCCATCAGGACAGCCGCCTTGAACTGGAGGCAAAGGCCAAGACCTTGCTGGAAAAGGCCGCATAACCAGCAGAGCCGCGCAACTGGAAACCCGGTTGCGCGGCTTTCCGCTTTTCCGGCTTTCAGGGTTCCCGAATTTTCCGCCGATCCGGCGTTGTGGATCGGCGTTGCGCCCATGTCCGGAAACATGGCCACCGCTCGCCGGGCTGCGCCCGGCTCGCGAAATCACAGCAGAACCATGTACCTGAGCAACGACAAGTGTTCGGGTTTCCCGAACAACATATCGCGCTATTCCCTCTACTGGCCGATTGATCCGTGGTGGAAACTCATGGATCGGGCGTGGTCTCGCACGTCCGTGAGGAGGACACGCCATGATCAAAATCGATTGGCGGGCGCCAGCGGCTTACGGGCATGCTAAGACCCTTCCCGCTGCCGGTTTCGCCTGGGAGTATCTTCGTCGCAATGACGAGTATCAAAGGGATTTTCAGCGTCTGGCCCGGACCGGGCGTTCGAATGAGAGTGAACTCGAAAACTTCGTTCGACGGTGGGGATTGCGGTTTCCCGCACGATCCCGAAGTATCGCCAAAGCAAGTTCCGCTGTTTTGGTCACCCCGGTTTCAGCCGCAGGCCGTCAAACTGGTGCCGGCCGATCCGGACAAGGCCACCGGCCAACCGACCGTCGTTCTCGCCCATCTCGACGGCCTCGAACTGCGCCGCGCCGCCGATGGCTGGCATGGTATCTGGCGGATGGATGGCGTCGAACATCAGTTCTGGCTGCCCGAATCCTTGCCTGATACGGCGGCGTTCTACATCGTCACTCTGCCGATGGATGAATTCTTCGAATTGCGCGCCCATGCAGCACGCCGCTTCTGGAGGGCCCTGCGCGGCAGAAAACCGGGGCAGGACTTCAGAAACATTCCCGATCAACTCCGCGCGTGGCATATTCTGTCATTGCGTGCGCTTGATGCGCGCCTGCAGAGCGAGAGCTATCGATCCATCGCCGAAGGGCTGCTCGGATTTTGCGGCACGAAGGAAGACTTCGAGAGCGACCCGCGGAAGAACAGGACGCGTCGCCTCGTGGCTCATGGCATCGGGATGATGCGCGGCGGCTATCGGCTTCTGCTGCACTATCCGATCAAGGTTCAGCCAAGATAAGGTCCTCGCTGTCAGCGTGGTCTCGACGGTAGCCGTGTCAATTGTCGAGCTTTGCGCGTATAACCATTGAAGCGCGTTCGTTCGGTGATAGGCTTGGTTGGGTTTTCATGGCGGGGGAAATAGGGTGAAATTAGTTAAAGCGCGTATACAGAACTACCGTAGTGTCCGGGATACTGGTGAATTCGACGTGGAGGGTGGCAAGACGATTCTCGTCGGACCGAACGAGGCCGGTAAGTCCGCCGTTCTTCAGGCGCTACAACAGATATCCCGGCCCGACGAGGTGAAGCCGTTCGATCAGCTTCGTGATTACCCGCGTGCGCTGCTCAACGACATCACAACAGGAAAGATCAAACCAACCAACGTCCCCGTCGCAACGGGTTGGTTTGCGCTGGATAAGGAAGATGTCGCAACTTTGCCGCCGTCGCTTCAGTCGAGTTCTATCGTATATCGCTTCACGCGATACCTCGACGACAGTTCGGTCCACTGTCTAGAAGGCGATATTCCTTCAAAACCGTCCTACGGCGAACTGGAAGCCGATCTTTCTCGCCTCGCTCGCCATCTTGATACCCAGGTCGAGGAAGATGAGGTGAAGCCGAGCGCATCGCTGACGCAGATCACGGACGGATGGCAAAGCTCTACGGTCCTCACGGGCAACAAGGCGCAGAGCATGTCGAAGTGGCTCGGCGACATGCTCGCTGTCGTAGATGAAGACAATGAACGCGAGAACGACCGCCTCAAGAAGGTGAGGAACCGAGTCATGATCTCAATTGATCGTGATGTTGCCGTTGGTGTCCTAAACAAGCGCCTCCCGGTATTCGTGCTATTCAGCAATTACTTCCGTGTCCGTCCGCTCATCCACCTGGGGCACCTTGCGCAGAGAATCGCGAGCCAGGCTTTTGATGATGACCAATACGATTACGGGAACGTCTGTCTGTTGAAGCTACTCGGTCTCGATGCGGCCAAACTGTCCGAAATGGGTAAAACCGGCGTCGATGCACGTGGGCAACAAAGCGCCCAACTCGACACCATCCGGGACGAACTGGACGCCCGCCAATATCAACTCAACGCAGCTAGCATTCGGCTAACGAAAGAGATTCGTTCGGCATGGAAGCCGAAAGTCAACCGAGGCGAGGCCGATACCCTCCGCATCACTTCAGACGGCCAGTACCTCAAAGTGGTTGTGGTGGACGACCTAGGCGTTGAAGTTGAGCTCGATCAGCGGTCAGAGGGCTTTCAGTGGCTGGTTTCATTCTTTGTGGTCTTCTTCGCTGAGGCCGAGGACAAGCATGAGAACGCGGTCTTACTACTGGATGAGCCCGGCTTGCATCTTCATGGACTTAAACAGCGTGACTTCCGTGACACCCTCTCTCGCCTCGCGGAGGGCAACCAGACGCTCTATACAACTCATTCGCCGTTTCTCGTCGGGCCCGACGAACTTGATCGCGTTCGTGTGGTGGAAATGACGGATCGGGAAGTCGGGACGAAAGTCCACACCAGCGTCACATCGAACGATCCGGCAGCCCTGCTGCCACTGCAGGAAGCTCTCGGCTATGACCTCGCGCAAAGTCTCTTCTCCCAGCAGCGCAATTTCATCGTCGAAGGGCTGACCGATTATTGGTACGTCGGTGCCGTCTCGGAATTATTCGAGGAGGGGGGGCTGGACGGTCTTCGGAAAAATATAGCCGTGATTCCGGCCGGAACGGCGGGAAAGATCGTTTATTTTGCGACTATCCTCCACGCACACAATCTGAAGGTGGCCGCACTTCTAGATTCTGACAGCGCAGGGGATTCCGCTGCCCAACAAGAGACGCTTATTCATAGTGTCGGGCATAAGGGTATCTTACGCACGGCTGATGTACTTGATGGAAAAGTGACCAATCCGGAGATCGAGGATTTGCTGCGAACTACATTGGCCTCCATTGCAAAGGATGAACTCGGTCATGAGCTACCGGCGGTGGCGGGCCAAACATCACGCTCGGTGGCGTCGATCCTCAAGTCTGAGAAGCTGTCCAAATATCAGCTTGCCAAAGCATTTGTGCGGTGGTGCCGGAACCACAGCCTCAATGACTTGCTGGAAGAAGAGCGATCAGCTTGGACAAAGCTATTTGAAAAGGCAAACTCTGCGCTGAAGTAGCATGTGCGACTGCCGTATTTTGTTGCGCCAGTGGTGCACGCAGACGTTCGTACAGACCGTAGCGAACGTCGTGGTCGTACGACCGATTGCAACGCCGCCGCTGTCGTCGCCAAGTTGGGAAAAGTCGAACCTACATAACGGTCAGAATTCGCCTTTTCACGTCTTATTTGCGGCGGTCTGTTCCAGTATCCGCGTGTAACCCTCGCGCGAAAGCCATTGCGCACGGTCGAGATGGCTTTGCCAGCATCGGCGTGTCCTGAACGCGTCGCCGACCGGATCGCGGTGCAACACGATTACAGCCACTTCTTTCCAGTCGGCGCCTTCCGCCTTCGCATCGAGCAGGCGCAGATACGTCACGTAATGCCGTTCGTCGTATGGCGTGATATCTTTTCCCGTTGGCGCTTCATCGTCCACATCGGGATCGAGTTCGACGGGTGTTTGCATCGTCATTCCCCTTCCAATGGGAAGAGCCGTGGCTTGCGGTGCGCCCCCGCAATTGGCCCCTCTGACCTGGTGATCGGGGAGTTAGTAACCGTGACTAGACGGCCCCATGACCTTTAGGCGAGAAGCCCTGGACATACGCCATGGGCTCCCCGACCATAAGGTCCGAGGATCGCAGTGCCGTTACGGTCGGCACCAACCGCTAGTCAGGGGTTACTAAGCCCCAGAGCAGCGCGTCTGCTCCGGCGGCAGACTTACCTCAACTGCATGTCATTGTCTTCGTCTATTCGGCCAGAAAGTCAGCGACATGCTGAATTTTCTCATCTTTTCAGTCTGATCATCGCCTGAAGCGGGGTGCCGCCGGCGTGTCGCCGCAATTGCGGCACGCTACAGACCGCCAGTACCTCGCCATGGTTCGCCATACACCGCGGCCGTCATTGACGGCGCCAACAACTGACGAACCGGAGGGAAATCTCATGGCAAACCGCAACGACACCGGCCTGCCGCCGCGCCTGCTTCGTACACAGGAGGCGGCCCGTTTCCTTGGCATATCGCTGCGCACACTCGAAAAGCACCGGACTTATGGCACCGGTCCGACGTACCGAAAGGTGGGCGGGCGGGTTCTCTATACCGTTCGGGATCTGGAAGCGTGGACCGAGATTGGCGCCCGCAAATCCACCAGCGACGAAGGGGCCGGCACGGTCTTCCCGGCGCGGCCGCTTACGCCAGAAGAGCGGAGCAAGCTCTGAATGCTGCGCAAAGTCAATCATATGCCCGACCAGCCTGATAGTGGAAACGAACGCAGCCGTCTCGATCCTTTCGTGATCGCAACCGGCGACGCCGCGCCACGCGATCAGCGCGATCTGATGGAACGACCATTCTTTTCGCTAGGGAAGCGACCCCGGACCAAGCCCATCCTCTACCGGGCCGCCGATGTCGAGGTGCAGGTTCTCGCCATGCCAGAGCATGGCATGGCGACGATCTGGGACGCCGACGTGCTGATCTGGGCGGCAAGCCAGATCGTCGCGGCAGAGAACAATGGCTTCCCCACATCGCGCTTTTTCCGTTTCATGCCCTATCAGCTCCTGCGCGCCGTTGGCCGATCCACCGGCAACCGCGATTATCTATTGCTCAAGGCTGCGCTCGCACGCCTGCAATCAACTGTCATCGCCACAACAATCCGTAACGGGAAGCATTGGCGGCGGAGGCAATTCTCATGGATCAACGAATGGGAAGAGATCGCGACGCGCGCGGGCCGCGTTGAGGGCATGGAGTTCGTCCTGCCGGAATGGTTCTACAACAGCGTCATCGACCGCTCCCTGGTGCTGACGATAGACCCGGCCTATTTCCGCCTGACCGGCGGCATTGAGCGGTGGCTGTATCGCGTTGCCCGCAAACACGCCGGACGCCAGCCGGAAGGCTGGGCCTTCGAGATTTCCCATCTGTATCAGAAATCCGGCAGCGCGGCACGTCCGTCCGATTTCGCGCTCGACCTGCGCCGCCTCTCTGCTCGCCAGAGGCTACCTGGCTATCGGCTCCAGATCGAGTGGGAGAACGGGCGCGAACTACTGCGTTTTCTCCCTGAAAACCTGTCCACAGTGCCTGTGGAAACCCCTGTGAACCCTGTCGGGACATTAGGCGCACGAACTATCGGGACATTAGGCGCAAATCGCGCGCCGGACTCTATAGAAGAATCTAACAGAGAATCTAACTCTTCTTCTTTGACGCGCGTGCGCACGACCCATGGTGCCGGTGCCAACTCTCTTGGGTCGGGGCGAGGTGCGCCATGATCGTAGCGTCCTTCACTCAGAATGGCTGCGTCAGCAAGACCCGGCTGGTGTTGCTCTGCCGCGTCAGTGTCGTGGCCTTCCAACGGGGCATCGCCGTCACTGACATGCTGAGTGGTCTACTCACCCGAGAATTTCTGCCCAAAGATGGAGACCTCACATGACCGGCAAGGCGGCCCGCCGTTTGCACGGCCGTCCGCTTCCGGACGATCCCGCGCCCTTCACCACATTGGTCGAACTGACTTTCCAGAAACGCAAGGTCGAGCACTGGATACGCTTCGGCCGGAAGAGCTACGAACAGATCCTCGACCGCCGCCGCAGCGTTGTCGGCTTCGCGCCGGGCAGTATATTCGCCTTCGTCCGATGGGCGGCCGGCGAGCATGGCACGATTGTTTCCCGCATCGATATCGTGCGCACCATCGACCGAGGCAAACCGTTCCAGACGCTGCCCTTCGTCCGCCCCGGTGGTGAGATCCTATTGCGCGTCCATGGCTGGGTGAAGGTGCAGCGCGCATTGCAGGCCATCGACGCCGTGGAAGCACTCGGCCTCGATCCGGCCGACATATCCCCGGAGCACTGGCGGCACGTCCACAACCGTCTGACCGCCGGTCTGGAGCCGCACGCCTATACGCCCGAGCGTCACGCCGCCTGGCTTCATCGCAGGAGGATAGCGCCATGACGCGGTTCGGATATGTCATGGTGACGTATTTTGTGGGCGTCAGCTTCGCCGTTGCGACGTTCATTCCAACGCCCACGAAACTGATCTGGAACGTCACCGCGAGCGCACCGATCGGTTTCTACACCGTTGAACCGGCCGACCCGATCGAAGTGCCGGAATTAGTCGCCGTCATGCCGCCCGAACCGCTCGCCGACTTCATGGTCGAACGCGGCTATGTCCGACGCGGCGTGCCGCTCCTGAAGCGCGTCCTCGGCGTGGCTGGTCAGCGAATTTGCCGTCTGCGATCTACGATCACGGTGGACGGGATCGAGATGGGCGAGGCTCTGGAGCGCGATCGGATCGGCCGCGAACTGCCCGTCTGGCAGGGCTGCCGCATCATCCGCGACGGCGAAATCTTCCTCATGAATTCGGACGTTCCCGACAGCCTCGACGGTCGTTACTTCGGAGCCATCCCCGCAAGTTCCGTCATCGGTCGCGCGGTCCCGCTCGGGACCGATGAGGAAGGCGACGGCCGCTACGAATGGCGCGCCCGGATCAGCCCAGCGCCGCACTGACCGCTTCGCCATCGGCGGAAGCGGTGCTCCCGATGGTTTTCCCAACCTCACCGCCTAGGAGACTCTCATGCCCCAGATTGGTGAATTTACACGCGACGATGCCGGCTTCATCGGGAACCTCAGGACGCTCTTGCTGCATCAGGACATCATCATCGTCGCGGCCGAGCCGTCCGACGCTGAGAACGCACCGGACTATCGCGTTCACCTCTTCGACAGCCTGAGCAACGAAACCGGTCCGGAAATCGGCGCAGCCTGGAAACGCACCGGCGAGAAGGCCGGCGAGTATCTTTCCGTGCTGCTGGACGATCCCACATTCTTTCATCCAATCCGCGCCAACCTGTTCCGCGACGACGACGCGGGCGCGTCGTGGTCGCTGCACTGGAGTCGCCCGAAGCCGCGCGACGAGCGGGACTAAGGCCATGCGATCCGGCGTCATCCCCGCGCTCATAACCCTCATCCCGTTGTTCGCGGAAAGACCGGCTCATCCCGTCGTCCCGCTCAGGCGCAGGACGGCCGGAGCGCGCAGCGAAGGTCAGGGGCGGCGTTTCACCGGCGCTTGCGCCTTGCCCTTGACCGCAGCGAGCACGCTGGCAGGCTGGGCTCAAAGCGGAGACAGGGCGGCATGGCGTTATGCCGTTCTGCTGACCGCCGCCATGCTGTCGCTCGGCGCGGGATCGGCGATGGCCGTTGTGCAATCGACGCCGATGGTCCGAACCGCCGCCGTCGATCCTCATGCCGCCCACATTGCCGAAGCGGCGCGGCGCTTCGGCATCCCTGAGCACTGGATCGTCGCCGTGCTGCGCACTGAGAGCGCTGCCGACGTGCGCGCGGTATCATCGGCCGGTGCGATGGGGTTGATGCAGGTCATGCCCGATACCTGGGCGGGCCTGCGCATCCGTCATCGGCTCAGCCGCGATCCCTTTGAGCCGCGCGCCAACATTCTTGCAGGCACGGCCTACCTGCGCGAAATGTTCGATCGCTACGGCAATGTCGCGGCGATGCTGGCGGCCTACAATGCCGGTCCCGGTCGCTACGACGAATACCTTGCAACCGGCCGTGCATTGCCACCGGAGACGCGCGCCTATGTTGCTGCCCTCGTGCCGGTCCTGGACGGCGAAGCTCCCTCGTTGATGCCTGCGCTGCCACCCGACTGGCGCGAAGCACCTCTGTTTGCCAGACGGCCGGCCGACGCGCGGACTGCCGCCGCGCAAACATCCGGGGCGCAATCGGGCGACGCGCGCGCGACCGTCCCGGTGCGCAATTCCACCGAATTGGAACCCGACCCCGGCAGCATGTTCGTGGCCCGCAGCAGCGACGGAGGAACGCCATGAGAACTGCGTTCACGCGTTCGCTGCGCGCCGTCTCAGTGTCCAGTCAGGCAGATTCGCGCTTGGCTGGAATCCCTGCGGGAAGGACGGAAAGGGCGGTAAGGAGGGAGGGCAAGATTGAAGGAACCGGCACCATGTCGGATCGGTTTCCGAAATTCTTGTTGTCTGCACACTGGTTAGGCCGCCGTTTCCGGCACCATGATCTTGAGCGACGGAGTGCCGCGATTCCGTGCAACGCCTTAGCGTTGCGGGGTTTCGACCGGCACCATACTCGCCGGTTGCCCGATTTTCCGCGATTTCGGCCGGAGGCGCATCCATGAGTGCCGATGACGAAAACCGCTTCCGGCCCAAGCCCGGCCGTATCCGCCCGGACGCGCCACGCACGGGCAAGACAAAGAGCTTTCTTACCCAGGCCAAGAAGATCGCCCGGCAGCAGCGTCGCACCTCGTCTCGCGTCAGTCTCGGAACGGCGGCGTTCACGCCATCCGCGCCCGCCGGTCGCCATGCCGTTTTGTCGAGTGGCAAGGGCGTGAAGCGCGGGCGCGGCGCGGTCTTCGTCCGCACCCGCAATCTCGGCGGCGGCTGGCATCACCGGCAGCCGGGCGCGCGTCGCGTCATGGTTCAGCAGCGCTACATTCTTCACCCCGGAAAGGGCCGGAAGGCACAATCCCATCTGCGCTATATCCAACGCGACGGCACCTCACGCGACGGCGAGCGCGGTCGACTCTATTCGGGCATCGAGGACCGTGCCGATGGCGACGCTTTCCTGGAACGCGGCCAGGACGACCGCCACCAGTTCCGGTTCATCGTTTCGCCCGAGGATGGTGCAGAGCTGTCCGACCTCACGGCCTATATCCGCGACCTCATGGGCCGGATGGAAGCCGACCTCGGCACCGGGCTCGATTGGGTGGCGGTCAATCACTATAACACCGGCCATCCTCACGTGCATGTCATCGTCCGGGGCAAGGACGAGATGGGGCAGGATCTGGTCATCAATGGCGACTATATCGTTCATGGTATCCGCGAGAGGGCCAGCGAGTTGGCGACGCTGGAACTCGGCCATGTCAGCGAGATCGAGCAGAGCCGCAAGCTCACGGCCGAGATCGACCAGGACCGTTTCACCCGCATCGACCGGGCCATGGTCGAGGAAGCCGACAAGCGGTTCCTTGACCTCCGCCGCGAACCGGGCGAGCCGAAGCGGCAGTTCGAGCGGACGCTTCGGCTGCGCCGGCTCGCCAAGCTGTGGCGTATGGGCCTCGCCACCGAACACGCGCCTGGCGTCTGGGAATTGAACGAGCGGCTGGAACCGACCCTGCGCGAACTTGGCGAGCGCGGAGACATTATCCGCACCATGCAGAGATCGCTCGCCGCCGATGGAAACGAACGAGATCCCATGACCTTCCGTATCCATGAGGACGCACCTGCAACGCCTGTCATTGGTCGCGTCCTCGACAAATATCTCGCCAACGAGCTGGGCGATAATCTGACCGTCGTCGTGGACGGGATCGACGGACGGACACATCACATCGCCAATATCGACCCCATGCAGTTGGAGGACGCCCGGATTGGCAGCGTAATCGAGATCGGCCACGCCGAGGCGACAGCACGGCCGTCCGACCGCGCCATTGCCGCCATCACCGAGGACGGCATCTATCGCCCGAGTCGTCATCTGGAGCAGGTGAAGTTCGAGGGCCGCGTTCCGGGCGGCGACTATGAGGGCTATGTCGATGCCCATGTGCGCCGGCTGGAGGCGCTGCGCCGTGCTGGGCTCGCCGAGCGGATCGACGCCGACCGCTGGCGCATCCCCGAGGATTTCGAGAGCCGCGCTGCTGCCTATGACGCTGGCCGCACCCGGCAGGCCAGTGTTCGCATCCTGTCGGCGTTCGATCTGGAAAAGCAGATCGTCGCGGACGGCGTGACTTGGCTCGACCACCGGATGATACACGGCGAGACCGCCGACCTTGCAGCAGCAGGATTCGGTCAGGAGGTGCGCGAGGCCATCGACCGCCGCCGTGAGCATCACGTTGAACAGGGTGACGCCAAACGCGCGCGGGACGGCCGCGTGTTCTACCGGCGCAACCTTCTCGCCACGTTGCGCGAGTGTGAAGTTGCTCGCGTCGGCGCGGAGATGGCAGACAGTAAGGCGCTGCCGTTCCGGGCGGCGGCGGACGGCGAAAGCGTCAGCGGCAAATTCACCGGCACAGTGCAGTTATCCAGCGGCAAGTTTGCCGTAGTCGAGAAATCCCATGAGTTCACCCTGGTCCCGTGGCGGCCGGTCATCGACCGTCAGTTCGGTCGTGAGGTCATGGGCATTGTGCAGGGTGGATCGGTGTCATGGCAGTTGGGGCGGAAAAGGGGGATCAGCCTTTAATATATCATTGTTTATTTTTGTGATGAACAGGGAGCTATTGGGATAATATCAGGCTCCGTGACCGGTGTTCGTGGCCCCAAAGCGTAGGCCGTCCACTATCAACGCCACCATGCGCCGCGCCTGTTCAGTATCCCCCTCGCTGGCTGACGTTGCGACCCTCATACTTGCGAGCAACAATTCATGGGCGTCTACGCCGCTTCGTATCGAACCGGCATCTGAGGCAGCATCGAGTAGCCCCCGCAAAGCGGGTGTCAACTGGCTGAACACATAGTCGGGGAGTGACCGATAGGACGAGTTACTCGGATAGAGGGCGGCGGCCAAACCCCGTTTGGATGCCACCAAATCCACCAGTCGTTGCATCCATGCCGCTAATGCTTCCAAGGGCGGGTGATTTGTTGCAAACAACGAGGCCGCATCGGCGCAGGCATCGACGTCGTGCCGAATGATTGCCTTGATGAGATCTGGCCGCTGAGGGAAATGGCGATACAGCGTCCCGACTCCGACCCCTGCCTTGTCGGCAATCTCCTTTACCGGTGCATCCACGCCTGATCTATCGAAGACCTCCGCTGCTGCGCGCAGAAGCGAGTCGATGTTGCGTTGTGCATCCGCCCGCATAGGTTTGCTATTGCTTTCACTGTTCCCGTCGTCGTCCATTTGTTTCCGGCATTGTATTGAGGCTTGATAAGCGGAATCTGGTTCCATATATATGGAACCAGATTCCATTTTTAACGGTACTTTAGCTGACTGGATTTTTCCAGCATCGAATACGAGAGGAGACAAGCACACGTAACCGCTTGCCCGGGTCTCGGCTTTCGGTCCAGTTTGAAAACCGTTTACCAAACCATCCAAGAGAAGTTGATGTGGTCTGTAACTCGCAATGTGTTCAGCGCGGGCAACAGTTGCGTCTGCGATTTGTCCCTCACCGAATGGATTTGATAGGGAGGTGTTGATGCGTCGGTGGCGATCAGCACATATGATGGATCGTCAATCGGGAATACCGACTCCGCTGGGTTCGCGCATTCCCCTTGCGTCTTTGATACAGGCGCTTGTTGTCGCGGAGTATCTTAACTTCCGTCATGCTGCTGCTGCACTCGGGGTCAGCGTTTCGAGTGTCAGCGCTCGTGTGAAAACCCTGGAGGAAGATCTGGGTATCCTATTATTCGAGCGTCATGCACGTGGTGTGCGGCTGACTGAGGCCGGTCGGCGCTTTATCGAACAAGTGTCGGTCGGTGTAGATCAACTCGACCATGCGGTGAAGACTGCGGGCATGGCCGCGTCAGGCGAACGCGGTCGCTTGCGTCTCGGTATTCACACGATGATCCCACGCAGCTTTCTCGCTAAACTTATCGCGCAATACCGGGATGCCCATCCGGGCATCAAGGTCGAGATTGCAGAAAGCACGGCCCGCGATGCGCTGACGCAACTGCGCGCCGACCAACTGGACCTCGCGTTTATAGCCGGTCCAGCCAAACTGCCCGATTTCCACTCGAGGCACGTCTGGAACGAGCCGCTAATGGCGGTGCTGCCGGAACGGCATCCGCTCGCCGGGCAGTCGACCGTCACTTGGCCTGATCTGGCGAGCGAGACATTCCTCGTGCGCTACGGCGGTACCGGCCCGCAGGTCCACGAACATATCGTCCTGAGACTTACGGAACGCTTGTTTCCACCCTCGATTCAGCGTTTCGATGTGGGACGCGTTACGCTTCTGTCCATGGTGGAGCAGGGGTTCGGCATCACCATCGTCGGGGCAGCGACGGCACTGTTGCCGACAACCGGTATTGTTTTTTTGCCCCTAGCCGATGAGCCGGAGCCGATTTCGTTCTCGGCTATCTGGTCGCCATTTAGCCAAAATCCGGCCATCCGCAATATACTGGTCCTTGCGGGTAAACTGGGGCCTATCTACGAATCGGTTCAGGGTGATGCTCAGAATGAGCGCCACGACGGCGCGCAATGACATGAACCGTCCTATTTGCCGCCAATCGTATCCGGCAGCCCGGCCGCATCCGATTTCTTGTTGCGTGTAATAGATTTGACTATTCTTTGATCGACACCGTCTCTCTTGCCTACTGGAATCCTTATGCGCGCAGGCCGAATCCTTTGGGGACAGATCGCTGTCGTCTTCACCATTGTTCTAGTGATGACCTGGGCGGCGACGCAATGGGTAGCATTTCGCCTCGGCTTCCAGCCTCAGCTTGGTGCACCGTGGTTCAAGCTAGCGGGCCTGCCGGTCTATTATCCGCCGGCTTTTTTCTGGTGGTGGTTCTCTTTTGACGCCTACGCTCCGCCGATCTTCATCGAGGGGGCGACAATCGCAGCCTCGGGTGGCTTCCTCGCCATCGCCGCCGCCGTCCTCATGTCTATCATCCGGGCGCGGGAGGCAAAAAACGTGGCAACCTTCGGTTCGGCGCGATGGGCGGAAGATCGTGATATCCGTGCCGCCGGGTTGCTCGGTCCCGATGGCGTCGTGCTCGGTCGATATGACCAAGACTATCTGCGCCATGACGGGCCGGAGCATGTCCTATGTTTCGCCCCGACCCGCAGCGGCAAGGGCGTCGGCCTTGTCGTGCCGACGCTGCTGACCTGGCCGGGAAGCTGCATTGTCCACGACATCAAAGGGGAGAACTGGACGCTGACCGCGGGTTTTCGCGTGAAGCATGGTCGCGTTCTGTTGTTCGATCCAACCAATGCGAATTCGTCGGCCTACAATCCGCTGCTGGAGGTTCGTCAGGGTGAATGGGAAGTCCGTGACGTGCAGAACATCGCGGATATTCTGGTCGATCCCGAAGGCAGTCTCGAGAAGCGCAACCATTGGGAAAAGACCTCGCATGCGCTTCTTGTCGGCGCGATCCTGCATGTTCTCTATGCGGAAAAGGATAAAACGTTGGCGGGCGTCGCCAATTTCCTGTCCGATCCCCGCCGCCCGGTCGAAGCGACACTGCGCGCGATGATGGATACGCCGCATCTCGGCGAGGCTGGGGTTCATCCCGTCATAGCCTCGTCGGCCCGCGAGTTGCTGAACAAGTCCGAGAACGAACGGTCAGGCGTACTCTCCACCGCGATGTCCTTTCTCGGCCTGTACCGTGATCCCGTAGTGGCGCGGGTCACAGCGCGCTGCGACTGGCGCATTGCCGATCTGGTCGGCGGCAAGGAGCCGGTCAGCCTCTATCTTGTTGTACCACCATCCGACATCAACCGCACAAAACCGCTTATCAGGCTCATCCTCAACCAGATCGGCCGACGGTTGACCGAGGATTTGACCGCCTCCGGCAAGCGCCATCGCCTGCTTTTGATGCTGGATGAGTTTCCCGCTCTCGGTCGGCTCGACTTCTTTGAGAGCGCCCTTGCGTTCATGGCGGGCTACGGCCTCAAATCCTTCCTGATCGCACAGAGCCTTAACCAGATCGAGCGGGCCTACGGCCAGAACAATTCGATCCTCGACAACTGTCATGTCCGCGTCGCCTTCGCCACGAACGACGAGCGCACCGCCAAGCGCGTGTCGGACTCGCTCGGCACCGCGACGGAACTGCGCGATTCCACCAACTATGCCGGCCATCGCCTCGCACCCTGGCTTGGGCATCTGATGGTCTCACGGCAGGAGACCGCGCGAGCGCTGATGACGCCCGGCGAGATCATGCAGCTTCCGCCAACCGACGAAATCGTCATGGTCGCCGGCACGCCGCCGATCCGGGCGGAGAAAGCGCGCTATTTCGAGGATGTGCGATTGCAGGAGCGCATCCTGCCACCGCCCGAACTGGCAACCGCATCGACCGCCGCGCCGCCAACTCCAACCGATGACTGGACGAGCCGCGTCATCGTGACGGCGAACAAGCTGGCGACGAATGCCGCCAGCGGGACCGAAGGCGATCCCGACAATGCCGGCATCCGTCGTAAACCGGAATTACCCGAACATGAGGACATCGTTCCACCACCGCCAACTTCGGCGCGGGAGTTCGACATCCTCGACGACGAACCGGACCTAGATACGGCCAAGGCCCGTGCCTTGCGCCAGCGTATGCGCGCGGTCGCCCGTCAGGCGTCGATGAACCCCGATGACGGCATTGAGCTTTGAGGAAACCGCCAATGGCAACACGAACCCGCATGAACGTCTATTTCGACCCGGACCTGCTGCAACAGGTCGAGATGCTGGCGCTGCGCCGCAATGTTTCCAAATCCGCCATCGTAGAGGCGTCCGTCGCCTCCTTCCTGTCCAACGATGCGGCGGATCGGATGGAAGCGGCCATGGCGCGCCGTCTGGACAAGCTCGGCCGCCAGATGGACGGGCTCGACGAAGATCTCGCCGTGCTCGGCGAGACGCTTTCGCTGTTCGTCCAGTTCTGGCTGACCATCACGCCGCCGATCTCCGACACCGGGCAATCGTCCGCCCGTGCGAAAGGCGTGGAACGGTTCGAGGGATTCATTCAGACCCTCGGCAAGCGCCTTGCGACGGGGGATAGATTCCTCAAGGAGCTGTCGCGCGATGTCGATTCGCCTGGGCACAGTCCCGCGCAGGGGCCGTCCGATGCCGATAACGGCCGACCCTGAATTTTCAAACCGTCTTATTTGCCGCCGATCACCGCCGATGGCCGCACGCGCGTAAATAGTTGTTGAGTCAGCCAAAAATCAGGTTCTTTTAATCGACCCCGATGCGGGGACCGACTGTCGCGCGCCCCGTCGAAAGAGGGGCCACCATGACTGCCACACATCACAGAGCGGAGGCGATCCAGCGCGGCGCGCGGATGCTGCGCACCGCGCTCGGTCCCGCCATTGCCCGGTTTCTGGAAGACCCGGCCGTGGTCGAGGTGATGCTGAACCCGGATGGCCGCATCTGGATCGACCGGCTTTCCGAAGGGCTGGCGGATACGGGCGAAACGATGTCGCCGGCCGATGGCGAGCGCATCGTGCGGCTGGTCGCACACCATGTCGGTGTGGAGGTCCATGCACGCAGTCCCCGCGTCTCGGCCGAACTTCCCGAGAGCGGCGAACGCTTCGAGGGCTTGCTGCCCCCCGTTGTCGCAGCACCGGCCTTCGCGATCCGCAAGCCCGCCGACGCGGTCTTCATGCTCGACGACTATGTGGCGGCCGGCATCATGTCCGCCGACCAGGCCGCGACGCTCCGCGAAGCCGTCGCGTCCCGCGCCAATATCCTTGTTGCGGGCGGTACCTCGACGGGGAAGACCACGCTGACCAACGCGTTGCTGGCCGAAGTCGCCAAGGGCGCGGATCGCGTCGTCATCATCGAGGACACGCGCGAACTGCAATGCGCCGCGTCCAATCTCGTGGCGATGCGCACCAAGGATGGCGTCGCCACGCTGTCCGATCTGGTCCGGTCTTCGCTGCGCCTGCGCCCGGATCGCATCCCCATCGGCGAGGTGCGCGGATCGGAAGCCCTCGACCTTCTCAAAGCCTGGGGAACGGGACACCCCGGCGGCATCGGCACCATCCATGCAGGCACCGGCATTGGCGCGCTCCGCCGTCTTGAACAGCTCATTCAAGAGGCCGTCGTCACCGTCCCGCGCGCGCTGATCGCCGAGACCATCGACCTGGTTGCCGTCCTGGCCGGGCGCGGTTCCGCGCGCCGGCTGGCCGAGCTTGCCCGCGTCGAAGGGCTGGGGCCGGACGGCGATTTCCACATCACCCACCCCGGCCCCTTGGCACCCCCAACCAGCACAGGAGAACCCGAATGATCCGTCATGCCATGCGCATCCGCCGCCACGTCGCCACGGCCGCGGCCTTCACCTATGTCAGCCTCTTCATGGCTCCGGCCGCCCATGCCTCCGGGTCGTCGATGCCATGGGAAGCGCCGCTGCAATCCATCCTCGAATCCATCGAGGGGCCGGTCGCGAAGATCATCGCCGTCATCATCATCATCGTGACCGGCCTGACGCTGGCCTTCGGCGATACCAGCGGCGGCTTCCGCCGCCTGATCCAGATCGTGTTCGGCCTGTCCATCGCCTTCGCCGCATCGAGCTTTTTCCTGTCGTTCTTCTCGTTCGGCGGCGGGGCGCTCGTTTGATGGCGGGCGGCCTCGAACAGCTCGACGCGGTGCCGGGATTCTCGATCCCGGTCCATCGAGCGCTGACCGAGCATATCCTGCTCGGCGGCGCTCCGCGCTCCATCGCCATCATGAACGGAACGCTTGCCGGGGCCGTGGGCCTCGGCCTGCGCCTCTGGCTGGTCGGCCTTGCGATATGGGCCATCGGCCATTTCGCGGCCGTGTGGGCGGCGAGGCGGGATCCCCAATTCGTCGAGGTCGGGCGGCGGCATCTGCGCATCCCGGCTTTTCTGTCGGTGTGAGGGCGCGGCCATGATGAACCTCTCCGAATACCGCCGCACCGCCACCCGGCTTGCCGACTATCTGCCATGGGCTGCGCTGGTCAGCTCCGGCGTCGTCTTGAACAAGGATGGGAGTTTCCAGAGGACCGCGAAGTTTCGCGGTCCCGATCTGGATTCCGCCGTCGCGGCCGAACTGGTCGCCGTCGCCGGCCGTATCAACAACGCCGTGCGCCGTCTTGGCTCCGGCTGGAGCATCTTCGTCGAGGCGCAGCGCAGCGAGGCGGCGACCTATCCCGACAGCACCTTTCCCGATCCCGCCTCGGCGCTGGTCGATGCGGAGCGGAAAGCCGGGTTTGAGGAAGCGGACGCGCATTTCGTGTCCGGTTACTTCCTGACCTTCCTTTATCTTCCCCCGGCCGAGGAAGCTGCGCGGGCGGAAACATGGCTCTATGAGGGCCGGGAGAAAGCGGGCGTCGATCCAAGGGAGCTGCTGCGCGGCTTCATCGACCGCACCGACCGCGTGCTGGCCTTGCTCGACGGCTTCATGCCCGAGTGCCGTTGGATGGATGACGGCGCGACGCTGACCTATCTCCATTCCACCATCTCGACCAACCAGCATCGCGTGCGCGTGCCCGAGGTGCCGATGCACCTCGACGCGCTGCTCGCAGACCAGCCCTTGACCGGCGGGCTGGAGCCGCGCCTTGGCAATTCGCATCTGCGCGTCCTCACCATCGTGGGATTCCCCACCGCGACGACGCCCGGCCTGCTGGACGAAATGAACCGGCTGCCGTTTCCATATCGCTGGAGCACGCGGGCGATCCTGCTCGACAAGACCGACGCCACGCGGCTGCTGACCCGCATCCGTCGCCAGTGGTTCGCCAAGCGCAAATCCGTCGCCGCGATCCTGAAAGAGGTCATGACGAACGAGGCGTCCGCTCTTGTGGACACCGACGCCGCCAACAAGGCGCTCGACGCCGCCATGGCCTTGCAGGAACTCGGGGCGGACGTGGCGGGTATGGCCTACGTCACCGCCACGGTGACGGTATGGGATGCCGACCCGCGCGTGGCGCAAGAGAAGCTGCGCCTGGTCGAGAAGATCGTTCAGGGCCGCGACTTCACCGCCATGGCCGAAACCGTCAACGCCGTGGACGCATGGCTCGGCAGCCTGCCCGGACACGCCTACGCGAATGTCCGCCAACCGCCCATCAGCACTTTGAATCTCGCCCACATGATCCCGCTTTCGGCGGTGTGGGCGGGGCCGGAACGGGATGAGCATTTCGGCGACGCTCCATTGCTTTACGCCAGGACCGAAGGCTCTACCCCGTTCCGGCTAAGTCTCCATGTCGGCGACGTAGGCCACACCCTTGTCGTCGGCCCCACGGG
>MDTD01149125.1_pt1 | contig 19279 bp, 35 predicted proteins | sample 811221 | NCBI WGS metagenome assembly MDTD01 (sample SAMN05326646, study PRJNA326480) | marine metagenome | isolation source: seawater | place: Pacific Ocean: South West | collected 2011 | reverse complement strand
TAGTCTGGATAACAGGAGAAAATTAAAGTGAAAGTTTCACCTGGTGATTTGGTTACTTGTTATGATCGTCGAGTCGAGAATTTTATCTACGGTGTGGTGTTAAGACACCTAAACTCTGACACTGTTCCGTGTTTAGTAGAAGTCATGTGGAATGACGGAACTGTTTGCAAAACGTGGACAGATGAATTGGAGGTCAAGAATGAGTGAAGCTGGTTTGCTATCAGTTCAGGTTGCTGAATGGTGTGAGGCTGCTCTTATAGTGGGAGCAGGATCTGTAGTACTTACAATCTTTACAATTATTTGCTGGAGACACATTGTTGGAAAGAAGCAAAGTTAAGGAAGGCGACTTAGTAGAGTTCTATAGCTCTTTTGAGTCTTTTATGGATGAGTATAAAAGTAAGAATCCAGGACTAGTGTTGTCAGTAATGGATGTAGAGAAAAGCGTCGACGGAAAGTGGCCTGCTAGAAAGTCTGCTAAAGTAATGTGGAAAGATAACACAGTGACATCAGAACACTCAACATATCTTCGGAGGGTTACCGAGTGAGCAACATGCGATACAAATGCCGAATGCCAATTGTTGGTGATATGTTAATTGTCACACCTTGTAGAGATCGGTATCAGCACATTCCACCTGGACAAGAAGAAGAAAAGTTTCTAGGCATAATCTACTCCATTGAAAAAAATCGGCGGTTTGTGTTAGTGCAGTGGTCAGACAAAATACCTCCCAACTACAATGTCAAATACGGGTACAACAGTACTAACATTCATAATTTACGTCGAGAGTTCAAGATTATTCGAGACGGACGAGAGGTCAAAGGGTAGTTTGTGAACAAGAGAGTTTATAGAAACCCCAAGCCTCAGGTGGGTGATATTGTTCAGTTCAAAGACGTAAGAATGGATGGAACAATTAACTCTAAACATTTAGGCATGATTTACAACATTAAAGGCAACAGCGCATTTATACAATGGGACGGCCCAAAAAAGCCGTATAACTACAACGATCAGTACGGGTACTCTGTCATAAAAATACAAATGGAATACGATGTTTTCTCAATCATATCAAAGGTCGAAAATGTTAAACCAGGGTGACTTAGTACAAGTTAAAAGTGACAAATACTGTAAATACGAAGGAGACGTTTTTAGTGGAGGATGTTTCTGCTTCTTTTGTGTAAATGATGCTCTTAATGCTGTGGGTCTAGTGACAACTGTGTGGATCGACGAAGATGACAGTCAATCTGCGATCATAGAGTTTGCATGCGGAGAAAATGTCTTTAGAGAGCCAGACTATTGCACCCTTGAAGTCTTAAGTCGAGTGTAAGGGATTCCGGAACATGAATACTCTCAAGTTCGAACACTTTTTTGATAGAGCTAGAACGATGTTATTGTATGATGTCGACAGAAAGCAGGTCTTTAGAAACTTGCTTAGTGAAGGAGCTCCTTATGATATTGCATACTTTGCCCTTAAAGGGGCTGAAATGGCTATACGGGAATGGTAAGAAAAACACATTCTAGAATTAAGTTTCTCATCATGGAGCAGCTGCCTACAGATGGTCGTCATATTTTGAAGGATGACTTGGAACAGAATGTTTCTATAGACGCCCGCAGTTTAAATCTGTGCTACTCTTCTACTCTATTTGATAATATACTCACATCGCTAGTTGAAGATCAATACGTGGTCAATCTAAGCGGTCGTGTGATTGCAACACAAATGGGCTTAATTAAGTCAAACATTATGTAAAAGCGTGTGCAAGTTTTCCACAGACATGGTATATTGATTATGTGGTTAAGGATTAGGAGTTAAAAACACATGACACGTCGTAGAAAAAGCAAGTTCGCCATCGATTTCAACCAAGATCCCAAGGTGGTAGCTCTCCTTGTTTTGAAGGATCTTCTTCGCAAGCATCCTCGTGGCGCATCTGGAAAGCTTTCAAGCAAAGACTACGAATACGGTCGCAACCCATATCAATGTTACAGAAGCGCTGCTGAGCGAGAAGGTGTTGGTGTTTACTGCGGATACACTGAAGATCAGATCTTTAACCTGTTTATTAAGCCAGGTGCTCCTCTATCAGGAGGATATTCTGAGCTGAATCGAGCTCTAGAGTTTCTCTGGCGCAAGGAAAAGCATCCTAACAAGTCTGATGAAGAAATTCAAGAAATGTGGACATGGATTCCTGAGGCGACTATCACGCGCCGCGGTAACAAGATTCGTGACCGTATTTCTCACGTTAAAAGTGCGATTGAGCGTCGAGGCCGACCTGGCGTCTACAGGATCAACACAGGTTACCGATCATCTTTTAGTGATGTTAACTTCTATGTTTGGGCACAGAGCTTGAAAGATGCTGAAGGCCAGTTTAATCTTTTGACGAAGCCTTTGGTTGCTGCAGCATGTCCTCAGTTCACCATGGAAGACCACGTCAGCACACGCCAGCATGAATATGATTCGAAGCCCGAAGATCTTTTGATTCATTCTCAAAAGACCATTGATGAGATGAATGCTCTAGAAACAAGGCTTCAAAACCAGATGGAAGATATCAAGAAGAAACTAGAAGGCCTTCGAGGCATCAAGGAAATGGTAACTGAAATGGCTGTTAGTTCGATCATGGCAGACTAACATGGTTGCAGCAATCTTAGCTTTTATATCTGCTATTTTGAAAGCAGCTACTTCTGCACAACTTGTTTGTGATGGAATTGTTTTGGCAGTCATTGGGATTGGGATGTTTATTGCATGCTCGGGAACAGTGGCGATTCTAGGGATTGAATGTTTACACAAAGAAATAGTAAAAAGATCAAGAATGATTTTCAGAAAGGTGACTTGGTAAAGTTTGTATACGTTGAAAAAAGCAATCATCCTCAAGTATGGAACAGAGTCAAAGGCCTTGGGGTAATATTGTCAATGAGAAAAGAACCAGAAGATTTGATGATGATTTATACAGTCTTGTCAAATGGTGAATCTTTTGAATGTGTGGAAGTTTACCCGGTAGAAGAAACTGAAGCAGTGTGTACTAATGAAAACAAATACAGTCAATAATAATATAAGAGAGGGGGACCTAGTAATGCTAAGTGATACTTGGCAGCAAAAACCCGTCACCCTGTCTGCTGTAGTGAATCCGTATATCGGGATTGTGACAGAAATTAGGTCTGCCGCTGGGATGTATTCCGGGACAAGGTATGTTAAAGTTTTGTGGGAAAACAATACTCACAAAGAGCACTACATAGAAGATCTTATTAAGGTGAAGCAGTGAAATTTCATCCCGGTGATCTTGTCAAATACGCTGATAGTGCAGCTGTTTCTGAAGACCCTAAATGGACAGGCATTGTTTTAGAAGTTACTGAAGTATCTGCAACAGTTTTGTGGGGTCATGAAGGATTCATATGGGTTCATGACGACCAAGACTTAGAACTAGTCAAAAAGGAGAAATCGTAATGGAAAAGAAAGAAACAGTTTGGGCTTATGCATTTCTGTTTTTCTTAGGTCTTTGGGGTGCACATAAGTTTTACCTCGGTAATACATTTATGGGTTTTCTCTATATGTTTACGGCTGGGCTTTGCGGAATCGGTCTAATTTATGACTTCTTCACGCTACCGTTTCAGGTATCCAGTGCAAATCAACAATATTCGTACTCATACAATCAGGCTTCGCACTGCAACTGCTCGACAAAATAAAATAAAAAAAGTAACCCTTAGGGGGTTCCCATCACGCAAACGGTGTTTAAGTTATAAACACACAACAAGACCACGGTGGTCTTTGGCTCATTAACTTATAACAAGGAGAAAATATACATGAGCAATCTATTTCCTATCACAACGATTCGTAACAGCATCGATAGAGATTTTGACAATCTTCTAGCTTCATTTTTTGGACCGGTCGCCGGGCGATCTCAGCGGTTCACAAATGTTTCAACTACTCCACGTGCAAACGTAATCAAGCAGTCTGAGGGCTTTATGATTGAGCTTGCTGCACCTGGTTTTAGTCGCGATGATTTCGATATCGGTGTCGATAACGGTGTTCTTTCAATTCATGTCGGGTCTTCTGATACGCAAGAGTATAGCGATCAGCTAGCTACACAAGAGTTCTCATACTCTTCTTTTACCCGGTCATGGTCGCTTCCCAAGGACGCTGCACCTGAAGCAATTTCTGCTCGCTATGATGCTGGAATCTTATACGTAACCGTTCCAACAACCGGCAACACAAATAACAAAATTGTGATTGATGTCGAATAAATAAAAAAGAGTTACGTAGTTTTTGGGGGCCCTTTTTGGGCCCCCTTTTTTATTTCGAAATAGTTATATCTACTCTTTCGCAAGGAGAAGTTACATGTTAAATCTTAAGAGTAGAAAACCGTGGTTTATCGAAAACAGCAAAGTTCCTGTCTGGCTTTCGTACTTAGCACCTATCAATATTTGGGCAATTAGCTTTGGTCTTTGGGTGTGGTGTAGAGGTGTTATGTCAGAAGAAACTAGACGTCATGAGACAATTCACTATCAGCAGCAACTCGAGCTTCTATTTGTCGGCCAATGGATTCTCTACGGGCTGTTCTGGCTAGTCGGAATGGTGAGGTATAGAGATGGTGCAAAAGCGTACTATGAAAATCCATTTGAGCGTGAAGCGTACAGGCACGACAAGGATGAGGGATATCTAGCCACTAGACCTCGTTACGCATGGGCATTTTACGTATTTGAATAGGAACATTATGAATGCACGTAATAAATAAAGTTTGACAATTTTTCACAAGGAGCATCTTACGTGTTTTCAACAATGACCTACACATTTGTAATTGCATCGCTGTTTGGCACAGTTTGTTTAACGAAGCCTGCTGTAGACGACACCGCTTTGACATCGGTTGAGCAAGTTTACAAAGTGGGTGAGTACCCAGCGACTGAATACTATCATCCTGTCTATTTAGAAAGTAGCGCTAATCAAAGTACAGTAAAAACAGAAACAATTTCACTTTACGAATCACTTCTAAACGAGCCTTAAACCAAACTATGATTCTGATCTATACTTAAGATTATGAATAAAAATAGCCAAGACACAATCAACGCGCGCGACTACAACGACATACGATTTAGCATAAGAAACTTAGAGAAAATCGAGCGCACATGTAGAAGCAACGGTAAGCTTAGAAGGGCTGCCATTTTAAGAAAGGCTATTGCTCAACTTAAGATGGCACAGAGAGTAGAATGAAACTAACAGAAAAACAGCTTAGACAGATTATACGCGAAGAAATTGGTCGTAGCTTTAGTACAAATGCAGATGGTCCTATCCCTTACTGGAAAACAGTTGCTGATGATGTGTTAGTAACAGTTATGCCTATAGAAGCAGGATCTAAATACGCATGCGAAATAGAAGTCCCGTCAAACCCGGAATTGAGTTCTCCAATGAGATATTTTCCGACTGAAGAAGAGGCTAACCACTTCGCAAGACAATACACAGAGAAAATCAAAAACTTCTTATTTAATGAACAAGCTTAGGTAGCTGGTTTACCGTTGCCCTATGGCAAAAAGAAAATCAAAACTAAAGACGAAAAAACCAGAGATTGAAGAGCTAGACGGCTACAAGCTTGGTCAAAACATTTATTGCAAGAGATTTCCTGACGGAAAGCTTTCGTACGGAAGAATAGAGCAGTTTCACCCGAATACAGAGGGAGGAAAGGCTGTAACATTTGTAGACTTTGTAACAAACAAATACAGGCTTACTTTGATGGGTGATATTATCGACGATCCTACTCCCAAACAAATAGAAGACTGCAAGAGTCAAATAGCAGTCTTAAGAAGAAAAAAGTCTACAAAGTAAAGACGTCTAGTTTTGTAGGGTTGGGGGCGTTTTGTGAAGGCTCTTCAGTTGGCAGGGTAGACAATATTTCTCTGATAGCTTGCGCGCTAGTTGATATCGCTAAGTTTTCGAAACCTACAACAGCGCGCTGGACCATCCCTACTATCTTTCCTTCTACATTTAGGATAGGCGATCCTGAGCTTCCTGGTCTAGCTGGAATAGTGTAGTGATAGAACCCAATAGAGTTTTTCCCTGAGTAGTATCCATCCATCATGAGCACCATTCCGGGTGCCCATATTCTGTGCGGTGATGCTACGTTGTATACTTTCTCTCCAATTACAGGATCTTCCTTTGCAGCAACAAAAGCCACGCCCCATTCGCCAGATGTCTTAAGAACACAAAGATCGTTAGGCTTATCTAGCCTGTATACAGAAGCTTCTCTTTCTTTGCCAGAGTAGTCAGATATTTTGATCTTAGAAACAGTTTGTTCTATTACAACATTTACATGTTCACCAACTGGAGGCTTATAGACAAATTTAGAAAGGGATGGCTCAGAACATACGTGTGCAGCTGTAAGACTATATGTTTTCGAATTGTTGTGTCCTACCACTATGCTTGACCCTACCGAGCTAGAAACTTTTACCACTAAGCCAAGATCTTTTACGTTGCAGTCTTTAGATGGGTCACTGACGTATGAACAGAGTGTCGGTGTCATTGTTGTTTCGACAACAACTAAACCAAATGACTCTTGGGGTTTTAAGCTAAAAGGTCTCGAAATTTCACCGGCTTTAATTGTACAACCAAGACATCCCAGAGTAGAAACGCATGACATTAAACAGACTGTGATTATTGATATGATTGTCAACGATGAGAACCTTTTTAACTGCACACTAACTACTCCCCTATACTATAGGTATATTGCGTGCTCGATCACTGTTATAATGTTAAAGAACATCAAGGAGTGAACTGCATTGAAAGATATTGTTTTATTCGACATGGACGGGACTCTAACTCCCCCAAGAAAAAAGATCGAAAGCAAGATCATTGAGTCTTTAGGAAGCTTACAAAAATTTGCAGACATAGGCATCGTTTCCGGTAGCCCATATGACTACATATGTCAGCAAATGGAAACTGCTTGGAAGGTTTCTAATGGGCTAGACCCTAGCAAGATCATGCTTATGCCTTGCAACGGAACACAATTATTTGAGTATTCAGAAGAATCCAAAAATTTTGTCAAAAGAAAAAGCACAAACATGATTGAGCTTCTAGGGAAAGAAAAGTACAGAGTCATAGTTTCCATTCTGACTGACTTACAAAATCAAGTAATAGAAAGCTACACAGACATGCCTGTCTCTGGCAATTTCATATCATTTAGAGGTAGCATGATAAACTGGTGTATGATAGGAAGAGATGCTGATTCTTCTATGCGACAAGATTTTGTTGAATTAGACAAAGGCATGAGAAATTCTTTACATGCACAGTTTGAGCAAGAACTTAGAACAGCTGATATCTTGGATGTGTCATCATCACTAGGCGGTTCAACCTCCATAGATATTTACCCCACGGGATGGGACAAAACATATTGTCTTAATCATGTCAAACACCCGGGTGACGTGTATTTTGTGGGAGACAAATGTCAGCCTGGAGGCAATGATTTTGAACTCTTCCGAAGCGAATCAACAATTTCATACGAGACAGATGGTCCAGCGACTACAATTCACGTCGTGGAAGAAATTAAGCGTAGGATAGAGAATGTCTAAATTGTCTGATCTTTCATCTTCACTTTTCGAAAAACATTATGTGACCACGCTTCGAATAGTAATGTGTGATGATGTTGTCCATAGAAAAAACAAAGACTTTGCAAAAAAAGCTCTTAAGAGTTCTGGGTTCGCTAGACAAATTGTCAGTCTAATGGAGCACTTGTCTGAAAACTGCTGCCAACAAATACTGGGTGACAGTCTGCAAAGTATCGACTCAGAAGAGTCATTCATCAATTCTTTTCTTAAGACTAACTGCCGTCATTACGTGAATTATCATGACGAAAAAATATGTACTGTTGAGTTTTCATGCAAGATTGAGACTACTATTGAAGAAGCTTGCAAAGTCCCAGAAGAATTACTTGAAAAAGTGCACATTGAAATTAAGACACCCGTAGGGGAGATACAGCTGTAATGTTTTCAGACGTTCCCAAGAAAGAAAAAGACTGCTGGTATACAATACCTCAAATTAGAGCTAGAAAAAGCTCCATTCACGGATTAGGTCTTTTTGCTACAGACGAAATAGCAAACGGAACAATGATTGAAAGATCTCCTGTGATTGTCTGTGATCGATACACATATAAATGTATAGATGACATCATGGGTTATCGACATGTTTTGTCTGATTATCCTTTCAAGTGGAATCGTCACGAATCAGCTTTTGCGCTTGGGTACTCTGGCCTGATTAATCATAGTCACGAAGACCCTAACGTTCTTTTCAAATTTAACTACGACTATCCGGGCATTGAGTTCTACGCAAAAAGAACAATCAAAAAAGGGGAAGAGCTTTTAATGCAGTACTTGCCTGACTATGCTTTGGACAAACTTTGGTTTGAGACAGATGCACGGTTCGACAACTCACATCAAATGACACCTTCTCGACACATAGGTTTTACGTGTGGGTCATTCGACTTAATGCATGCCGGACATGTTGAAATGTTTAAAGAAGCTAAAGAAGTTTGCCAGTTTCTAGTTGTAGGCGTGCAAGAAGATCCTAGCATCGACAGAAAAGAAAAGAATAAACCTGTTCAGTCATATCAAGAAAGAATCACAATGGTTGAATCTTGCAAGTATGTTGACGAAGTCGTATTGTACAAAACAGAAAAAGAACTCTATGATTTGATCAAAGACATAATGCCTGATGTCCGCATTATAGGTTCAGACTGGAAAGGTCAACAATTTACAGGATACGATCTGGATATCGAGGTATACTTCAACAGCAGAGAGCACAATTATTCAACAAGCGAATTGAGAAGAAGGGTGTTTGATGCAGAGTATCAAAAGGTAAAAAATGAAAAGAAGTAGCTATAAAAAGTCCAGAAAGATTTGGATGGCAGATCAACCGCCCGAGAATGTTCAGGTGGTTAGCGAAGAAGAAATGATGCAAATGATGGCAGCTGGCATGCCTACCGATCCAAACCCACCGAGAGGTGTAGAAGCAGATGAGAATCGAGTCTATTTCTACTCAAGTGTCGGAGAGAAAGAAGTTTTTGAACTAGTTAAAATTTTGCGTGCCATGGACATTGAAATGCAAGCACTTTCACTTCGACTAGGCATTAAACAAATACCTATTGAGCTTCACATTCACAGTGGTGGAGGTGATCTGTTTTCTGGACTAGCAGCAATTGATACAATCCAAAACATGAAGACGCCAATTCACACATATGTTCAGGGATCTGTCGCGTCTGCTGCTACGCTCATGAGTGTGTGCGGATCTAAGCGGTTTATGTACAAAAACTCTGTAATGCTAATTCATCAGATTTCCACAGCAATGATGTACGGAAAGTACCACGAATTTTTAGATGAGATTGAAAATCAAAACTTGTTGATGGACAAAGTTAAGTGCATCTACAAAGAAAAGACAAAACTTGATGACAAAACTTTAGACGAGATGCTTAAACACGACTTGTGGCTGAGTTCTGACAAGTGCTTAGAGTTGGGCCTGGTAGACAAAATTCTTTAATGTAAATCTAGATATCTCCTAGTACAATATTCATGGAATATTATAGGAGTCCAAATGTCTACAACCTACCAAAAATTCTTTCCATACGACAAACCTCGAGATGCACAGGACAAAGCAATTCAATTTGCCTTGGACTCTTTTGACAACGGAAAGCGATTTGTTGTCATTGAAGCAGGTACAGGGGTAGGCAAAAGCGCGATTGGTCTTACGATATCACGCCATATTAATAGTCAAACAAACGAGCTGCCGGAAGAGGTTTCTAGAGGAACCTGGTATTTGACTACACAAAAGGTGCTGCAGGAACAGTACATTAAAGACTTCGGAAAGATAGGCATGAAGTCGATTAAAAGTGCATCAAACTATAATTGCACTTTTAAGAAAGGAAACAACTGTTCAGAAACCCAGAAGCTTCTAAAAATTGAGGAGAAAGGGTCTAAGCTTTGGAATGCGTGTGCATTTAACTGCCACTACAAAAAAGCAAAAGAGACCTTTATCGATGCATCTGATTCAGTAACAAACTTTCCTTACTTTCTGACAGAAGCTTCTTACTCTGGAAAGATCACCCCTCGGGAGCTTTTAGTTGTAGACGAAGCCCACAACACTGAGGCAGAATTAAGCAAGTTTGTAGAAGTTGCTGTCTCTGAGCGATTTGTCAAGACACTTATTAAGTCCGGATTTGGAAATATTCGCACACAATATCAGGCACACATGTGGATGAAGGATGTATACTATCCTAAGCTTATGTCACACATGAAGCACATCAAGTCTATGACAGAAAAGTTTGGAGGAATGCGAGAAGCTATTAAGAAAGACTTTGTTAGACTGTCTAGACAGCTGGACTTAGTGTCTAGCCACTACCAGAAAATTAAGACATTCCTAAACATCTATGACAAAGAAAACTGGGTGTTTGAATTACTACCAGCCGGTGATGGAAAGTCCCGCAGAATTCAATTTAAGCCTATCGACGTATCTCCCTATGCTGATCCTGTCTTGTTTAAGTTTGGGCAAAAGGTGTTAATGATGTCTGCAACTATTCTAAACAAAGATGCTTTTTGTGAGTCTTTAGGAATTGAAAAGAGCGAATGTGCTTTTATTAGTCTTCCTACACCTTTCCCAGCGAAGAACAGACCTGTGATTACTGTCAGCATGGGAAGAATGGTCCAGGCTGAAATCGATGCTACTCTGCCTAAGCTTGTCCAAGGAATTAAGCAGATTCTAACAGAGCACAAGAGCGAGAAAGGCATCATTCATGCACACTCTTACAAGATTGCAAACTACATCAAGCGCAACATTAGGGACAAACGAATTCTAATTCATGACAGCACTAATCGTGAAGAAGTTCTTAAGAAACACATAAGAGGATCAGAACCTACCGTCCTGCTTTCTCCGTCTATGACCGAAGGTGTAGACCTTGTCGATGATGCAAGTAGGTTCCAGATTATCTGCAAGATCCCGTATCCTTATTTGGGAGACAAGCTTGTCAAGAAGAGAATGAATAAATGGAAATGGTGGTATTCACTGCAAACAACAAAGACAATTGTTCAGTCAGTAGGAAGAAGCATTCGATCAGAAGAGGATTTTGCAGTAACTTATATTCTAGACAGTGACTTCTCAAAATTCTACTATCGCAACACCTATTTATTTCCTGAGTCATTTAGGGAATCGATGGTGTCATAGTGAAAAACATCAAAGAGTTTGTTGAGCTTATAATAAGAGGGGAGACTGATTTGTCTAAGTCGCCGGGCGCAGGAATCGTAGTTGTTAGAAAATTTAAGAATGACTGGAAAGTTTTAGGGCTAAAATTAAATGGTGCCTATGATCTACCTAAGGGCAAAACTGACGGTAGTGAAACTCCTTTTGAAACTGCAGTACGAGAGACATACGAAGAGTCAGGTGTTGATCAGCTTAAGTTTACTTGGGGCATGGAATCCATTGCAATTAGGCACTTGACTTTCTTTGTAGCAGAAACTTATCAAGACGCTTACATACCTCAAAATCCAGAGTCAGGAATTTATGAACATGACAGCGCAGAGTGGGTGTCTTTTGACACAATTAGATCCGGTGTGTATGGATATTTAGTTCCAATTATTGACTGGGCACAATCAATAGTCATCAAATAATTTACCAGGACAAACAGCAGACCATAATTAAGAATGATATGTCTGTATTCAAAGAACACAAAACAGTTGCAGATAGGTCCGCATCGGACCGACGTCGGCACAACAAGAAGATCGAAGAGGCTATAAAGAAGGGTGTACATAACATCGTTTCAGAAGAGTCTATCATTGGTCAAGACGGTAAAAAGAAAATCAAGATTCCTGTCAGAGGAATTAAAGAATACCGGTTTGTCTATGGCGACAACAGTCAAAACAAGCGCGTAGGATCAGCCCCCGGCAAGGATGTTCAAAAAGGTCAGAAAATTGGAAAAGGCCAAAAGCAAAAAGCACAAGGTCAAAAAGCTGGTGAAGATCCAGGTGAAGAATTCTACGAAGTAGAAATAACTTTAGAAGAATTGACCCACTACTTGTTTAATGATCTTGAGCTTCCGGATCTAGAGCGCAAAACTATTAAAAACATTATCGGTGAAAAATTCAAAAGAAGCGGCTATAGAACAAAAGGAATACGCCCTAGACTAGATAAGAAAAAGTCTGCAATTAGCAGAATTAAGAGAAAGATGGCAGCTCAAAAACACATGTCAGAGGAAGAGAAGGACAAAGACTCTTTTAGCTATCATGAAAACGATCTTAAGTACAGGCATATTAAAAAGGATGTCAAAGAATCGTCGAACGCAGTCATCTTCTTCTTAATGGATATTTCAGGCTCAATGACTTCAGAAAAGAAATTCCTGGCCAGAAGCTTTTACTTTCTTTTATATCACTTCATCAATCACAGGTACGAAAACACAGATGTTGTATTTGTTTCTCATGACACACAAGCTTATGAAGTAGATGAAGAAAAGTTTTTTAAGCGAGGATCAAGTGGTGGTACAATTGTCTCATCAGGTTTAGAAAAGATTCATGAAATTATCAACAAACGATATCATCCAAATAGCTGGAACATTTATCTGTTTCAATGTTCAGATGGAGATAATTGGCCGTCTGACATGGATAAGACTATGAATGAAATTATTGCGCTCAAAGAAAAATGTCAGCTGGTCGGTTATTGTGAGATTGAGCCAGACGCTGAAAGAAGCAGGTGGCTTGAAGGAAGCACTAGACTATCTGACGCTTATGAGGGTGTGTCCGACATGAATCTTAAGTCTGTTAAAATATTTTCTAAAGAAGACATTTGGCCGGCTTTCAAGAAGCTGCTTGGAAAGAGGTTGGTGGAATAGGATGAGCCAAGACTGGAACACAAAACTATTATCAAAGTACGATGATAAGATAATCGAACTGGCCAAAGACCACGGGCTAGACTGGTTTGATATTCACTATGAAGTCTGCGACTACTATTCAATGATAGGACACATGGCATATCACGGAATGCCTACGCACTACGGCCACTGGTCTCATGGAAAATCGTTTGAAAGAACGCACCAGATGTATAACTTAGGTCAGGAAGGATTGCCTTACGAGCTAATCATCAATAGTAATCCTTCTATTGCCTATCTGATGCGCGAAAATCCTGCTTACTTGCAGATTCTAATCATGGCACACTGTGTGGGTCACTCTGACTTTTTCAAGCACAACAGAATGTTTCAGTCTACTCGTCCTGAAACTGTAATTCAGAGATTTAGAAACGCAAAGAAAAGAATTCAGAGTTATGTTGAAGATCCGACAATCGGAATCGAACAGGTTGAAAAAGTTTTGGATGCTGCCCATGCAATACAGTTTCAAACAAACAGATATCCTGGCAGACAGCTGACTCACAAAGAGCAGAAAGAAAAGTACACTAAGCTCATCAAAGAAGATACGACAGGAAAATACAAAAACTTTGATATTGAAAAAATACCACTAGAAAATAATTACGACATTCTTAATTTCTTAATTGAACACTCAAGTGCAGAGGCATGGAAAAAAGACTGTATGGAAATTGTCAGATCCCAAGCAGATTATTTTATCCCTCAGATGCAGACAAAAATTATGAATGAAGGTTGGGCTTCTTTCTGGCACTATAGGTTGTGTCACGATTTAGAGCTTGACCAAAAGTATCACATACCAATTATTAAGAGTCACAATCAGGTCATTAGGCCACATATCGGTGGGCTGAATCCTTACCATGTCGGTTTTGAAATGTTCAGACGAATCGAGGAAAGATACGGCATTGAAGAATGCTTTATTGCTAGAGAAGTGCACCACGACGCGTCTTTTTTGAGGCAGTACTTGACACATGAAGACTGCATCGATTTAGGGCTGTTTAGCTTTAGCAAGCAACGTGAAGACTATGTCATACAAGAAATCTCTGACGAAGATGGTTGGAAAGAAGTTAGGAACGCATTATTAAACAATGTCGGAACAAACGGTATTCCTGTAATCTGTGTAAAAGAAATTGAAGATGGTAACGTCCTGACATTACAACATGACCACGATGGAAGAGACTTAGATCTTGCTTATGCAGATCCTGTCGTTCTTCACGTAAGTGAATTGTGGGGAGATATTGTGAAACTTTATACTGAAGTCGAAGGCGACACCTGGGAGATCTAATCAAATGCCAAGCAAAAAAAATGACTTTCTATCTATAATCGAAAAGCAGAGGAAAAAGAAGAAGAAGCCGAAGTTTTCCGGTAGCTTCCTTGAGTACTTAGAACTAGTTCAGAAAGATCCTTCTGTAGTGCAGCACGCGCACAAACGTCTTTATAAGAGTATTACCTCTAAAGGTGTTACAGAAATGGACGACTCAAACCCAAGAAAACGAAAGATATTCAACGATGATCGAGTCAAGACATATGACTATTTTCAGAAAGAATTCTTTGGGCATGAAAACGTCATTTCAAGAATCATGCGTTTTCTAAAGTCAGCTTCACTTAAGGGTGAAGAGTGTCGACAAGTTCTTCTTCTCATGGGTCCTGTTGGTGCTGGTAAGTCAGCCATCACAGAGCATATTAAGGCTGCTCTAGAGCAAGAGCGATATTTTCACTTAGATGGAGATCCACAGAGAGGTGAGCCTTTGCAACTAATCCCTAGAAGTCTTCGATCTGAATTTGAAGACGCTTTAGGTGTAAAGATTGAAGGTGATATTAGTCCGGTTGCACGTCATGTTCTTCTAGAAGAGTTGGCAAACAAGTACGAAGATTATCAAGTAGTAGAAAGCACTTTCTCACAGCGTGGTCGTAGAGGAATCGCTTCTGTCCCTCCAATGGACCCTAACAGCCAGGATGTTTCAGTTCTAATCGGATCAGAAGATATTTCAAAAATCGATAAGTACTCAGAGGACGATCCACGAGTATTGTCACTAAATGGTGCGTTTAACGTCGGCAACAGAGGAATCGTTGAGCTAATTGAGGTGTTTAAGAATGAAATTGAGTTTCTGCACACAGTAATTACAGCAACCCAGGAAAAGCGAATCCCTTCACCAGGAAAGAACGACATGATCTACTTCGACGGGGTAATTTTAGCACACTGTAACGAAGCTGAGTGGAATCGATTCCAAAGTGAGCACACAAACGAAGCTATCCTCGACCGCATCGTCAAGATTAACGTTCCATACGTTTTAGAGCTAGACCAAGAAATTAAGATCTATGAAAAGATTTTAGGTCGTTCTAATTTCGAAGGACATATTGCTCCTCACACAATTAAGATCGCTTCGATGTTCTCTGTAATGTCTAGACTAAAAGCATCTCAGAAATGTGACCTTCTTACTAAGATGAAAATCTACAACGGAGACGATGTTATCGAGAAGGGTCGCGTCAAGAAGGTTGATATTAAAGATTTGCGTGAAGAAGCTCCTAATGAGGGCATGTCAGGAATCTCAACAAGATTTATTATGAAGGCAATTGATAACGCCCTTTCAGATTCTGAGACTGGTATGATTACACCTATTAGTGTTATGTCATCGCTAGCTAAGCAGACTAAAGAGCAGTTGATCAACGAAGAGTTTAAAGCACACTGTCTTGAAATCATTCAGAAGATTGTAAGAGAAGAGTATCTTAAGATTCTTGAAACAGAAATTGCCAAGGCATTTATTACTGCATACGAAGAGCAAGCTCAGTCGTTGTTTGACACTTACTTGGACAACGCAGAAGCTTATACCACACGTCAGCGCCTCAAGAACTCTATCACAAAAGAAGAGATGGAGCCAGACGAAAACTTCATGAAGTCCATCGAGGAGCAGATCGGAATTACTGGATCTTCTCGGGACGGATTTAGAAGTGATGTTACTGCTTACATGTTTGCCAAGATGAGAAGAAGCGAGAAGGTCGACTACAAGTCGTACGAGCCGCTCAAGGAAGCAATTGAAAGCTACCTAATCTCTTCTGTTCGTGACATGGCTAGAATCGTTACAAAGTCCAAGACCAGAGACGATGAGCAGCAAAAGAAGCATAACGACATGGTACAAACGCTCATTGACGAATATGGTTATACAGAGGAAAGCGCAGAAGAGATCTTAATCTACGCTAGCAATAACCTTTGGAGAGACAGTTAATGAGAATCGGAATGCCAGAAATCTTAGCAGCAGGATCTGTTGTCCTGCTTGCTACAGGTAATTCAACATTTGGTTGGGTGTTTTTAGGGCTATCAATTGCAGGTGCAGCTTTACGATGGGGCGTTGAGCTTCAAGCTGTACAGCAAGAGCAGGCTGCAAAGAAGCAAGAAGGAGAAGAGCTGGCTAAAGTTTTGACAGAAGCCGGCAAAGCTTTTTCAAACCTTATTCAGACATCTGCTTATTCTAATAGTCGAAAAGACAACAACATCCACTAGGGACTAAATGAACTGCTATGAAGTCATAGCTGGACGTCCTGTATCAACACAAATTAAATCGTTAGTCGATGCAGTTCAGTCTGGTGTAGACACAATTGTGTCACAAAGAGGATTGTTCACTTATGGTGACTCTATAGACACTGTTCAACCAGTCGACTGTCTAAGATATTTTGTAGAATGCAATCTGGTTAACTCTAGCAACCAAGCCTTAACAAACATATTCCTGGCACACTTAAGTAGCACAGAGATCAATTCTGCTGGGTCTGGGATTATATTTTCAACTGCCTTGTGTGCCTACCTACAAAAAGGTCTAAGAATTCAACACCTTAGAGCAAATAGAGAAACATTTGACACACATTCGTTTTCCGGAAAGAAAGGAACAATTAAAGACGCGGAAAAAGTCCTAAAATCTTTTTGCGACGCGAACACTTCACAGCTTATTTTAGAAGCAGTTAGCGCAATAGGATCTGAAGGGTCTTTGATAATTGACACACATACGACACATCATCCTACGACTTTGACTATCGACAACATGTTTAGGTTTGATGCGTCTGTTAGTGAAGTATTCATACAGCAAACCGGTCGAAGCAGCTTCGAATTGTCAAATCCTTCTGTCATTACGATCGACGGCTTTATTGAGTCAACATCAGAGATTGATGGTCTCATGAGGCAAAGCTTTGAAACAGGACAACCTTTAATTATTGTAGCTCGCGGATATCACGGTGACGTGTCTAACACTCTAGCCCACAATTATGTAAATGGCAAACTTAGAGTCTTGCCTCTAGAAGTAAGGTATGACGAGCTTGGGGCAAACTCTTTGATTGACATGTCAAAAGTAGTGGGTTCAAAATTCATAAACTCTCTAAGGGGTGACCTCATTAGCACTGCGACTGTGGAAGATGATGCAGGTTCTGTTGACCACGTAGTCGTAGAAAAAGACCAAGTAGGCTTCAAGACAAATTCATCATCCAATATTGAAAGACAACGTCTTAAGCTAATAAAAAAAATGCAAAATAGTACAGATGCAGTTTCTAAAATTATTGATGCAAGGATTAGGTCGCTAACCCCTTCTTGTTGTACTGTGTCTATCAAGACAAACAAGGGCATGAAAGGGCTTGAGAAGGACAGGGCATCGAGCGGACTCAAAATGTTTAAAGATGTGTGCGAGTCAGGATTCGTTGACTTAACTTCAATTGATGTACATGATAGTTATTTTATGAGTGCACTTTTTAATCAATTGATCGAAAGCGGAATAACACATGTTCCTACTAAAACTCTCAACAGGGCGATCAGATCTGCAACTATTTGTGCAGAAACTTTCTTGGGACTGGGGGCTTGTTTAGTAATCGATGAAGAACAAGACACACGTTTATAAAAAGTGGCAACACCCTACCATCGCTGGAAGCTACGAAATAGAAGATATCATAAAGCTTCTAATTCAGTCAGACCATACTGAAATTCACATTGGCTCTGATTCTCACAAAAGAAAAGGTCATCCCGGCGAGTGGTTGTTTGCTAACGTCATTTGTCTTTACACACCGGGAAGATCTGGTACGTACTTCTATAGAAAAGTAATTGTTAGAAGAAACTATACAGACGATCTTCATTCTAGAATAATGGAAGAAGCAACACAGTCTATAGACTTAGCACACAACGTTTCTCTTTCTGTTAAAAGTAAAAAGATATATGTTCATTCCGACACCAACACAGACATTCGATATCCTACGTCAAAATTTACAAAATCAATAAAGAATTGGGTCAAGTCTTTAGGATTTGGTTTCCTGTGCAAGCCTAATTCTTGGGCATCAAGCGGTGTGGCAGACAGACACGCCAAATAATTTTACTTCTTCTGCAGCAAGGCTATACAATACTCATTAATCAGTGAGGAGGTTTATATGTCACTGCAAACTAAGCTCGGAAGAGCAACATTCGACCTACTAGAGGTTGTCAAAACACGTCTAGCTTCAGACGTTATGCAGGCTAGAACTGAAGGTAAAGTTGAGTTTGTTACAGATGAGCAAATGATTCAGATTGTCAACTTTGTCAACACAAGCATCGAAGCTAGTTTTAGTAACGGCGTCGACTTTATTTTGGGGATTGCAGCGGAACACGAGGCTGCAACATCAACAGAAACCACCAAGGCAAAGAAGACAACTAGATCAAAAAAGAGCTAAAATGGCAAGAGGTCAAAAACACCTTATTGAGTGTCACTGCATTCTACCTCAGTACAGAAGAGCATCAAACACTGTTTATCACAAGTTTGTAGTCTTTTCTGTTATTGATGATAGTGATACAGTTGTGCCAAAGTTTTCTCAGTGTAACAACTGCGGCATCATTCATAAGGTTTATGATATTTGTAAATCAGAAATCATAACTCACAAAGAAGACCTCAAGTCAATTAAGTCGATTGAAGACATTGGTATGACGCTTCCGCCTGATGTCGTAAGGGTATTAGACTCTTACAACTGTGATTTACCAGCATGGGAACACGCGGAGTTTATACTTAACAACGAACAGTGGGGATCTATTATTACTCTGACGAGAGACGAGGCTGACTCTGAAATTACAGGTAAAGCTTTACAAATCGAAGGCCGTAGTAAGATTTCTATAGTTACGTACTAAGGATATAAGATGAGTGACGACAAGACAAAACTTACAGAACAAGACGCAGCAGAAACTTTTATTGCGCGCCAGATTGTTCAAGAGATTATGGACTATGGAGTCACACAATTTCAGATTGGAAAAGTTATTGAGCTTCTAGCTTTAGAGCTCGAAAATAGAGATCTAATGGTTCGCATCCGCGATGCTGTTAGTGACAACACTGCGAATGATACAACAGGAATTATTCTAGACGGACAGGAGGTATAAAATGTCGCAGATTTTAGATAAATGGACAGAGATTAAGACTCTTATTGAGTCAATTGATCT
>MDTD01056385.1_pt1 | contig 19279 bp, 22 predicted proteins | sample 811221 | NCBI WGS metagenome assembly MDTD01 (sample SAMN05326646, study PRJNA326480) | marine metagenome | isolation source: seawater | place: Pacific Ocean: South West | collected 2011 | reverse complement strand
CCGCAGAAGAAGAACCCCGACGCCGCCGAGCTGATCCGCGCCAAGCTGGGGCGCATCCTCGGGGCGAACGTGGCGCTGATGACGGTGATGAAGGGGCTGCCGCTGGCCTATTCCAAGGACATGCAGGAGGACAAGGAACAGGTCTTTGACGCTGCCGACAACCTGATGCTGGCGCTTGCCGCGATGGAGGGGATGGTGCGCGACATGGTGGCGCAGCGCGAGACCCTCGAAGCCGCCGCCGGGGCGGGCTTTTCCACCGCGACGGATCTGGCGGACTGGCTGGTGCGGGTGGCGGGCATGCCGTTCCGCGAGGCGCATCATGTGACGGGCAGACTGGTGGCGAAGGCCGAGGCAAAGGGCTGTGACCTGCCGGACCTGAGCCTTGAGGAGATGCAGGCGGTGCATGGCGGAATCACCGAAGCGGTCTATGATGTGCTGGGCGTGCATAATTCGGTCGCGTCACGCAAGAGCCATGGCGGCACAGCGCCCGAACAGGTGCGCGCGCAGGTGGCGCGCTGGAAGGAGCGTCTGGGATGAGGATGGTTTTGGCCCTGGCGGCGTTCGCCCTTGCGGGCTGCGGCGTGGAGGGTGATCCGGTGCGGCCCAGTGTCGGCACGGTCGTGACCGCGGGTTCGGGGGGCAATGTCTCGGCCGGGGTCGGCGTGAGGGTGGGCAACGTGACCGCCGGTGCCTCCAACCATGGCGTCAGCGTGGGCGTGGGGGTCGGGCTGTGAGATGGGTCTGGCTTGCGCTCGCGCTCTGGGGGGCGGTGCATCCGATGTCCTGGTTTCTCGCGTGGTTCTCCGGGAACGGCTATGACCTCATGGGCATGGTGGATGCCTGGCACGCGAACGCGGCGACGAGCGGGCTGGTGTGGGATCTCACGATCGCCGCCGTGGCGCTCACCGTCTGGGTGGTCGCCGAAAGCGTGGCCGAACGCCGCTGGCTCGGGCTTCTGGCCATTCCGGCGACCTTCGGCATCGGGGTGAGCTGCGGCCTGCCGCTCTATCTCTTCCTGCGGACGGTGCGCGGGCGGTGAGCGCGGATCGAGTATTTCTGGAACGATGAAGCGGGGCGGCGCGCCGAATGGATCATTTTCTCTACCGTGACGGCATATTGCATGCCGAGGACGTGCCCCTGCCCGAGATTGCCGCCGAGCTGGGCACGCCCTTCTACTGCTATTCCACGGCGACGCTGACGCGGCACTACCGGCTCTTCGACGAGGCGCTCGCCGGGATGGATCACCTGGTATGCTACGCCGTCAAGGCGGCAAGCAACCTGGCGATCCTGCGCACGCTCGGCGCGCTCGGCGCGGGCATGGACGTGGTCTCGGGCGGGGAATATGCGCGGGCGCTCGCGGCGGGCGTGCCGGGCGAGCGGATCGTGTTCTCGGGCGTGGGCAAGACGCGGCAGGAGATGCGGCAGGCGCTTGCGGGCGGCATCCGGCAGTTCAACGTCGAGAGCGAGCCGGAGATGCGCGCGCTGAGCGAGGTGGCGGCCAGCCTCGGCAAGGTTGCGCCGGTCACGATCCGGGTGAACCCGGACGTGGATGCGAAGACCCATGCCAAGATCGCCACCGGCAAGAGCGAGAACAAGTTCGGCATCCCGATTTCGCGGGCGCGCGAGGTCTATGCCGAGGCCGCCCGCCTGCCGGGGCTGGAGGTGGTGGGGATCGACGTGCATATCGGCAGCCAGCTGACCGATCTGGCCCCCTTCCGCGCCGCCTACGGGAAGGTGGCCGAACTGACGCAGGTTCTGCGCGCCGATGGCCATGACATCCGCCGTCTCGATCTGGGCGGCGGCCTTGGCATCCCCTATACCCGCTCGAACGAGGCACCGCCCCTGCCCACCGAATACGGCGCGATGATCCGAGAGGTGCTGGGGCATCTGGGTTGCGAGATCGAGATCGAGCCGGGCCGCCTCATCGCCGGCAATGCGGGCGTGCTCGTCAGCACGGTGATCTACGTGAAAGAGGGCGAGGGGCGCGATTTCCTCATCCTCGACGCGGCGATGAACGACCTCATTCGCCCGGCCATGTATGACGCCCATCACGATATCGTGCCGGTGATCGAGCCCGCGCCAGGCATCGAGCCGCACCCCTTCGACGTGGTGGGCCCGGTCTGCGAGACCGGCGATACCTTCGCGCGCGCGCGCGCCCTGCCGCCGCTTGCGGCGGGCGATCTGGTGGCCTTCCGCAGCGCCGGGGCCTATGGCGCGGTGATGGCGAGCGAATACAACACCCGCCCCCTCATCCCCGAAGTGCTGGTCAACGGGCGTGACTTTGCCGTGATCCGCGCGCGCCCGAGCTTTGACGAAATGCTGAATCGGGATACCATTCCGGAATGGCTCTGACGTGAGGCGCGTCGCGGGGCCGAAAGGAGCGTATGCGCAATGACCCGGCCAAGCGAACTTCCCGTTCCCACGCAGGCGCGTCTGCGCCGCGTTCTGTGGCTGACATGGGCGGGGATGATCGCCGAGCGCGTGACGCGGGCCTTCTGGCCGGTCTGGAGCGTGCTGGCGGCAGGCGCGGCGGCGCTGCTTCTGGGGCTGCACGAGATGGTGCCGCCCGAGGCGGAGCAGGGCGCGGCGGCGGTTCTGGCGCTGGCCGTGCTCGGCCTTGCCATTCGCGGCGCGCGCCTCTTCCGCTGGCCCGCCCGCGCCGAGGCGCTGGCGCGGGTGGACGCGCTCTTGCCGGGCCGGCCGCTGGCCGCGCTCGGGGACAGGCAGGCGGTCGGCGCGGATGACGCGGCCTCGGCGGCGCTCTGGCGGGCGCATCTGGCGCGCATGGCTGACCGCGCGGCAACGGCGCGCGCCGTTCCCCCCGATCTGCAACTCGCGCGACGCGACCCTTTCGGGCTGCGCTATGTCGCGCTTCTGACGCTGGTCGTGGGGCTGGTCTTCGGCTCGGTCTGGCGCGCGGGCACGGTGGCGACGCTCGGTCCGGGCACAGGGGTGGTGCTGGCGCAGGGTCCGGCCTGGGAAGGCTGGATCGAGCCGCCCGCCCATACCGGCCTGCCGAGCCTCTACCTTGCCGATCAGGACGGGGTGATCCGCGCGCCCGAGGGCAGCCGCGTCACCCTGCGCTTTTACGGCGAGGCGGGGGCGCTGCGGCTGGAGGAAACGGTCTCGGGACAGCCGCTCGCGGCCCCGGACGCGCCGGACCAGTCCCTGACCGTCGCACGGAGCGGCGAGATTCGCATTCTCGGGCCCGGCGGGCGTGCCTGGCAGGTCGAGTCGGTGGCCGACACCCCGCCGGAGGTGCACGTCCTCGCGGGGGACGGCGAAACCACCTTCGACGGGCAGATGAGCCAGCCCTTCGTGGCGCGCGACGATTACGGCGTGACCGGGGGCGAGGCGGTCTTCGCGCTCGACATGGACCGGATCGAGCGCCGCCACGGACTCGCGGCCGAGCCCGAGCCGCGCGCGCCGATCACGCTCGACCTGCCCTTGCCGGCAGCCGGGGACCGCAGCGACTTCACCGAGACTCTGATCGAGAACCTTTCGGATCACCCCTGGGCGCATCTGCCGGTGACGCTTCGGATGCGGGTGACGGATGCGGCGGGACAGGAGGGGCTGTCCGAGCCGGTGGAGATGGACCTGCCCGCGCGGCGCTTCTTCAACCCGATGGCCGCTGCGGTGATCGAGCAGCGGCGCGATCTTCTGTGGACGCGCGGCAATGCGACCCGCGTGGCGCAGGTGCTGCGGGCGATCTCCTACAAGCCGCGCGAGGGGCTTTTCCGCTCGGCAAAGACCTATCTGCGCCTTCGGGTGATCCTGCGCCAGCTGGAAACCCGAACCGCGACCGGGCTTGACGATGCCGGGCGCGACGAGATCGCGCAGGCGCTCTGGGATCTGGCCCTGCTGCTGGAGGATGGCGATATCGCCGATGCGCTGGAACGGATGCGCGCCGCGCAGGAGCGGCTGAGCGAGGCGATGAAGAACGGGGCCACCCCCGAGGAGATCGCGCGCCTCATGCAGGAACTGCGCGACGCGACCCAGGATTACCTGCGTCAGAAGATGGCCGAGGCGCAGCGCGAGGACGAGGAAGGCGGCAGCCAGCGAAGCGCCGAGAACATGATGCGGATGAACAGCCAGGACCTTCAGGACATGATGGACCGCATCCAGGAGCTGATGGAGCAGGGCCGGTTCGCCGAGGCGCAACAGGCGCTGGAGGAATTCCAGCGCATGATGGAGAACATGCAGGTCACGCAGGGCCAGGGCCAGTCCGCGGGTCAGCAGGCGATGGAGGGTCTGGCCGAGACGCTGCGGGAGCAGCAGGGCCTGTCGGACCAGGCGTTCCGCGACCTTCAGGAACAGTTCAACCCCGACGCCCAGCGTGGCCAGTCACAGCAGAACGAGGGCCGCTCGGGCGGCGACGGGCGCGGCGAAAGTCATGACGGCCAGCAGGGCCAGGGCGGCGGCGAGGGCGGCGCGCGCCCCGGCGGCCAGGAGCAGGCCGAGGGCGAGGGCGGCGAAGCCGGATCGCTCGCCGACCGGCAGGAAGCGCTGCGCCAGGAGCTGGAGCGCCAGCGCGGCGGGCTGCCGCAATTGGGCGGCGAGGCGGGCAAGGCCGCCCGCGACGCGCTCGAAAGGGCCGAACGCGCCATGGAGGGCGCGGCCGAGGCGCTGCGCGATGACGACCTTGCAGGCGCGCTCGGCGAGCAGGCCGACGCCATGGAGGCGCTGCGCGAAGGGATGCGCAACATGGGCGAGGCGATGGCGCAGGACGCCAATCCCGGCGGCCCCGGATCCGAGAGCGGCCAGCCCGGCATGGCGCAGGCCGATCCGCTGGGCCGCGAGACCGGACAGGGCCGCAACGCGGGCACGCAGGAAAACCTGCTTCAGGGCGAGGATGTCTATCGACGGGCGCGCGATCTGCTGGAGGAGATCCGGCGCCGCGCGGGCGAGGGCGCACGCCCGGATGCGGAGATCGACTATCTCAGGCGCCTGCTGGAACGGTTCTGAGCCGCGGCGTTCCGCCCTCGGCTCAGCCCTGGCCCAGAAATCCCGCGACCGTCTGCGACAGGAGCGCGCGGAGCGCATCCACCGCCGCAACATATTGCCCGAGCGGGCCTTGAAGATCGGGGGCGAGAGCGACGATCTGCGGGGCCATGACATAGATGATCAGCGCCACGACGACGGTGATCACCGCAAGGCGAAACCCCGCGCGAAAGCCGCTCCGGCGGGGTGAGGGCAGCGCCTCCTCCGGCAGGATCGGGGGCGGCATGCCGTTGTCCTCGCTGGACGAGAGGGAGGAATTGATCTCGTCGATATCGGGAAAGAGATTGCGCCGCGACGGCGGGTCGATGTCCTCTTGCGCGCCCGCTGCGGGGGCGCGCTGCGCAGGCTCGGCATCCCCGGAGGCGGCTGCGTCGCGCCCCTTGTCGCCGCGCAGCCGCTCCATCCGTGCCCGGGCCTGCCGGCCGCGCTCGTCGGGGGCGTCCAGGCCGAGATCGGGCTGCGTCTCGATCTGCCCGGCCGCCTCGGCGGCGCGTGCCGCGCGCTCGCGCTCGGCCTCCTCGCGCAGGATATCGGCGACCTCCGGATCGATGCGGCGCTGCGAGACCGGCGCGGGCTCGGGTTCCGGCTCAGGCTCGGGCTCGGGCGCCGGGGGAACGGGGTCCGCCTCCGGCTCCGGTTCGGGCGGGGCGTGATCGGGATGATGCTGAAACCAGGTATTGCCGCAATTGGAGCATTGCACATCGCGGCCCGAGGTCGGGATCACTGCATCGGGCACCTCGTATTGCGCCCCGCAATTCGGACATGTCAGCCTCATTTCATCACCTGCCGCCTCTTGCCTGCGACCGTCACCTGGGCCGGGAACATTGGCGGGAGCATAAGCACTTATCCGCTCACGGAAAAGGCCAAAGCGAATCAGCCGCGCAGCGATTGCACATGTGTGACCTCTGGGGCATGTAGGGACGAAGCGGGCGCAAGGGGCTGAGCGGTGATCGAACTGGAGCAGGTGGCCTATTCCTACGGCGGGGGCGAGTTGCTGGGCGAGGTGTCGCTCGCGCTCGGCCCGGGCTCGTTCCATTTCCTCACCGGCCCCTCGGGCGCGGGCAAGACGACCCTGCTCAAGCTCTGCTACGGCGCGCTGGTGCCCAGTGCGGGGACCGTGCGGCTCTTCGGCAAGGAGCGCCGAGAGATGACGCGCGACGACGTGGCCCTGGCGCGGCGGCGCATCGGCGTGGTGCATCAGGACTGCCAGTTTCTCGACCATCTGAGCGTGGCCGACAACATCGCCCTGCCGCTTTCGGTCTCCGGGCGCGACCTGCTGGCGGAAGAGCCGAACCTGCGCGAACTGATCGGCTGGGTCGGCCTCAAGGAGCGCGCGCAGGCCCGTCCGCCGGAACTCTCGGGCGGCGAGCGGCAGCGCGCGGCGCTGGCGCGCGCGGTGATCATGTCGCCCGACGTGGTGCTGGCGGACGAGCCCACCGGCAATGTGGACTGGGAGATGTCGCAGCGCCTGTTGCGGCTGCTGATCGAGCTCAACCGCATGGGCAAGACGATCCTGATCGCCACCCATGACCTTGCGCTGATCCGCGCGGCCAAGGCGCATGTGCAGGCGCGGGTGCTGCGGATCGCCGCGCGGCGGCTGCATCTCGCGGGGGCGGATCTGTGAGGCTGGAGGTGGCAGGCTGGCTCACGGGCGACGCGCAGGCCGATCGCGTGGTGCCGCCCAGCGGCTTCACCGCCTGGCTCACGCTCTTCACCGCCGGGGCGATGGCCTTTCTCGCGGTCTTCGCGCTGGCCCTGTCGCTGGCGACGGGGCGGCTCGCGGATCGCTGGGACAGCGCGCTTGCGCGCACGGCGACGGTGCGCATCTCGGCCCCCGAAGGGCAGATGGCGGCCCAGACCGCCGCCGCGCTGCGGGTGCTCGAGACCACGACCGGCGTAGCAAGCGCGCGCGCCCTCTCGGATGCCGAACAGGCGGCGCTGCTCGAACCGTGGTTCGGCCCGGACCTGCCGGTGGAGCACCTGCCCATCCCCCGGCTGATCGAGGTGGTCGAGACCGAGGCGGGCTTCGACGCGCGGGGGCTGCGCCTCCGGCTTGCCGCCGAGGTGCCCGGCGCGGTGCTCGACGATCACACGCGATGGCGCGAACCGCTGGTGCGCGCGGCGGACCGGCTGCGGCTTCTGGGGATGGTGGCGCTCGGCCTCATCGCGGCGGCGACGGCGGCGATGATCACCCTGGCCGCGCAGGCCGCCCTTGCCGCCAATGCGCAGGTCATCGGCGTGTTGCGGCTGGTGGGCGCGCAGGACGGCTATATCGCGCGCGCCTTCATCCGCCGCTTCGCGCTGCGCGGGCTGGCCGGCGCAGCGATCGGCACGGCGCTCGGCTGTCTGGCTCTCCTTGCCCTGCCTGCGGCGCAGGCGGAGGGCGGGTTTCTCACCGGGCTCGGCTTTCAGGGCTGGCACTGGCTCTGGCCGCTGGCCATTCCGCCGCTGGCCGGGGCGGTGGCGCTTCTTGCCACCCGCGCCGCCGCGCGCCGCAGGCTGGAGGACATGCCATGAGATATGCCGTGCAATGGCTGCGCTCGCTGGTCTTCGTGGTGCAGATGTATCTTGCCATGGGCGTGCTGGGGATCGTGTTCCTGCCCTGGGCGCTGCTCAGCCGGCGCGGCGCGCGCATCGCCTGCAAGACCTATTGCCGCTGGGTGCGCTGGAGCGCGGCCTGGATGATCGGGCTGCGAACGGAGCTGCGCGGCACCCCGCCCACCGGCGAGGTGCTTATCGCCGCCAAGCACCAGAGCTTTCTCGACATCATCCTGATCTTCGGCAGCGTGCCCGCGGGCAAGTTCATCATGAAACGCGAATTGATGTGGGCACCGGTGATCGGGCAATACGCGCTGCGCATCGGCTGCGTGCCCGTGGACCGCGGCAAGCGCAGCGCCGCGATCCGTCAGATGGTGCAGGACGTGGCCCGCGGGCGGCAGGAGCCGGGTCAGCTCATCATCTACGCGCAGGGCACGCGCGTGGCCCCGGGCGTGGTGCGGCCCTACAAGGTGGGCGCGGGCGTGCTCTACGTGGAGCTGGGCCAGACCTGCGTGCCCGCCGCGACCAATGTGGGCGTGTTCTGGCCGCGCACGGGCATCTATCGCAAGCCAGGGCTTGCCGTGGTGGAATTCCTCCCCGAGATCGCGCCGGGCCTCGACAAGGAAACCTTCATGACCCGGCTCGAGGCGGAGGTGGAAGGCGCCTCGAACCGGCTCATGCGCGAGGCGGGTTTCCCGATCTGAGCGCGGCGATTGTGGCACAAGACGGCCCGGCCCGCCCGATATTATCCCGATTTCGTCAAATCCCGGCCCCAAACCGGGAGCATCGTCGCCCTTAGCGAAACAATGCCCCGAAGGGCACACGAGCAGAAGGACGAGGCAGATGAAACAGCGGTGGCTCAAATCCGTGGTGAAACACAGCGAGGAGACCCTCGCCCCGCTGCCCTGGCACCGCGCCGCCCGGCAGGCCCGGAAGCGGGCGCAGCTTTTCGACCTGCTGCGCAGCCTCGAGAGCGCCTGATCCCCTGTCCCCGTCACCCCCGCGCAGGCGGGGCTCTCCCCGTTGCAGGAGACCCTCGGGACACGCCCGAGGGTGACGACGCGGCACTTGGGAACGCAAGCCCAAGGGCAATCCGGCAACACCGAAGGCCGTTTCAATCTTTCCTTGACCCGCGCCCGGCGCTAGAGACGGGGTTCAAGGAGAGACCCGCCATGACACAGATCGCGCCGCAGCCCGGTATCCTCGATATCGCCCCTTACGAGGGCGGCACGTCGCATCTGGACGGCGTGGCCAATGTGGTCAAGCTCAGCTCGAACGAGAACCCCTTCGGCCCCTCCGAGGCCGCGCGCGAGGCGTTCCGCCGCGCCGCCTTCGAGCTGCACCGCTATCCCTCCACCGATCACGCCGCGCTGCGCGCGGCCATTGCCGAGATCCATGGGCTGGACCCCGCGCGCATCGTCTGCGGCGTGGGCAGCGACGAGATCATCGCCTTTCTGTGTCAGTGCTATGCCGGTCCCGGCGACGAGGTGCTCCATACCGAGCATGGCTTTGCCATGTATCGCATCAGCGCGCTGGCCAATGGCGCGACGCCGGTCTCGGTCCCCGAGCGCGAGCGCGTGACCGATGTGGACGCGATCCTTGCCGCCTGCACGGCGCGCACCCGGCTGGTTTTCGTCGCCAATCCCAACAACCCCACCGGCACGATGGTGGGCGAGGCCGAATTGCGCCGCCTGGCCGAGGGCCTGCCCGAGCAGGCGCTTCTCGTGATCGACGGGGCCTATGCCGAATATGTCGAGGGCTATGACGGCGGCGCGGCGCTGGTCGAGAGCCGCGACAACGTGGTGATGACGCGCACCTTCTCCAAACTCTACGGGCTGGGGGGGCTGCGCGTCGGCTGGGGCTATGGCCCGGCCCATGTCGTCGATGTGCTGGGCCGCGTGCGCGGGCCGTTCAACCTGTCCACCGCCGCGCTCGTCACCGCCGAGGCGGCGATCCGCGATACCGCCTGGGCCGAAAGATGCCGCGAGGAGAACACCCGCCTGCGCGCCTGGCTGGCCGAGGCGCTGGCCGAGCATGGCGTGCCCTCCGACACCTCGACCGCGAATTTCATCCTTGCCCGGTTCGGCAGCCGCGAGGAGGCCGAGGCCTGCGACGCCTACCTCAGATCCGAGGGCCTGATCGTGCGCCGCGTGGCGGGCTACAACCTGCCCAACTGCCTGCGCATCACCGTCGGCGACGAGCCCGCCTGCCGCCGCGTGGCCCATGCCATCGGCCAGTTCAAGGCGGGCGCGCGATGAGCGTGATCTACCAGCGGGTGGCGCTGATCGGCCTGGGGCTCATCGCCTCCTCCATGGCTCATGCCATGCGCCGCGCGGGCGTGGCGGGCGAGATCACCGGCCATGCCCGCAGCCCCGAGACCCGCGCCATCGCCCGCGAGATCGGCCTGTGCGATCGCGTCTGCGACACCGCCGCCGAGGCTGCGGCGGGGGCCGATCTGGTGGTGCTCTGCGTTCCCGTCGGGGCCATGGGCAGCGTCGCCGCCGAGATCGCCCCCGCGCTCAAACCCGGGGCCACCGTCAGCGATGTGGGCTCGGTCAAGAAGGCGGTGATCGCGGCGGTGGCCCCGCACCTGCCCGACGCCGTGCATTTCGTCCCCGCCCATCCCATCGCCGGGACCGAGCATTCCGGCCCGCGCTCGGGCTTTGCCGAGCTTTTCGACAACCGCTGGTGCCTGATCGTGCCGCAGCCGGACGGCGACCGCGCCGCGGTGGAACGCCTGGCGCGGTTCTGGCAGGCCCTCGGCAGCCATACAGACGAGATGGAGGCCGAGCACCACGACCTGGTGCTTGCCGTGACCTCTCATGCGCCGCATCTCATCGCCTATACGATGGTGGGCGTGGCCGACGACCTGCGCCGCGTCACCGACAGCGAGGTGATCAAGTATTCCGCCGCCGGGTTCCGCGATTTCACCCGCATCGCCGCCTCCGACCCGGTGATGTGGCGCGACGTGTTCCTCAACAACAAGGAGGCGACGCTCGAGATCCTCGGCCGCTTCACCGAGGAGCTCTTCGCGCTGCAACGCGCCATCCGCACCGGCGACGGCGATCACCTGCACGCCTATTTCACCCGCACCCGCGCCATCCGGCGCGGCATCATCGAGGCCGGTCAGGACGTGGACGCGCCCGATTTCGGCCGGGTGAAGAAGGCATGAGGCGCGCGGCCCTCGGCCTTGCGCTGACCCTCGCGGCCACGGCCTGCGGGCGCGGCGACAATGACGTGAGCCGCGCGGGCGCGCTGTGCGGTGTGCCGGGGCTCAGCGGCACGGTCTCGGGCCTCGTTCCGGGTCCGGTCGCGGGCTGCGGGGTGGAGCGCGCGGTGCGGCTCGAGGCGGTGCACGGCGTGCGGCTGAGCCAGCCCGCCACGCTCGATTGCCCGACGGCGCGCAGCCTCGGCCATTGGGTGAGCGAGAGCGCAAAGCCCGAGGTGGGCCGGACGGGCGGCGGGCTCTCGGGCCTGCGGGTGGCCGCGCATTACGTCTGCCGGACCCGCAACCACCGGCCCGGCGCGCGCCTTTCCGAACATGGCAAGGGCCGCGCCATCGACATCGCCGCGCTGCAACTGCGCGACGGCTCGGAAATCTCGGTGCTCGAGGATTGGGGACAGGGACCGAAAGGGCGCGTGCTGCGCCGGGTGCACCGCGATGCCTGCGGCCCCTTCGGCACGGTGCTCGGCCCCGAATCGGACCGCTTCCACCGCGATCATTTCCATTTCGACACAGCGCGCCATCGCGGCGGCCCCTATTGCCGCTGAGCGGGGGGGTGCCGGCGCGTTCACTTCCCTGTTTCACGGCTTGTAATTCCGTCCTGACGGCTTAGGCTTGGACTCGGGAAAACGGAGGTCCGCCATGCCCAAGCTCATCCGCCTCTACATCACGCAGGTCGCCATCGGTTTCGCCCTGGCGGGGGTGTTCGTGGGAATGCTTCTGTGGTTCGACATCGCGAACCTCTGGCATCTCGTCACCCATTCGGACAAGGGCGTTCTGGCGGTGGTCGTGCTCTGGTTCGCCAACGGCATCGTCTTTGCCGGGGTGCAATTCGCCATCGCGGTCATGCGGATGAAGGATGACGACGATGACGAGCCGCGCGGCGGCCGCCGTCAGCCGGTCGTGCGGCGCGACTATGCCACCATTCCCGTGCGCGCCACCGCTGCGAAACGAGACGTCTGGGCCGGACGCTAGGCCACCAGGCCCGCGCTCTTCCTCCGGCACGGGGGGACGTGACGGGCCCGCTGCAGCCGTTCGGTGTTCTCATTCCCGAGGACCTGTATATACAGGTGGGCACCGGGTAACCGGACCAGGATCCGGACAGAGCCAGTTCCCTCGGAATTGCTTAAGGCCACCGGAATGCAACCGTTGTCGAGAAGAGCAGCACCCGTCACCGCCCAGACCTAGGCGCTTGACGGCAGTTCGGCAAGGGGGTTGCGCGCGTTCCCGTTTCGTTCATAATTGCGCCATGACCCAGCTTGCCCGCCCCCTTCTGCCCGGTCAGCGCCTTGCGCGCGGGGTCTGCCGCCACCTGGCAAGCCTCGATTTTGCCCCGCTGGAAGAGTTCGTGCCGGAACGCGGCCGCCGCGTCGATGTCATGGCGCTCGGGCCGAAGGGCGAGATCTGGGTGGTGGAATGCAAGTCCAGCCGCGCCGATTACCTGAGCGATGGCAAGTGGCAGGGCTATCTCGACTGGTGCGACCGGTATTTCTGGGCGGTGGATGCGGCCTTTCCAGCGGAGCTTCTGCCGGAGGACACCGGCCTCATCCTCGCCGATGCCTACGATGCCGAGATCCTGCGCATGGCCCCGGAGACGCGGCTTTCGCCTGCGCGGCGTGCGGCACTCATCCGCCGCTTTGCCCGTGACGCCGCGCGGCGCGTGCAGCGCCAGGGCGATCCCGGCCTATGAGCCCCGGCGCCGCGCAACGGCGGCGGCGGCCCGGATTTCCTCGGCGATCTCCTCGGCCTCCTCCGGGTCGAAATCCATGGGGATCTCAAGCCCCTGCGCCTCGATGAAGAGGCGAACCATGCCCTGATCCGTCGGCCCGATCTGGAGATTGGCCTCGATGTCGCGCTCGCTGTTGATGCCCATGGACCCCTCCTGAAACTGCGCGTTCTGCTACGCGCTTCGCCCTTGATTGGCAAGCCTCGCCGCGCTCTGATGGCGTTCATGCAGGACCCCGCGATCCGCCCCTTCCATCCCGACGATGCCCCCTGGCTGGTGGAGCGTCACGGCACGCTCTATGCCCGGGAGAACGGCTTCGACGAAAGCTTCGCGCCGCTGGTGGCGGAAATCCTTGCCGCCTTCATCGCCGATCACGACCCGAGGACCGAGGCAGGCTGGATCGCCCATGACGGGGCGCGGCGGCTCGGCTCGATCTTCTGTGTGCGCGAGAGCGCCGAGCTGGCGCGGCTGAGGCTCTTTCTGCTGGTCCCGGAGGCGCGCGGGCGCGGGCTCGGGCACCGCCTTTTGCGCCAGTGCATGGGCTTTGCCCGCGCGTGCGGTTATCGCCGCATGACCCTCTCCACGCATGAAAGCCACCGCGCCGCCTGCGCGCTCTATGCACGGGCGGGATGGCGGATTGTCGCCTCGCGCCCGGTGCGCAATTACGGCTGCGATCTGGTCGAGCAAAGCTGGGAGATCGCCCTGGATTAGGCTTGCAATCGAGCCTTTGCGGGGCTAAATCGCCCCGAGTGCCGCCTTAGCTCAGTTGGTTAGAGCGCTGGATTGTGGATCCAGAGGTCCCCTGTTCAAGCCAGGGAGGCGGTACCATTCCTCCCCTACTCGACCGGCACCGTAACCGGCAGCGCGGCCGGGACCTCGGCCCGAGGGCGATCGAAACCGGCCGATACGATCACCCCCGCAATCAGCAGCAATAGCCCGAGCGCCAGAAGCAGCGGAACCCGGGCAAGCCAGCGTTGCCAGCCCCGCGACAGCCCGCGCGCCATGCGCCACAGCACCAGCGCGAGGATGGACGCCGCGCCCTGGAACTGAAGAAACACGCCCAGCCGGTTCACCCCCCGCACGAAGCCGTCCCCGGTGGGTTCCGTCAGATGGGCGACGATGAAGGACGCGCCGTAGAGCCCTGCCCAGAGCACGACCAGAAAGAGAAGCCAATGGCGGTCTGTCACGCCGACACGACCGCGCGTCAGAAATTCAGGCGCATACTCGCCCCGAACCAGACAGACCAGTCTCCGTCAATGCCGATCTCCGGGTCGAGCGCGGTGCCGTCGCCGGTGGAATCGGACCGGACGTAATCAATCAGCGCAAAACCACCGTAGTTCGCGGCAAGCGTGAAGCCGCCCGAGAGGTTGCCCTTGCTCCGGTTCAGGCCGACGGCAAGCTCGACGGTCTCCATCCCGTCGCTGTCGCTGAAGCGGTTGGACTGGTTGATGTTGAGCGCCCCGCTCAGGCCGTTGGCCCACACCCGGTCATATGCCTCGACATCGTGAAAGGCGTAGCCGACGGTCGCGCGCAGGAATCCCGAGGTGGTCACGCCGTTGCCGTTGACATAGTGGCGTTCCTGCTGGAGCCCTGCATAGACCCCGACCGTCCTGATGTCGAAGGAGGTCTCGTAGCGCACGTCCGACATCGAATTCGCGCCGAAGGCCGGCGTGTCGGTCATGAACCAGGTCCGCTCGTCCTGATCAGCAAGGTCGAAATTCAGACCGACGATCACGCTGTTGACGCGCAGGACCTCGTCTTGCAGAAGAGCGATCGCGCGAGAGGACCGGGCGAGATCGGGCGGGATCCGGACGCCAAACGGATGCACGATCTCCAGCCCGCCGCCGAAGGACGCCCGGTCGATGCTGAAATTTCCGTCCAGGATATCGGTCGGCGCGTTGATGAACACGCCCGGCATCTCACCCACGCCTGTGATCCCGAGGCCAAAGGGCAGCATCACGTCGCGAAAGGAATCGTCGGCCCCAAGGTCGCTGTAATTGAAGCTGGCGCCCAGTCTGGTGGGAAACAGGCGTCCGGTGTCGATACAGTAATTGAACCGCGCGTTCGTGTAGAGCCCCTTGAGGCTGTAATCGAACCCGACGGCCGGATTGACCAGGTTGCCGCCGCCATCCTCGGTCGCCAGCGCCGATCTCTGGGAATCGCCGGTGAACCCGAGATAGCCCGCCTTCAGGGCGACACCATCGAAGCGAAAGGCGCTGCCGATCCGAAATTCGCCGCCCTCATCCCTCCGGGCGCAGCCGCCGGCGGTGAAGCCGGCAGGGCGGGGGACGTTCGAAAAGCTGCCATCCTCGCTGTCGATCAGGATGGATCCGAAATCCCCCCGCAAGAACATGAATGACTCGTCGATCTCATCGCCGGTCCCGGAATCTTCGAGAGCGACATCCACCGAGAATGTCAGTCCGTTATCTGTGGTCAGTTCTCGTGACTCGAGGATCTTGCGGATGTCCCGGATCGGTCGCCGTTCGATCTCGTCAGTCGCGATCGTCGTGACCGCATAGTTCGCGATCACCGGATCGGCGTGAACCGGCACCGCAAGCGCATGTAGCGCGAGCAGCGCCAGCGGTCCTTGCTTAAGGTCTTTCATTGAGCCTCCCCTTCAGTGCAATGAACCTATAAACCAACTTAACATAAGGTTAAGCTGACGCCTGAGTCCGAAGGCGCGGGGGCATGGGGGATGTCACGATATGTTGTGATACCGCAACATATCGCACTATTGTTCAATAAGCTCGATCTGCCGCAGCGCCCCGCTCTTGCGGTCATAGATCAGGATGCGCCCGTCCTGCGTCACCACGGCGAGCCAGTCGGCCCCCCGCGTGAAGGCCGTGGCGCGCGCGCCCTCGGGCAGCACGAGCTGCTCGGGCAGCGCCAGATCGTCGCCCCCCCAGAACCGGGTGACAAGCAGCGTCACGATCACTAGAAGGCCGAGGATCATCGTGGCGGTCAGCACCGTGACCAGCCGCGCGAGGAATTTCAGCGTTGCCGGTGTCACCGGCGGGGGGCTCTCGGAGATGGGGTCTGACTTCGGCTCGGACATGGGGCAGGACCTGCTCGGCTTTCGCATCGGGGCCGATCCGCCCCCCCGCCTTGATAGGGCGCTGGCGCGCGATGCGCCAGAGGCGGCGGCGCTCTCGCGCACGCGGCTGGCCCGGCTGATCGAAGAGGGCGCGGTATGCGTGAACGGCGCGGTGGTCCGGGATGCCAGGGCGCGGGTGGCCGAGGGCGACCGCGTTGACATCGCGCTGCCCCCGGCCCGCGAGAGCCACATGGAGGCGCAGGCCATCGCGCTGGACGTGGTTTTCGAGGATGACGCCCTCATCGTGATCGACAAGCCCGCGGGCATGGTCGTCCATCCCGCGCCGGGCAGCCCCGAGGGCACGCTTGTCAACGCGCTCCTGCATCACTGCGGCGAGCGCCTCTCGGGCGTGGGCGGCGCGCGGCGCCCCGGCATCGTCCACCGCATCGACAAGGATACGAGCGGTCTTCTGGTGGTGGCCAAGACCGACGCCGCCCATCAGGGCCTTGCCGCGCAATTCGCCGCGCATTCGGTCGAACGCGCCTATCTGGCCGTGGTTCACGGCGTGCCCGATGCGGGCGATCCGCGCCTGCGCCGGCTTGCCGGTGTCACCTTCGAGCCGGGGGGCGTGCTGCGTATCGCCACGGAACTGGCGCGCCACCGCACCGACCGGCAGCGCCAGGCGGTCGTGGCGGGGGGCGGGCGGCGGGCCGTGACCCGCGCCCGCGTGATCGAGAGCTTCGGCGGGGCCGTGGCGCTTGTGGAATGTCGCCTGGAAACCGGGCGCACCCATCAGATCCGCGTGCACATGGCCCATGCGGGCCATGGGCTGATCGGCGATCCGGTCTATGGCGGACACCGCCGCCTGCCCGCCCGCGCCCTGCCCCCGGGCGCGGCCGAGGCGGCGGCGGCCTTTCCCCGGCAGGCGCTCCATGCGCGCAGCCTCGGCTTCATCCATCCGACAAGCGGCGAAAGGCTGCGCTTCGACGCCGCCTTGCCCCAGGACATGCGCGCGCTGCTCGCCGCGCTGCGCGGCTTCGATGACAAACCCTCAGAAAACGGTGAGTTCTAGAAACATCCGCCGATTCCGACGGAAATGCCGTCGCGATGCGTTAAGATACCTGACATAGGCTCTCTTGCATCCGCAAGGGAACCCCGCAGATCAGAGGCAAGAACCAGGAGGACACACAGCATGGGCAATTTCGCTAATCTGCCTGCGCCGACACCGGAGGGCGGCCTCAACCGTTACATGCAGGAGATTCGCAAGTTTCCGCTTCTGGAACCGGAAGAGGAATACATGCTCGCCAAGCGTTGGGTGGAAACGCAGGACACGGAGGCCGCGCACCGGCTGGTGACAAGCCACCTGCGGCTCGCCGCCAAGATCGCCATGGGCTATCGCGGCTATGGCCTGCCCATCGCCGAGGTCATCTCCGAGGCCAATGTCGGCCTCATGCAGGCGGTCAAGCGCTTCGATCCGGAAAAGGGCTTTCGCCTTGCCACCTACGCAATGTGGTGGATCCGCGCCTCGATCCAGGAATACATCCTGCGCTCCTGGAGCCTGGTCAAGCTCGGCACCACCTCGGCGCAGAAGAAGCTCTTCTTCAACCTGCGCAAGGCCAAGGCGCGGCTCGGCGCGCTGGAGGAGGGCGACCTGCGCCCCGAGGCGGTCAAGAAGATCGCCCATGATCTCGGCGTGTCCGAGGAGGACGTGATCAGCATGAACCGCCGCATGTCCGGCGGCGATGCCTCGCTCAACGCCACGGTCGGAACCGAGGGCGAGGGCTCGATGCAATGGCAGGACTGGCTCGAGGACGAGGATGCCGACCAGGCCGGCGATTACGAGGCGCGCGACGAGCTGGAGGCGCGGCGCGAACTGCTTGCCAAGGCGATGGACGTGCTCAACGATCGTGAGCGCGACATCCTCACGCAGCGTCGTCTCAGCGACGAGACGGTGACGCTCGAGGATCTCAGCGCCCAGTATGACGTGAGCCGCGAACGCATCCGCCAGATCGAGGTGCGCGCCTTCGAGAAGCTGCAAAAGCGGATGCGCGCGCTGGCGCAGGAAAGGGGCATGTTGCCTGCATCCTGACCCTTGGCACCGTCCGGCCGCTCGGCTATCAGGGTGCCACGGTGGCCGGGAGGGGCGATGACGCTTGGTCTGCGAATTCTGGCATTGTGCCTGCTGACGGTCGCGGCGGCCTGCGCGCCCCGACCCGTGGCCATGCGAGCGCCACCCGATCCGGCGGCAACGATCGTTCCGGTCTTCGGCATTTCCGGCCGCAGGCTCGATACCGGCAAGCCGACCTTCGGCACCGACCGCCCCAGGCAGGTGCAGCATTTCCGTGTCGATGTCTCTCTGCCCCCGACCCATCGGCCCGGCCAGATCGAATGGCCCGACGGCCCGCCCGACGCGGCAACCGATTTCGTGGTGACGGCCGCAGGCACCTATCCCGACGCGCACGCGCTCGTGGCGGACATGCGCCGCACCGTTCCGGGACGCGAGTCGCTGCTCTACGTGCATGGCTATAACAACACGCTCTCGGAAGCGACCTTCCGGATGGCGCAGATCCTTCACGATTTCGAGGTGAAGATGCCCGGCCTGGTCTTTGCCTGGCCCTCGGCGGGCGATCCGCGCGGCTATCTCTACGACCGTGACAGCGTGCTTTTCGCGCGCGACGATCTTGAGGCCAGCCTGCGCGCGCTTGCCGCCCGGCCCGGCGAGCGGGTCTTTCTTCTGGCCCATTCCATGGGCGCGCACCTGACCATGGAGACCCTGCGCCAGATCGCGCTCAAGGGGGATCGGGCGCTGCTGAACCGGATCAGCGGCGTGGCGCTGATCTCGCCCGATATAGACCCCGATCTCTTCGGGCGGCAGGCGGCGGCCATAGGCACCTTGCCGCAGCCCTTCGTGATCTTCATCAGCCGCGTGGACCGCGCGCTCACCCTCTCGGGCCTCGTCACCGGGCGCAAGCCGCGCCTCGGCGCGATCGCCGGTGCCGAAGAGGTCCGGCGCCCGGACGTGCAGGTGATCGATCTGACCGATCTCGCCGACGGCACGGCGCTCAACCATTTCATCGCCGTCACCTCGCCCGAGGCCATCGAACTTCTGACCAACTCCATGGCCCGCTCCGAACGCGCCGGGCGCAGCCTTCTGCGCACGCTGGCCGATCAGCTTCCCGGCGGCCCCCCGGTGCCGCGCTGAGCGCGTCTCAGCCGAACTTGCCGGCGATGAACCGGCGCGCCTCGTCGCTCCGCGCGGCGGTAAAGACCTGTTCGGTCGGCCCGATCTCGAGCAGCCGGCCGAGGTGGAAATAGGCCACCCGGTCCGCCAGCCGCCGCGCCTCCATCATCGAATGGGTGACGACGACGATGCTGTGATCCGGCTTGAGCGACAGCATCAGATCCTCGATCGCCGCCGTGGCGATCGGGTCGATGGAACCCGTCGGTTCGTCCATGAGCAGCACCTCCGGTTTCGTCGAGAGCGCCCGCGCGATGCACAGCCGCTGCTGCTGACCGCCGCTCAGCTCGGTGCCTTCCATCGTATGCAGCTTGTCCTTCACCTCGTCCCAGAGATGGGCACGGCGCAGGCAGTCCTCCACATGCGCCTCAAGCTCGGCGCGGTCGCGGGTGATGCCGTGGATCTGCGCGCCATAGGCCACGTTGCGCCAGATCGTCATGGGAAAGGGGTTCGGCTTCTGCGCGACCCAGCCGAAGCGGCGGCGATGCAGCGGCGGATCGACATCTTCCCCATGGATAT
>MDTD01075844.1_pt1 | contig 19282 bp, 17 predicted proteins | sample 811221 | NCBI WGS metagenome assembly MDTD01 (sample SAMN05326646, study PRJNA326480) | marine metagenome | isolation source: seawater | place: Pacific Ocean: South West | collected 2011 | reverse complement strand
GTCAGACGAAGAGGACGATATCGTTCTGTCGGAGCTCTCGGACGAAGACCTCGTCCAGCAGATGCACGATGACCTGTATGACGGTCTGACAGAAGAAATCGAAGAGGGTACCCGTATCCTGCTGGGTCGCGGCTGGGGTGCCGAGGATGTGTTGGGCAAGGCATTGGTCGATGGTATGACCATCGTCGGCATCGATTTTCGCGACGGCATCCTGTTTGTCCCTGAAGTGCTGCTCGCCGCCAACGCAATGAAAGGCGGAATGGCAATTCTCAGGCCCCTTCTCGCCGAAACCGGAGCGAAACCGATTGGAACGATGGTTATTGGCACAGTAAAAGGCGATATTCATGACATTGGTAAAAACCTAGTCGCCATGATGCTTGAGGGCGCGGGCTTTGAAGTCCACGACATTGGCATTAACAATGCCGTAGAAGATTATCTCGCGGCACTTGAGGAGCACAAACCAGACATCTTGGGTATGTCCGCCCTGCTCACCACCACAATGCCTTACATGAAGGTAGTGATAGACACGCTGGTCGAAAAGGGCCTGCGAGATGATTACATCGTGCTGGTAGGCGGCGCGCCGCTAAACGAGGAGTTCGGTCAGGCCGTTGGAGCCGATGCCTACTGTCGCGACGCTGCCGAAGCCGCTACTACCGCCGTGCGCATGGTTCAAGAGCACCGGCTGGCGCAGAGCGCCTGACCTTCATGGCGATGCCCGCGTCCATTCTGGTTATCGCCTGCGGTGCCCTGGCGCGGGAAATCGGCGCGCTTAAGACAGCTAACGGATGGACGCGCCTCGACATCCAGTGCTTAGATGCCGCGCTGCACAACCGGCCCGGAGAGATCCCGGGGCGCGTTGAGGCTCTGCTCGAGCGCTACGCCGAGCAATACGACCACCGATTTGTGGCGTATGCCGATTGTGGCACCGGTGGACGGCTAGATTCCGTGTTAGCACGCTGGCAGGTGGAGCGTCTACCGGGTGCGCACTGTTATGAGTTTTATGCGACTGCTGAAGTGTTTCATGCGTTGGCGGACGCCGAGCCCGGGACGTTTTATCTCACCGACTTTTTGGTGCGTCACTTTGACCGATTGGTAGTCAGGGATTTTAAGCTGAACACACATCCCACACTCCGCGACACCCTCTTCGCCAACTACACCCGGATCATATACCTCGCGCAAACCGAGGACGAAACGCTCGTAGCAAAGGCGGAACACGCGGCGGATCAACTAGCCCTTCCGCTAGAGGTGATTCAAACGGGCATGGGAGACCTGCAGTCAACAGTGGCACGGCAGGTACTGCGTTGGCAGGACGATCGGGTGGATTCGAGCACCACAGGAACGCTCCGTGCAGCGCATTGATATTTTATGGCGAGATATTCCCTCGCAGGTGCTCATCAAGCGCGGTCGGGAGCGCGGAAAGTACATGCTAGCCGCTCGCTTTCAAGAGGCCATTGACCGTGCAGCCATGCGCGCTGGCAAAGGCGGCAGCGATGCCTACTTAGAAGAATGGCGGCGTGTAAGCACCAGCATCCAGTCAGAGGGCGCGCTCGAGGAGATCGCACAGCGCCTAGGCGAGCAGATCGAGGCGAAGGTGTCCGATGAACAACTTGCCCTTTTAGTCAAACAAAAAGGTTTTGCCGAGGGACGCGAGTGAGAGCGGTCAGACTCAGGTCCATTCGATGGGCGGGAACCCCGGCGGCCGACTCCTTATCCAGCCTTCGTTAACCATTTTACGAGTCTTTTTTTCACTTGCGATAAGATCAGGCAACACTCATGACCACAACCACCATCAGTTCCGGCACCCGTGAAGTTCACATAGGATTCGACCAGCCCTTCGTCATTATTGGCGAGCGTATCAACCCCACGGGCCGCAAAATTCTTGCGGAAGAAATGAAGAACGGCGACTACAGCCGGGTCGAGGCCGACGCATTGGCGCAGGTCGAGGCCGGTGCCCACATGCTCGACGTTAACGCTGGTATCCCACTGGCCGATGAGCCACGCATCCTCGCTGAAGCCGTGCAGCTGGTGCAGTCGATCACCGATGTGCCCCTAAGCATTGACTCCTCTATTGTCGAAGCACTCGAGGCGGGCCTTGCGGTGTATCAGGGCAAAGCGCTGGTGAACTCGGTGACCGGTGAGGATGAAGTGCTCGAACGCGTACTTCCACTGGTCGCCAAAAACAAAGCCGCAGTCGTAGCAATTTCCAACGACGAGACGGGGATTTCTGAAGACCCTGACGTGCGTTTCTCTGTGGCCAAAAAGATCGTTGAGCGCGCGGCAGATCATGGCATTCACTACAGCGACGTCGTGGTCGATCCGCTGGTGATGCCAATCGGAGCTATCAACACCGCAGGCGTTCAGGTCATGGCGTTGGTGCGACGCCTACGAGATGAGCTAAGGGTGAACACCACCTGCGGTGCGTCCAACGTGAGCTTTGGCCTACCCAATCGTAACGGCATAAATTCAGCCTTCCTCACGATGGCAATGGGCGCAGGGATGACATCAGCGATCACCAGCCCACTGCACGCAGAAGTTATGCAGGCCGTCCGCGGTGGCGATGTCATGATGGGGCACGACCCCGACTGCAGTGAGTGGATTCGCGCCTACCGCGAGCCCGCCGCTAGGGGCGAAGGCCGTAATGGCCGTCGTGCTGGCCGCGCCGGACGCCGCAGGAGCGCCTGACCCTTGGCAGAGGGCGACGTCAAAGTCCTGTTCATGCCCTCAGGCCGACGCGGATTCTTTCCGCGCGGTACCCCGCTGTTGGAAGCCGCTCGCAACCTAGGTGTTGATATCGATTCGGTTTGCGGTGGGCGCGGTCTCTGCGGGCGATGTCAGATCAGCTGTGTCACCGGTTCCTTTGCCAAGCACCAAATCGAGTCCGACGTTGACCACCTATCACCGTTCTCCTCGACGGAAGAGAAATTTGAGGCGCGTAAAGGCGCGTTAAAGGAGGGACGCCGTCTCAGCTGCCATACCACCCTGCTCGATGACGCGGTGATTGATGTCCCTGCAGAGAGTCAGGTGCACCGACAGATAGTACGCAAGGAGATGGAATCCCGCGATATCCGATTGGATACTGCAACGCGGCTTTACTACGTGCAAATTGATGAGCCTAGTCTCGAGGACCCCCGCGGCGAGACGCAGTTCTTATTGAAAGCCCTCGAGCGTGACTGGGACGTCACAGGACTCAGGCTAGCCAACTCTCAGTTACATGCACTGCAAGCGGCACTCACACGTGAAGATCGCGGTGTCACAGTTGCCGTCTACCAAGAGCGACTGATCACCGGCATCTGGCCGGGCTTGTTTGACCAGCCCCGCGGCATTGCCATCGATGTCGGCTCCACCACCGTCGCAGCGCACCTCTGTGATCTGAATTCCGGTGAGGTACTGGTCTCTGCCGGCGTGATGAATCCGCAAATCCGATACGGCGAGGACCTGATGAGCCGCGTTTCATACGTAATGATGCACCCTGAAGGGGCCGAGCAGCTAACTAGTGCGATCCGCGACGCGATTAACGGACTTTTCGTTGAGCTCACCGCTGACGCCTCGAACCAAGTTGAGGATATTTTAGAGATCGCTCTGGTCGCCAATCCAATCATGCACCACATCCTGCTGGGCATTAACCCGATCAACCTTGGCACCGCTCCATTTGCGCTGACCACCAGCGATGCCATCGATACCCGCGCCGCCGAAATCGGTTTAAGGGCGCATCCCGAGGCACGGCTTTACTGCCTGCCCTGCATCGCTGGTCATGTGGGTGCGGATGCAGCGGGCGTGATCCTCGCCGAGGCACCTGATCGCGACGAGACCATGACGCTCGTAGTCGATGTCGGCACCAATGCTGAAATCGTGCTGGCCAACAGTCAGCGTCTGCTGGTGTGTTCTAGCCCCACCGGGCCAGCCTTTGAGGGCGCGCAAATTAGCAGCGGACAACGCGCAACCATGGGCGCGATCGAGCGCGTGCGGATTGATCGCGATACGCTAGAACCTCGATTCAAGTGTATTGGCAGCGAGCTCTGGTCTGACGAGCCCGGCTTTAACGCCGCCATATCGGGCACTGGCGTAACGGGCATTTGCGGCTCGGGAATTATTGAGGTGGTTGCTGAGATGTACCTTGCCGGAATACTCTCCACCGAGGGCGTAGTGGAAGGAGCATTGAGCGCGCGTACCCAGCGCATAAAAGCTGATGGCCGCACTTTCTCTTATGTGTTACATGTCTCTGACGATCACGAGTTATCGGATGTGTTGGTTACCCAGAACGACGTGCGTCAGATCCAGCTAGCCAAGGCGGCTCTATATGCGGGCATCAAACTCTTGATGGATGAAATGGGCGTGACCACGGTGGATCGCATTCGTCTTGCTGGTGCCTTCGGCAGCCACATTAGCGTCCGCCACGCCATGGTGCTGGGCTTGATCCCCGATTGCGACCTTGAACAGGTGACATCAGCAGGTAATGCCGCAGGGGCCGGGGCCCGAATAGCGCTATTGGACCGAACAGCACGTCTCGAGATCGCCGAGACTATTGCTAAAGCCGAACGTATCGAGACCGCTATCGCAGACGATTTTCAGGCTTACTTTGTGGGCGCCATGGGGCTGCCCCACCAGAGCGATCCATTCCCCAATTTGTTCTCCATTGTTGCACCCCCTGTGGCCAAGGTGCATGGCTCATCCGACACACCCAAACGAAGACGACGTCGCACTGCACGCGCAGGCGCCTGATCAGTAATCGCACCGGAATTAGCGATGACCGCAACCGCCAACCCGCTCCCCTTCCCCGTCGGTAGACCGTCTGACTATCTGCCGTTGGCAGACGAGCCCACGTTCGATGCGGATCAGCATCTGGCGCTCGAAATGCCAACCGAGACCACAAACCTAACCACTTTGGGATATCAGGAGGCAGATCTCGACCAGTGCACCTCAACCTTTGCCATCAGCAATGCGTTTCGAATTCTTTCCAAAAAAGGCGTTGCGGCCATGCGCTATGTCTGTGAGCAAATCTACTACAACCGGAACGCCAGTCATGGCACGGGTGTCAATCGCCTTGGTAGCTACGCACGCGGCGCGGGTTACCGCTCACAATTCATACGCGACTTCTGCGATAGCCCCGAACTCGCAGCGCATCTGTCAGCGATTGCGGGAATTCCTCTAGGTCGTCACTCTGTACCCGCCGTCGCCTGCGGCATCAACTATGCGCCGGAGGACATCTCCCGCGCAGTCGATACCTGGCACGTGGATTCGGTGGCCTTCGATATCGTCATGATGATCACTGATCCCACAGTCCTGAAGGGGGGCGAATTTCAATACTTTCGCGGCACCAAACAGGAGGGTCAGGCGCTCCTAGGAATTATCGGAGAAGAAGGGATCGATACTGCCCTGCCTGAGGATCGAGTAACGACCATTACATTTCCAGATGCGGGCTTTGGCTTTATGCAGCAGGGCACTATGATTTTCCACCGCGCCTGTCGGCTTCTCGAGCGTGCCGAGCGCATCACCATTATCCCCTCTTTTGAAGTGCTGCCCGCAAACGCCCCGGACAGTACTAATACCATAAACATGGCCGACTGGGATGACCCCGGCATCTGCCCTGAACTCGCTCGCCACGAAATCTGGCGCACTCAAGCACGGCTGGAAAGCCTACTGGGTGAGATCGCGCTGGAGGACCACCCCGCCGAGCTCAGTGCCCGTATCAACGCAGCCATCAAGCGGCTGGTAAGCTTCAGCGACAAATTGGAGAAAAAGTTCTCATGAGCCATAGCGCAGAGCTCGCCGGCAAAGCCGTTCTCATTACAGGTGCCGCGGGCTGCATTGGCGCTTGGGTAGTCAGACAGCTGCGTGAGTTGGGTGCTAAGCCAGTGGTATTCGATATCGCCGAAAATCGCGAGCGCCTGCATCTGATCATGCCCGATGCGGATTCGGTTATCTGGGAGCTAGGCGATATCGCCGATTTTAAACGCCTCAGCGAGGTGGCTGAAACCCACAATATTGAAGCGATTATTCACCTCGCCGCTTTGCAGGTGCCCTTCTGCAAGGCCGACCCGGTAGGCAGCACGCGAATCAATGTGATGGGCAGCATCCATATTCTGGAGCTCGCTCGGCAGCGTGGCATTACGCGGCTGAGCTACGCTAGCTCAGTTGCGGCGCCTGCCATGGGCGAGAACGAATGGCTGGCAACACTCTACGGCGCGCACAAGGTCTGCGGCGAGCAGATGGCAACCGTGTATTGGCAGGACTGGGGTGTGCCCAGTATCGGCATTCGCCCCGCCGTCATATACGGGCCAGGGCGCGATCAGGGTATGAGTGCGGCGCCGACCATCGCCTTGATGGCCGCCGAGGTGGGAGAGGCTTACACAATTCCATTTACTGGAAATGTGGGTTTTGTTTATGTGCAAGATGCTGCCGAGCGCTTCATCGCCGCAGCGAGCCGCTCTTTTGAGGACGCCCACGTCTTCGATCTGAATGGTACACCCTCCTCCGTGACCAGAATGTTAGCGCTATCGAACAAGCATTACCCTGATGCAGCGATCGATGCGACAGGCGACCCGATACCCTTCCCCGCCGAAAAAAACAGCGGCGCGCTGGAGCAGCTCATCGGTCTGCCTGAGTGTCGCTCACTGGAAGCAGGGATTGCCGGCACCGTCTCGGGTTTTCAGGTAGCAAAAGCGCGAGGGATAGACCTTGCGAGCATTTATCAACGCACTTTGGGGAAAACACCATGAAGCTGGTGCGATGGGGTGAAGCCGGTGCCGAACACGCGGGCTTGGTGGATACCAAGAAAACGCTGAGAGATCTGAGTGACACCGTCGCGGACTGGTCTTGGCAAACATTGACGGCCGAGACTCTGGCGCAGGTTGCCGCGCTGGACACTGATACCCTACCCGCCTTGCCGGCGGAGACCCGGTTAGGGGCACCCGTATTTCGACCCGGCAAGATCGTCGGCTGCGCGCTGACCTATGGCAAGCACGCTGCCGAGGCAGGGCTCAAAGCTCCTGAGGAGCCCATGTTCATGCTAACCGCACCCAGCGCCATCAATGGCCCCAATGACCCGGTTATGATGCCCCATGGGGCCACCCAGCTCGACTGGGAGGCGGAACTGGCGGTAGTGTTCTGTAAGGCTGGGGCGAATATTGCGGTTGAGGAAGCCATAAGTCACGTCGCAGGATTTTGTGTGGGAAACGACGTCTCTGAGCGCGTCTTTCAACTCGAGCGAGGCACGCAATGGACTAAGGGTAAAAGCGCCGATACCCTAAAACCCCTTGGCCCCTGGCTGGTAACCACAGACGAAGTCGGAAACCCCAACCAGCTCGACATATCACTACGCGTTAACGGCGAAGTCAGGCAACAGAGCAACACCTCAGACATGATGTACAGCATCGCTGAGCTGGTCTCGGTCATCTCACGGTACATCAGCTGGCAGCCGGGCGACATCATGATGACCGGCACACCGCCCGGAGTCGGCTATGGCATGAAGCCTCCCGAGTACCTCAATGTCGGCGACGTAATGGAAGTCCGTATCGACAAACTCGGCACCCAACGCAATACCGTGGTGGCGTATAGCACACAGTACACATGAAGCCGGCATGATCGCACCTCGCATCGTAATCGTAACCGGCGGCGCCCAAAATATCGGCGCGGCCATCGCTGCGCGCTTTCAAGCGGCCGGCGATACCGTCATCTGCGCCGACCTCAATGAGCCCACCGCCGAGGGCGTCACCTTTATCAAGACCGACGTTGCACGGGAAGCGAGCGTGAAAAATCTGATGACGCGGGTAGAGGTCGACTTCGGACATCTCGACGTGTTAGTAAATAACGCTGGCATCTGTATCGAGGAATCGATCGCTGAAACCCGCGAGGAAGACTGGGACCGGGTGATGGCCGTCAACGTGAAGAGCACGTTTCTCACCACCAAGCTTGCCCTGCCCGCGATGCGCGCAGAAGATGCTCGGCATCCCGCCATAGTCAACATCAGCTCAATAGAGAGTCTCGGCGCCAATCCATTGCACAGCGTTTACGCCGCCTCAAAAGCGGCAGTGGCCGCCTTCACTCAAAACACCGCGCTCGAGTACGGCCTCTATGGCATCCGCTGCAACTCCGTCGCACCAGGTTGGATCGATACTCCCTTCAACGAGCAACTGCTAGCCCAATACCCGGATCGCGCCGCCGTCGATTCCGCGATTGAAGCCCTGCATCCAGTGGGGCGCCTTGGCAGCCCGAAGGACGTCGCCAATACCGTCTTCTGGCTGGCAAGTGCCGATGCCGCCTTTGTCACTGGGCAAGAAGTGGTGGTGGATGGCGGCCGCCTCAAAAAGCTGCCCCTACCAGCACTCTGAAACTTGAGTTCTCCGAACACATCGAGTGGACAACCCAGAGACTTCAGCGGTCGCGTGGTGTTGATCACTGGCGCTGGGAGTGGCGTGGGGCTCGAATGTGCCCGGGTCTTCGCTGCGAAGGGTGCCAAACTCATGTTGGTGGGCCGCTCGGTAGAAAAGCTCGAAGCTGCTGTGGCGACGCTCGCGGAAGAAATCAAAGCGCAGGCCGCAATCTGTGCAGGTGACGTTACGGATTCAGCCTTCGCCACTGAGGCAATGGGCGCCGCGCAGGAGGCCTTCGCAGCGCCGGTTGAAGTACTCGTCAACAGCGCTGGCGTCATTGCGCGCTGCGACGCGGTTGAGACCTCCGATGACGAGTGGCGGGCCGTGATGCAAACCAATGTCGACGGCGTATTTTACCTGAGCCGCGCATTCGCAAAGCAGCTTGTCTATGACGGCGCAATCGTAAACGTGTCATCCACGTGTGGCGTGGTGGGGACCGCGGGGTTGGCGGCCTACTGCACCAGTAAAGGTGCTCTGAATCAGCTCACACGTGCCATGGCGCTCGAGCTCGCTGAAAAACAAATCAACGTGAACGCGGTGGCGCCCGGTGCGATCAACTCCCCCATGCTGTTCTCGGAGCACGCAATCCCAGCGGCCGCCGATTCGGCAGTAGAGCGCAACCGGAGCAGCATTCCCATCGGCGATATCGCACAACCCGAGGAAGTCGCCCGTGCTGTCCTGTTTCTAGCGGCAGAGCGACACATCACCGGCACCATTTTGTCGGTGGATGGTGGCTACACTGCGACCTGAGCCATGAAGATCCGCAAGATCACCATCTTCCAGCACGACTTACCGGTCAAAGGCGGGGCTTACCGCATGGCCAACGCCAGGGTGAGCCAACTCGACAGCACCATCGTACGCGTTGAGAGCGACTGCGGCACTGCGGGCTGGGGAGAGACCTGCCCCGCGGGCCCCACCTACGCGCCCAGCCACGCCGAAGGCGCCCGCGCCGCACTAATCGAAATGGCGCCACAACTAATTGGCGTCGATCTCGACAAGCCAGTACTGTTGCATCGCATCATGGATAGCCTGCTAAATGGGCACCAATACGCCAAAGCCACAATTGATATCGCCGCTTACGATGCGATTGGCAAGAAGATCGGCCGCTCGGTAGCAGACCTCCTTGGCGGCGCTGTGACAGATCGGGTGCCCTCTTACTACGCAACTGGTGTGGGCACACCAGACGAGGTCGCGCGCATTGCCCGGGATAAGGCGGACGAGGGCTATCCCCGCCTGCAAATCAAAATCAGCGGTCGTCCGGTCGAGATCGATATCGCGGTGGTACGCAAGGTGTGGGAAGCTGTGGGCAATCGCGTGCGACTAGCAGTAGATGGCAACCGCGGCATGCCGACGCGGGATGCGCTGCTCCTCAGCCAGGCCTGCTCGGACATTCCGTTTGTGCTGGAGCAGCCCTGCGACTCGCTGGAAGAAATCGCGGCGATCCGCTCGCAGCTACGCCACCCGGTCTATCTCGACGAGGGTGCCACCGACCTGTCGACCGTGCTCCGCGCCGCCAACGGTCTCGTCGATGGGTTTGGCATGAAAATCACGCGTATCGGTGGGCTTGCACCGATGGCCACCTTCCGCGATCTCTGCGAAGCGAGACACCTGCCCCATACGGTGGACGATTCCTGGGGTGGTGACATCATCGCGGCCGCCTGCGTGCAGTTAGGCGCGACCGTCAACCCCAAAACTTATGAAGGGTCTTGGCTGGCTCAGCCTTATGTCGAGGGTCACTATGACCCAGAGGGCGGCGTGGCGATTGAGAAAGGACACATTGCGGTTCCCAGTGGAGCCGGGCTTGGTATTTCGCCTGACCCAACAGTGTTCAGCTGCCAAGTAGCTCAATTTTAGGCGTGACTGAGAGATCGCAATCAGTCGGCAATTAGGGGAGGTTGCGTAGCGGCAGCCGAAACTACTCTGCGCTATCCGAGTTTCATCTCAGTAAATTGCTAGCAGCAGCAGCTGCTCTTGCAGCATTCACAAGACTTTGCTTCGCAACAGGCTTTAGATTCGCATTCGCAAGCGCATTTTTCAGACGTCATGATGTCCTCTCCTACAGTCTCTATTTTCAATTAAGTCCGCCAGCTCGCGTAGCTGAGCAGCAACCTCAGTGCGGTTCAACCGATAAGTCTTCTCGCGGCCTACTTTGTCAAAAGTCACTATGTCGCGATCAGCAAGCACCTTGAGATGCCTCGAGACAACGGACGCATCAACACTGCAACAATCACACAAGCACATGGCGTTCTGCGATGACTCACAGCGACATAACTCGTAAACCAATGAAAGACGATTGAACTCGCCCAAGGCCTTTAGAAAGTCTGCGGTTTTTTGAGTTTCGGCTGCATTCATATCTGCATATTTGCACAATCGTGCAAATTTAGCAAGGATAAAGGTGTACAGGTTGCCAAATGATCAGAGTTTAGGTCGGTCGCTATCGGGCCTTGCTGTGGCGTCCCTCGCGATTACACGCCGCATCATTTGTATGGCTCCCAAAAAAGAACTCAGGCATCGTCTATTAAGAAGGGTCAGTGATAGGCAGGGTGCGGCTCCAGTCGACGCGCGCTGAGCGATAAGCCAGTTTCCAGCCGTCGCGATGCTCGAACCGGTCTGGATAACGTCTAGCGACTCTGCGATCTTAAACCCGGTCTCGGATTTCACCCTGTAACTATGCATGAAAATAGAACTCACCGAACGCTTCGTCGCCGTCCACTAAGCTCAGCGTATTAGCGATTGTGTGCTGATTTGATTCATGGTCCCGCAGTGCCGAAATGTCTCGCGCCCTCAAACGACCCTTCACAACTCCGACTCCCCCGCCTAATTGTCGAAGCGCTGGTACCGAACGCGCTGCTCGGTAAAGTCTCACTCCTTGACCTACGCGAGCGCATTATCGAGCGATTTAGCCCCTGAAGAGCGGCTGACAAACGCGGCGAAGTCGGCAGTATGCTGCTGGGCGGACAAGATCCGGTCGCGCTCAAGCTTCTCGCCAGCGAAATGCTGTAAGACTTGAGCGCTTCGTCAATGCATATTATCGGGGACCGTCTGTGCGGTGAGATTACCTGCCAGAGGAGCGTCGACCTCGATCTGATAGGGGTCTGTGACTGCATAGCTTGTCAGCCCGTCACCGGCTCAGCACTTCAATTTACGGGCCGGGTCGCGCGCGAGGACTTCAGTCTTACCACCCGCAAATTATCGGCTTACGTCAAAGTCGCAGAAAGGGGCATTCCACGAGCCATGAGCGTTTGTGGGCGCTATAACACCATGATCCACACCGGCAAAACAGACGATACAGGTCCCCTCTCTGTGGAACTGAGAGGTTGCGCGCAAAAGCACGAGCCGACCCCTCAGCTTAAAGTCTGGCGCCAGTAATCATTGGATTACGTGGAGGTTAAGGCGACTTTAAACTGGCGGGCCCGGCAGCATTAGCACCCGCTAGTTTCCGATCTCCGCGCTCTCGGGGGGCAGCTCTGATTCGAAAATCTGATACGCCTCGGGCACGCCCTGAGCACGATCGCCCTTAGGCGATACGCCCATATACTTGCGATAGCAGCGACTGAAATGCGTAGTAGATACGAACCCGCACATCGAGGTGATCTCCACGATCGAGCGCGAAGTCTGCTTGAGTAAACGGCGAGCTCGATCCAGTCTCAACTTTAAGTAGTAGCGCGATGGCGTGCTGTGCAAGTGCTTGATGAAAAGACGTTCAAGCTGTCGACGCGAGAGCCGCACGTAGTCGGCGAGATCCTGCAGTGGCAGCGGCTCCTCAAGATTGGCCTCCATCAACTGCAGGACTTCCTTGAGCTTGGGCTGCACCTCGACCTTGCGAGACCACATAGGAATCACCTGCATCTCGGCATCGCTTCGGTGTCGCTCACACACCAGCATGTCGGCGACCCCGTCCACCAATGACTGGGTATGTCGCTCGGCCAACATGGCGAGCATCATGTGAAGCGGAACGGTCCCTCCGGTGCACGTCAAACGATCCCGATCAATAGTGTACAGATGCGAGTTGAAGTCGATGCCAGGAAACTGCTCGGTTAACAGCGTTAGGCAATCCCAGTGAGCACTGCACTCATAGCCATCAAGCAGGCCCGCACTCGCCAACGCATAGGAACCGGTGCACAGAGCACCCATCTGCGCCCCTCTCTGCGCTTGCTTACGTAGCCAGCTAAGGTCCGACTTAGTCACGCTCTGCTCGATATCGATGCCGCCCACCACGATGACCAGATCGAGCTCTATCTCATCCGTCAGAACGTGATCAAGCTTGACGCGCACACCGTCACTAGAAACCTGCTCCTCTTCTCCGGCCCCAATCAAGCACCATCGATAGAGCTCGGTATCAGACAGTGAATTAGCCACGCGGAGTGGGTCTATAGCGCTGGATAGTGACACCAGGGTGAACTGGTCCATGAGCAGGAACCCTACCCGCTGCGTACCCTGCCTCTTAACGCTACCCACTGTATCCACGTCACTGTCCCGTCGAACGCACTCTGCCTGCTTCGCATATCGCGTTACGGGCTCTAGACGTCACCATTCTGGCCGAAGATTCACGCTAAAGCGACATGATTAGCCCGAATACGACACCTATTGCACAAATCGGCGCAGCTGCGCGCGGAAAAGGCAGTGCGCGTTCCATCCCTCACACACTAAAGGAGTCTTTTGGGATCTACTGTCAGACCTCACAGCGTGGCAGCGATATCTGCCTATTGCATCGTTTTCTGATTCATCCCAGAGTTATGCTCCTTTTAATGACTGCACAGGCAAAGCTATATATGAACACCCGTGCTCTGATCCATGGAGGGGTGGCTTGGCTCACTGCTTTACCGGCCTGGTCCAGCTATACGATCTATGTCGGCAAAAACCTCACCTAGGACGGCAGCGCAATGATTGGCGGCTCGGTAGACGAGGTATCGAGTCATTGGCTGGATCCTGCCAGCCGCGGTTTGTGACACAGGCGCCACTGTGGACGTCGGCGTGAGTGACGCCGCCTTTGTGCCGGGCGAGTTCATGTAAATTCCGCAGGCGTCGGAGACCTATCGTTACCTGACCAAGGGCGAAGACGCAGGCTTTATTGCCAAAGATTGGCAGATACAAAAGGCTACCGAATTTGCCGGCAGGACCTTCAAGCGTCTGATGTGCTTCACTTGCGATTACTCCAAAAAGTTCCTGCCCGAGGTAACCGAAGCGCTAGTAGCTCTCTAGGACGCATTGATTCGCGAACAGGAGACAGAAGGTGGGCACCGCCGACACACTATTTGAGGCCGGTAAATCAGAGCTGGCGCTCGGCTATCTCACTGACTGTAGCGTCGCCCGAGGTAAAGCGGCACTCAGACTGGGCAATGCGCTACTCGGTAGCACGAAAGCCAGAACCAGACTGCTCTCCGGCTACCGAGCACCAACCGAGGATGTCGTCAGTCGCCTCGGTCACGACCGGGTAAACTGCCTCCATGCCGAGTAAGAAACGGGGACCGCAGCGCCGGCTCTCGACTCAGCTGCGCACCCGTTCATTATCGGGGTCAAGCAGTGCCCGGTAACCCACCGACACAATCTTCGCGGGGAAGAAGCATCCGAAGTACTCCATCAGCACCAAGTCGCCCTCTTTGGCGCGATCGGCAGGCAGGTAGCCCATAGCGATGTTCTGACCAAGTGAAGGACCAAAAGCCACGCTGGTGGTATAGGAGCGACGTCCGTGGGAATCAATGATGACTTCCTTGGACTCGGGGTCAAGTAAAGGCCAGTGACCTACGGGGTAGCGCACCACGCCATTTTCGTCAGTAGTGTCTTCCAGCACAAATGTGCAGAGGTATGCTGCCTGCTCGGGCAACTCGCGCTGCGAGACGTAAGCCTCTTTGCCATGGAAGTCCGCCGCTTTGACCTTGGGACGTGACAAGCCAGCCTCGTAGAGATTGTAATCAATCTCCAGGTCATCATTCTGCAAACGCAGACTCTTTTCCAGACGTCGGCTGTTGGCGTAGGTCTCGATACCCACCGGCGTCACGCCCAGTTCGAACAGTGCATCCCACAGCGCTAGGCCGTCGGCAAACGGGAAGTACAGCTCCCAACCCTGCTCTCCCACATAAGAGATGCGGAAAGCCCAGATGGTGGTGCCCTGCACGTTGATCTCTTTGGCAGTGGCGTACGGGAAGTTCTCATGGGATACGCTATCTGGGTCGTCCATCAGCTTTTGCAGTGTGGCCCGCGCTTCTGGACCCCATAGACCTAGGGTGGCGATTTGTTCGGTCTGGTCGACGAACTCCACCTGGGTAAGGCTCATCTTGTCGACCATGCGCTGCATCCATACGTAATCGCGGTGACCGGTGTCACCGCCGCAGATCACACGGAACCGGTCCGCTGCCAAGCGCACAATCGTAAGATCCGAGTGAATACCGCCGGCAGTGTCTAGGAAGTGAGTGTAGACACCCTTTCCAACCGGCGTATCGGTACCGATCTTCGCCACCGAACAGAACTCGAGCAGAGCCTCCGCCTCGGCACCGACCACATCAAAGATGGCGAAGTGCGAGAGATTGATCATGCCGACGCCTGCACTCAGCGCGAGGTGCTCGGCATTAGAGACTTCCCAGAAGTGGCGGTTGTCCCACTCGGCTTCGCGGGTTGGCACCTGGTCCCGGTAGTGGACCAGCAGTGTCTCTTCATTAGCGGCATAGCCGTAAGCCCGCTCCCAGCCGGCCACTTCCATAAAGTAACCTCCGAGGGCGACTTCACGCTCGTAAAAGGGGCTCATACGGAGCTGACGTGACGTGGCGTAGGGCTCGCGCGGGTGCACTGCAGGAGTATAGATCTTCTGTGCGATCTCGTAGCTGCGGTTGCGGATGAACTCGTCTGTCAGCTGAATCGGATAGTGCCGCGCCGGATCGACGCCGTGCGGGTCCATCTCAGTGCGGCCCTTGGTCATCCAGTCGGCCAGCAGTTTGCCGGCACCGGGGCCGTCTTTCACCCAGACCGCCTCACACAGCCATAGGTCTTTTACCTGAGGCGACTCACCAATAATCGAGCCAGCGTCAGTAGTCACAGAGAGCAAACCATTGAAAGAGCGGCGCTCTTCCCAAGGCAGCTCTGCCAGCACCGGCGTCAGCTCCACCGAACGCTCAAACGCCTCCATCACCTGATCGAGGGTAAGGTCATTCATTGAGGGCGACATACGCGCGTCCTCAGGCTCAGAAATATCTCTCGCGTGAACAATACGCGGCTCAAAAGGCTCGTAATAACCCCACTCGAGCAGACCACCTTCGGGAGTAGTCGGGTCGCCGGTATCGCGCACGTAGGCCGAGTTGCCCTGATCGCGGAACAAGGGGTAAACAATGTCCTCTCCTGTACCTTCCAGCGCATCCCAAGGTCCAAAGAACAGCAGCGGGTGCTCAACCGGCATCAACGGCAGTTTGACGTTGGCTGTCTCGGATACCAGCGAACCCCAGATACCCACACAGAGCACCACGTGGTCGGCCATAATCTTGCCCTTTGCGGTCTTGACACCGATAGCACGGCCATCTTCGACAATGATCTCTTCCGCAGGGGTGTAGGCAAAGGCCTGCAGTTTACCCGCCGCCACGGCCTCGTCGACGAGGTCGCCAGCCACTTTCTGTGAGCGCGGAGTCACCAGACCTGCGTCCGGATCCCACATCGCGCACTCAATAGCGTCCTCTTCCAAGAGGGGGAAACGCTCTTTGGCTTCGGCCGCGGTAATCATGCGCGCGTTGGTACCGAAAGCTTTACCCGACGCGACCTTGCGCAACAGTTCCTGCACCTGAGCGTCGTCTCCTTTACGCGCGACTTCCATGCCGCCGATTTCGATAAAGTTGCCACGGGACTTATAGAACTCACGACTGTAGGTACTGGTGAACACGTTCAGCTTGTCGTGGCTAGTCATGTAGCAGAAGTCAGAAGCGTGAGAGGTTGAGCCGATGTCAGTGGGGATGGCAGATTTCTCGAGGCCAACGATGTCATCCCAGCCATTTTGCACTAGGTGGTGCGCTACGGAGGCGCCCACAATACCACCTTGACCAATGATCACCACACGCGCTTTTTCGGGTAACGCTGCCATACGAGTCTCCTGCACTACGTACCAGTGATGGGTGCTTCACCTGACCTTAAGGCGCTTGAAACACACACTTTTTTCGAACATTTAGGCCTGCTCAGGGGTACCCTGCCAGGTCGTTTTTATCGTCCGCATTTGGCGCTTTTCGCGTTAAAAACGCTGTCTCAAATCCGACACCCAAATGACCAAAAGCGTCACCTTCGCGGCCTAGCAGACCTCAGCCTCGCACAAACGCAACGGTAGGGTAGGGGGTGCGGTGTCTCAGAGCTCGGCATGAAAAGTGAAGACATCGTACACGTCTGCAAGGGTGACATTGCAGGATTTACAGCCATGACTGCGGCGTCGCTAAGAACATAACCGAACTGCGTTTGTATTGCCTGCAGGCACAACGACATTGGGCTGAGCTCATTCACCACAATCGGCGCTACTAGCGCCTGGACCTCATCTGTCTGCGGTTCTGGATAACGTACATGACTCATCGCGCGACGCGCTCTCCCCCAGCGTGTACATATCGTTAACCTTCCCGCTTGACTCCTGGGAACACCCGTCCGCAGATAAGCGCAAGATCAACCGTGACCCGATACGAGATCAGTGAGGGGGTATTCCTCATTGAGGAAGGCGCTCCTAATCCCTTTATGAGCTGCATTATGGCGTCCTAAATCCTCATTTGCCACATGCAAACTACCACCCGGCGCAATATTTGCAGCGGCGTGTAGAGGGCAGGTGAGTTCGGGCATTTTTTGCTCTTAACGTCTAGCCGCTACCCATTCATAGGCCTCTCGCGGCGTGAGTTGCCATTACTCGCTCCGCAGGGTAACGCGCAGTTCGGCATGGCCTCGACGACCTCTACACTGCAAATACTGCAGGAACTGGATATCAAATGCGCGCCGGCTCTCGCGCTTTCTAACGGGCACGCAACGTCTCGGTTAACGGGAGCAACCACCTCCTATGTGCTTTCGGAGCGCGATACCGCAGCATTCGCCCGCTGGGTCCTGAGCACACCCGCCCGTACCATGAGGTCGGTCTCACTCCCGCGTCATCCAACGGCTAGTCTTCATCGTGCTCTGGCATACTTATGGTGTGCGCCAGAAGCTCGCCATTGACTGCGATCGATTACGGCGCCGAGCACAACGGAACCAAAATCCTATTGCGAAGACGCACCAAAAGTCGGGACAGTGCTAACGCTGCAAACCGATCTGGGATCCGTCGCGCTTAATGCCACTAAAACAGGCCTACGATCTGCCCGTCAATCACGTCGATCTTCTCACTCGCAGGAGCCTTAGGCAGACCCGGCATGGTCATCACGTCGCCACATATAGCGACCACAAAGCCTGCCCCCACAGAGAGCCGGACTTCGCGGATATCCATGACGTGACCGTCGGGTGCGCCCTTCAATGCCGGATCGGTTGAGAAAGAGTACGGGGTCTTTGCAATACACACCGGCAGGTGGCCGTAGCCACCGTCGGTTAGCTCTTTCAGGCGGGCGCGCACCTTGCTGCTCGCTGTGATCTCGCTCGCGCAGTAGATCTTGGTCGCCACAGCTTGGAGCTTCTCCCACAGGGAGATCTCGCCGGGATACACAAACGAATCATGCGAAGTATTGGCCGGCGTGGAGTCGGCATCACAGATCTCGGCCACCATATGCGCAAGATCCGTCGCACCCTTGCCTCCGTTGGCCCAGTGACTGGAGAGCGCGACCTGTACACCCAGCGCTTTGCAATGCTCAATCACCAGCATGACCTCGGCTTCGGTGTCTGCCACAAACTGGTTGATCGAGACGACAGCCGGCAGACCATAGTTCTCGCGGATATTATTGATATGCCGGTTAAGGTTTGCCAGCCCCGCGCGGAGGGCCGGTAGGTTCTCATGACTCAGATCCTCGCGCGCCACGCCGCCATGGAACTTAAGCGCACGAATGGTGGCTACCAGCACCGCAGCTGAGGGTCGAATGCCAGCCGAGCGACACTTGATATCAATGAATTTCTCGGCGCCCAAGTCGGCACCAAAGCCGGCTTCAGTGACCACGTAATCAGCAAGACGCAGACCCGCCATAGTCGCGATTACGCTGTTGCAGCCGTGAGCGATGTTAGCGAACGGCCCCCCGTGCACAAAAGAGGGCGTGCCTTCCAGCGTCTGCACAAGATTGGGTGACAGTGCGTCTTTTAAAATGGCCGTCAGCGCGCCTTCAGCCTTGAGGTCAGCTGCTGTGACGGGCTCGCGCATTTGGGTGTAACCGACCACGATACGACCTAGGCGCTGCTTGAGGTCATCGAGGTCAGTCGCCAGGCAAAAGATAGCCATAATCTCCGAGGCGACAACAATGTCGAAGCCATCCTGGCGCGGGTAGCCGTTACCCGGGCCCCCGAGGGAGACAGTGATATCACGGAGCGCGCGGTCATTCATGTCGAGAACGCGCTTCCAATTCACACGGCGCACATCGATGCCGAGCGCGTTACCGTGATGAATGTGGTTGTCGAGGAGTGCAGACAGAAGGTTATTCGCCACCCCAATCGCGTGCAAGTCACCGTTGAAGTGCAGATTAATGTCCTCCATCGGAATCACCTGCGCATGGCCACCTCCTGCAGCACCGCCCTTCATGCCGAACACCGGGCCCAGAGAAGGTTCGCGTAAACAAATCGCGACACTCTTGCCGATGTGCTTCAGAGCGTCACCGAGACCCACTGTGGTGGTGGTCTTGCCTTCACCCGCAGGCGTTGGGCTGACCGCTGTAACCAAGATCATACGTGCGTTTTCGCGCATGGGCTGCTGCAGCAACCAGTCCAGTTTGACCTTGCCTTTGATCCGACCATATGGCTCTAGCGCCTCATCAGGGATATGGAGTGCCTCGGCAATTTCGGTG
>MDTD01154195.1_pt1 | contig 19284 bp, 17 predicted proteins | sample 811221 | NCBI WGS metagenome assembly MDTD01 (sample SAMN05326646, study PRJNA326480) | marine metagenome | isolation source: seawater | place: Pacific Ocean: South West | collected 2011 | reverse complement strand
GGTTTCGTGGGAAGTGTTTATTTGCTATCTTGTTATTTATTTGGATTATTAAAAATAAAAAACTATAAAACAAATTAAATGAGTAAAAAAAAATTAGTATTTTCCGGAGTACAACCGACTGGTAATTTACATTTGGGCAATTATCTCGGAGCTTTAAAAAATTTTGTCTCACTTCAAAAAGAAATGGAATGTATTTATTGCGTTGTAGATTTACATGCTATTACAACTTTCCAAAAGCCTGATGAATTGCAAAATAATGTCTTGGAAACAGTCGCTAGTTTTATAGCTACAGGTTTAGATCCAAATAAAAGTATAATATTTAATCAATCTTCAGTTCCAGGACATGCTGAATTAGCTTGGATTTTAAATTGTGTTTCAAGAATTGGTTGGTTAAATCGGATGACACAATTCAAAGATAAAGCTGGATCAGACAAAGAAAAAGCGAGTGTCGGATTATATATTTATCCTAATCTCATGGCAGCTGATATTTTACTTTACAAAGCAACTCATGTACCAGTTGGAGCAGATCAAAAACAACATTTAGAACTCTCAAGAGATATTGCTCAAAAATTTAACAACGACTTTAATTGTAAAGATTTCTTCCCGACTCCTGAACCTTTAATCCCTAAGAATGTGTCTAGGGTGATGAGCTTAAGAGATGCTACAAAAAAAATGAGCAAATCAGAGGAGTCAGATTTATCAAGAATAAATTTAAAAGATAGTGCAGATGAAATAATTAAAAAGATCAAAAAAGCAAAATCTGACTCCGACCCCATTCCTGAAAATTTAGATAATTTAGAAAAAAAACCAGAGGCTTTAAATTTGATTAATATTTATACTGAAATTACCAAACAAAGTTTAGACACTGTGCTTAGCGAATTATCTGGCAAGGAGTACTCATTATTAAAAAAAAAATTATCAGATGTTCTAATTAGTGAGATAGTGCCAATCGGCAATGAGATTAAAAAACTTTATGGAGATAAAGCTCAATTGATGCAAATTTTGAAAAAAGGTAAAGAAAAAGCCAATATTATTGCTGAGGAAAACCTTAAAAATATACGTGAAAAAGTGGGTTTGATATAATATAAATTTCTCATGATACAAACTGAATCTACACCAAATCCTAATTCACTTAAATTTCTCTCGGAGAAAGTGATTTCCGCTATTGGGACAGAAGAGTTTCAAAAAGAAAAATCCAAAGATTTAACTAATAAATTTGTTAAAGAACTTTTAGAATTTAAAGGTGTTGAATTAGTTCTTTTATCTAAGAATTTTTTATCAGTAAAAAAAACTGACGATGTTACATGGAATGAATTAAAGCCCATGGTAATTTCACACTTAAACCACTATTTTGAAAAAAATAATGAACCAATTTTAAAAGAAAACACAAAATCTAAAGTTACCAAAAATGAAAATGATGAAACAGTAAAAAAGATAATTGATGTTTTAGATACTAAAATTAGGCCAGCAGTAGCGAGAGATGGTGGAGACATAAAGTTTAAATCTTTTGAAAATGGTGTCGTTAAAGTGGAATTACAAGGAAGTTGTTCTGGCTGCCCAAGTTCTTTAATGACTTTAAAACAAGGAGTACAAAATCTTTTGAAACATTATGTCAAAGAGGTAAACTCTGTTGAGGCAAATTAAATTATGAAAAAAAAATTGAGTTATAGGGATAAGTTATTAGAATTAGCTTATATATATAACGTAAAAGAGATACAAGACTATACTAAAAACAGAAAAAATTTAACAACTGGCCAAATAGAATTAATTCTAAAAAAAAATAAGATCATTATTCCAAAAGAATTTAAATCAAGTTTCTTTAAAGAAAACTTTGTCAAACCCGTAACAAAAATAAAATCAAATATCATCGATTACAAAGAAGAAAAGATTAAAGATAAAAATAGATTTTTTAGAAGGATTGAAAATTATAAGTACGATACATCTAGAAAATTTAATCACGGTGTAAACAACTTGTGGAAAAGCGTTGGATCTGCAGGTATAAACTTATTGAATGTTTTGCCTAAATTAGGTTTCACAGTTGCTAGTTTTTTTAGCAAACTTTTCACCGACGTATTTAATTCAATTTACAATCAACAAATTGATCAAAAGAGCGCAAGAAATGTAATTATAGGCTTTTTCGTAATTATTGGAGTTACTACTGCTATTTATTCTGGTTATAATGCTTACAAAAATTACGATTTTTCAGGCCAACAAATAGAAACTAAAAAACCTGAACCTAAAATAAAAAAGGAAACTAAAAAACCTGAACCTAAAATAAAAAAAGAAGCTAAAAAACCTAAACCTCAAATAAAAAAGGAAACAAAAAAACCAAAAACTGAATTAAAAAAAAAGGAGGCTAAAAAACCAGAACTTAAAGTAAAAAGAAATAGTGTTGCAGAAGTAATTTTGCCTGATCTAAATTTAAAGACAGAAACAGTTATTCAATTATTTAAAGATGTAGATTACGATCTCAGAACTGTGAGAAACGAAAAATTAGTAAAACCAATTTACTTTACCCAGTTTCCAAGGGATCTAGATAATTTACAAAGTGTTCAGTTAAAAAAAGAAACATTTATTAAAATTGTTTTACCTCTCATAGTTGCTGAAAATGAGAAAATATTAGACGATAGAGAAAAGCTTAAAACATTAATTGATAAAAAATTTACTACAGATAGTGAAAAACAATGGTTAAGACAAAAACTCCTGGAGTATAAAGTTAAAAAAAGTGACCTTAAAGAGTTAATGTTTAGAATGGATATGATACCTGTTTCTATTGCGCTTGCTCAAGCAGCAAAAGAAAGCGGGTGGGGAACATCTAGATTTGCTTTAGAGGGCAATGCAATCTTTGGACAATGGACTTGGGATGGACAAGGGATAGCTCCATTGAAAAGAGACGGAGATAAAAGTCATAAAATCTTAAAATTTCCAATTTTAAGAGCATCAGTCAAAGCTTATAAAAATAATCTTAATACTCACAAAAGCTACTTTAAATTTAGGGAAAAAAGAAATCAATTGAGAAATAAAAACAAAGATATCACAGGTTTGGCATTAACAGATACTTTAAAAAATTATGCTCAAACTGGTTCAGAATATACAAAGATATTAAATCAAATTATTAAACAAAATAGATTATCAGATTTTGAGCCGGTAAGATTAGTTAATTCGGTTAAACAGATAGAATTAAATTCATAAATTTATTTATCACTAATAACATACTGAACACCAAGCCATCTCCAAAAACCGTCACTCTCTTTTAAAGAACAATTAATTCTTCCACGCTCTCCAACAAATTTTTCAGCAATCTTAATTTGTATAATATTTTCTTCATCAAAGAGAATATTAGAATTTCTCCATTTATTACCTTCATTTGAAAAGCAATTAATCTGTTTAAGATTTTTTATGTTATCATAAAACTCTATATTTATTATTGGAGGGTTTTTTGCTTGTATTAAATATCTATCTTCAGGTAAAATACTTTTGTATTTAAAAGGTAATGTTTTCATTAAAGTATTAAATCTACTTATTTCTCCATATTTCTCATTAATAGGAAATCTCGGTAATTCCCATAAATCTTTTGTTTCATCGATAACCCCGGAGTGCTGGCCAAACGCGTAAGAAAATCCTAAGTCTTTAATAATTTTTTTAAATTCTAAACTGTATTCTCCAAATGGGTAAGAAAAAAATTCTGAATTCTTTCCCAATTTTTTTTCAAAAATTTCAATCGATTTTAAAATATCTTTTTTGATAAAATCTGAATTTTCATCAACAAGATATTCATGGGAATGACTATGGTTACCTATTTCTACATTTTCAGATTTATAAAGTTCAAGAATTTGATCCCAATTCATATAGTTGAAAGAGCCGACTTCTCTTGTATTAACAAACAAGATAAAAGGAATTTGTTTTTCTTTTAAAATTGGCCAAGCATTTTCATAAAAAGATAGTAATCCATCATCTACCGTAAACAGAACTTTTCTATCTTTTTTATTTTCAGAAAGGCTTTTTTTAAAATTTTTTGGATGAATAAACTTTATTCCTTCCTTTTCAATTATTTTGAGTTGTTTTTGAAAGACATCCATTTGTATATTAGTTGATGGATACTTACTTTCATTAAATCTATGATACATTATCGAAATTAAACCAAAATCATCAAAACTTAATTTATTAGAGGCAAACACCTTTATATGATTGATTTGAAAGGATATAATAAATAATTGTATGATTAATAATTTTTTAATTATAAGCTGCATTGGTCAGGATGATAGATTAGGATTGCAAATAAATAAAGATTTTTTTATTCATAATTTTAAAAAAAAAAATAAGAATAATAGAAATCTCGTATCTATAATTTTTGATTTTTTAAATAAACACAATGTACAACTAGACGCAAATTTTAGTGTGATTGTGAATCAAGGTCCAGGCAGTTTTTCAGGAATAAGGGTCGCTTTGGCTGTTGCAAAAGGTTTAGAAATTACGAAAAAAGTAAAGCTTTTTGGTTACAAAAATAGCGATTTATCGCGATTTGACCGAGAAAATATACAAAAACTTTTTAGTAAAAAATTATTCGAAAAGAAATTGATTAAGCCCATCTATTTAAGTTAAATTAAGTCATGAGTATTATAGAGGAAAAATGCAAACAAAAAGGTGTGAGACTAACCGATCAAAGAAAGGTTATTGCTAAAGTGCTTTCAGAGTCAAAAGCGGTGTATGGATCAAAAGATCATCCAGATGTAGATGAGCTTCATAAAAGAGTGTCTGATTTAGACGATAGAATTAGCATCGCAACTGTCTATAGGACTGTAAAACTTTTTGAGGAGGCAGGTATTTTGGTTAAGCACGATTTTAAAGCAGGTAAAGCTCGTTATGAAATTAATGACGATCACAACCACTTGATTGATATTAATAGCGGTGAAATAGTCGAGTTTGTAGATAAAGACATAGAGGATCTTCAAAAGAAAATTGCAAAAAAATTAGGTTACAATCTTGTAGACCATAAACTTGAGCTTTATGGCTCTAAAATTAAGAAATAATTTGGAAAAAAAAATATTTATAAAAACATTTGGCTGCCAGATGAATGAATACGATAGTGAACGTATTTATGATTTTGCAAAAAAGATTGACTATAAAAAAACAAACAATTTAAGCGAGACCGATTGCTACGTACTGAACACGTGTCACATTAGAGAAAAAGCAACTGAAAAAGTTTATCATGACATTGGTCGATTAAAAAAAGAATTCAGAAATAAAAAAAAACCAATTGTAGTTGTTGCTGGTTGTGTTGCTCAGGCGGAAGGAGAAATTTTATTAAATAGAGAAAAATATATTGATGCAGTTATTGGCCCACAAGCTTATCATCAATTTAATGAAACTATAATTAAAATTGAAAAAAATTATAAAAATATAGTTTCAACCAATTTTGATGTCATAGAAAAGTTTGATACTCTAAATTCAATTAATAATTCAAATAACAAAATCTCATCCTTTTTAACAATTCAAGAGGGTTGTGATAAGTTTTGTAAATTTTGTGTAGTTCCTTATACTAGAGGTGGAGAATTTTCAAGACCTATCCAAGAAATATTAAAAGAATGCAATGAGTTGGTTACCAATGGGTCTAAAGAAATTACCTTACTTGGTCAAAATGTAAATGCTTACAATTATAAAGAAAAAAAATTGTCTGATTTAATTATTGAAATTTCAAAAATAAAAGATTTAAGAAGAATTAGGTATACAACATCACATCCAATTGATTTTTCTTCAGATTTAATTCGGGTTCACGAGTCATCTGAAAAGTTAATGCCTTTAATTCATTTACCTGTGCAAAGTGGATCTAATAAAATTTTATATAATATGAACAGAAAGCACAATATAGAATATTATCTCGAGTTGATTAAAAAAATTAAAGAACACAAACCTAACATTAAATTTTCAAGTGATTTTATTATTGGATACCCTGGAGAAACAGACAGTGATTTCAACGCAACATTAAACTTACTAAAAGAGGTTGAATATATTAATACGTTTTCTTTTATTTTTAGCCCAAGACCTGGAACACCGGCGTTTAAGATGAAAAAAATTGAAGAAAATATTTTAAAAAAAAGACTTGTATTATTTCAGAAAACCGCAGAGGAAATAAAGTTGAAATATAAAAAAAGTCTTTTAAATAAAAAATCGTTGGTACTTTTTGAAAATAAAATGAAGGAAAAAAATGAATTTTTTGGACGAGATGAATTTTCAAACTCAGTTATTGTTAAAAGTCATGAAAATCTTGTAGGGAAAATAGAATATGTTAACATTATTGACGGAAATCAAAATACCTTGTTTGGAACTAGATTAATTTCAGATAAAGGAGAGTTTGCAGCTTAATTATGTCAAAGATCAGTAAACTTGACCATAACTTAATTATTAAAAAAATTGATAGTGAAACAATTAATATCCAAATTACCGAAAATGAAACATTGATGTCCATAGTAGGACAATTCGATCAAAACTTAAAAGAATTAGAAAAACTTACTAACACAAATATTTTTTTTAGAGGCAATTCAATATCATGCAAGGGAAATAAAGAAAATACTGATATATTTTGTGAAGCTATAAAATTTTTAATAAATAAATATTTTTTAACAAAAATAATTGAAAAAGAAGATATACTCTTATCTGTGAAAAAAAATATAAAGCTTGACAATACTAATATCAAATCATTTAAACAATTAATTAAAACTCCAAGAAAGTCTGTAATAGCAAGATCGGAAAAACAATCTGATTATATAAAAGCATTAAAGGAAAAAGATATCGTAATGTCTCTTGGACCAGCCGGAACAGGAAAAAGTTTTTTAGCAGTTTCAGTTGGAGTAACCCTTTTAATGGAGAAGAAAATTGAAAGAGTAATACTTTCTCGACCAGCTGTAGAAGCTGGAGAAAAACTAGGGTTTTTACCTGGTGACATGAAAGAAAAAGTGGACCCATATCTCAGACCTTTATACGATGCCCTTTATGAATTATTTGGAGTGGATAAAATTGATAAAAAAATTGAGTCAGGAGAAATTGAGATAGCACCTTTAGCTTTTATGAGAGGAAGGACCCTAAAGAATTGTTATGCAATACTAGATGAAGCACAAAACGCTACCGAAACTCAAATAAAAATGTTTTTGACAAGAATTGGCGAAAACTCAAAACTTGTTGTAAACGGGGATCCATCTCAAATAGATTTAATTAATAAATCACAGTCAGGTCTTATAATGTCAAAAAAAATATTAAAAAATATTAAAGAAATTGAAATAATAGAATTTGATCACAGAGATGTGGTTAGACATCCTTTAGTTTCTAAAATTATTAGGGCTTATCAAAAGAAAAGCACTGATGATAAAGATTAACACAATCACAAACAATAAAAACTGGATTCGTTATTTAAGCAATCCTAATAATTTCGTAGAAAAAAAAATAAGAAATTTAAATAAAAAATTTAGAATTTACAAAAAAAATAATATTTATTGTACATTATTATTATCTGGCGACACAGAAATAAAAAAACTAAATAAAAAATTTAGAAAAAAAAACAAAACTACAGATGTGCTATCATTCCCTTTCTATGAAAAAAATAAATTAAAAAATAAATTAAAAAATAAAAAAGAAATTTATTTAGGCGATATAATTATTAATTTGAATAAAATCAAAAATAAAAAAAATAAAAAAAAATTCAAATTAGAATTCAATAAGCTCTGGATACATGGTCTAGTCCACCTGTTTGGGCATGACCATAAAAAGATTAAAGAATTCAATCATATGCAAAAAATTGAAAAAAAATTTCTTTTTTATATCAATTAAATGGTATCAAAATATCTTGATAATCGACTTCTTACTTTATTTCTTTTTCCATTTTTAATTGGATCATTAACTGTTCTATCATTTCAACCCTTTAACTTAACATTTATCAATTTTATTATTTTACCAATATTTTTTTATTTACTGGTTTATGTAAAAAAAAAATCAAAAAGTATTTATAGAAAAAAACCTTACAAAAAAAATTTATTTTTATTTGGTACTGCTTTTGGCTTTGGATTCTACCTAAGTGGAATACACTGGGTGACAAATTCTCTTACATTTGATGAAAACTTTAAAATTCTAATACCTTTTGGGTTAATACTTATACCATTATTTTTAAGCTTATTTTTTTCCATGGTTACTCTTATAATCGGACCATTTTTAAATCTAAATATAGCATCAATTGTTCTATTTTCAGCAGGTTTGGCTATCTCAGACTATTTAAGAAATTATATTTTAACTGGATTTCCATGGAACCTCTGGGTTTATAGTTTTTCATGGGCTACAGAGATAATTCAAATTCTTGATAAATTGGGACTCTTCGCATTTAATTTGATTATAATTACTGTTTTCATGCTTCCAGCTGTTATTTTTTTTAATTTAAAACCGATAAAAAAAATTTGCACATTACTAGCTTTAATCTTTACAATATTTTTACTCTATATATATGGAAATCATTCGATTAATTTAAATCAAAAACAAATTATAAATATTGAAAATACAATTAATGTTAAAGCAGTCTCGCCAAATTTTAAATTAGAGTACGGTCTTAATCTAAAAGATATTGAGGAAAGATTAAAAAAATTAATAAGGTACAGTGATCCTATAAACGATATAGATACTCTATTCATATGGCCAGAGGGAGTATTCAGTGGATATAGTTTTAAAGAACTATTGTCCCTTAAAAAAATTTTTTCAAATAATTTTAGCAATAACCATTATGTTTTATTTGGTATCCATCGATTAGATGAAAAAAAGAAAGGTTTTTATAATAGTTTAGTTTTAGTTGATAATGAAATGAAAATTGTACAGGAATATGAAAAACAAAAATTAGTTCCTTTTGGTGAATTTTTACCTTTAGAAAGTATACTAAGTAAAATTGGTTTAAAGAAGATAACCGAGGGACACGGTTCTTTTTTGAGAGGTGAAAAGATAAATAATTTAAACTTCGGTGAATTGAATATATTGCCACTTATTTGTTATGAAATTATTTTTACAAATTTAGTACAGTCATCCAATCAGAATTCAAATTTAATTGTTAATATTTCCGAAGATGGTTGGTTTGGGAATTCAATTGGACCTAGTCAACATTTTGCTAAAACTATATTTAGAGCGATTGAGAACAATACATTTTTGGTTAGATCTGCAAATAAAGGCATAAGTGCTATTGTTAACAATAAAGGAGAAGTTGTAAAAAGACTAAATTCTTATGAAGCAGGTCATATTCAACTTGAGATCCCATTAATAAAAAATGAAAATAGAAACAAAAATGATTTGATATTTTTTGTCCTTTTATTTACATATATTTTTATCTTTTATTTTTACAAAGAAAAATAATGGCAATTGAAAATTATTTATTTACTAGCGAGTCAGTTTCCGAGGGTCATCCAGACAAAGTATGTGACAGAATATCTGATATGGTTGTTGATACTTATATCTCTAAAGATCCAGTATCTAGAGTTGCGTGCGAAACATTAACGACAACAAATAAGGTTGTTTTAGCTGGAGAGACACGTGGACCAAAATTAGATAAAGACGAACTTATAGATAAAGTAAGAAATTGCATAAAAGATATTGGTTACGATCAAGAAGGTTTCAGTTGGAGATCTGCTGATATAGAAACTCATTTACATGAGCAATCTGCAGATATAGCGATGGGAGTGGACTCAAAAGAAAACAAGGACGAGGGTGCAGGAGACCAAGGGATAATGTTTGGATATGCTTGCAAAGAAACAGAAGATTTAATGCCTGCTCCGATTCATTATTCACATAAGATTTTAAGGTTGCTTGCTGAGGATAGAAAAAATGGAACCTTAAAAGGAATTGAACCAGATTCGAAAAGTCAAGTAACTATGTTGTATAATCAAGGTAAGCCAATTCAAGTATCCTCTGTAGTAATTTCCACTCAGCATTCTAAAGATCTTAATCAAGATCAAGTGAGAGAACTAATTATTCCTTATATAAAAAAGTCTATACCAGAAAAGTTTATAAAAAACTTAAACCAGAAAGATATATATATAAATCCAACCGGACAATTTATAATTGGTGGACCAGATGGTGACACTGGTCTAACCGGACGGAAGATTATAGTTGACACTTATGGAGGTGCTGCGCCGCATGGCGGAGGAGCGTTTTCAGGCAAGGACCCCACAAAAGTTGATAGATCTGCAGCTTATGCCTCAAGATATTTAGCTAAGAACATAGTATCATCAGGAGTTTCTGAAAAATGCTTGATACAATTAGCATATGCAATCGGAGTTTCTAAACCTCTTTCTATTTTTATTAAACTAGCAGAAGGCGATGAAAATAAAGTTGATAAGGTGAAAAAAATAATTAATGAGAACTTTGATTTATCACCAAGAGGAATAAGAGAGATGTTAAAACTAAATAATCCAATTTATCAGATTACATCTGCTTACGGGCACTTTGGAAGAAAACCAACAAATAAAGGTGAATTTTCTTGGGAAAAAACGGATAAAGCTGCCTTATTCAAATTGTAATCTTGAAAAAACCATAATTTTCTTCTAAATAATATGTAAATTATTAGAATTTCAGAATGGGCACTAGCCCATTTTTTTTTAGGAGCGATTAAAATGTTGAATAGAGGTTTAGACAAACTTGAATTATTAAGGATAGTAGAGGCAGTAGCCAATGAGAAGTCGATTGATAAAGAGCTTGTTATTGGATCAATGGAGAGTGCTATCCAAAAAGCTGCTTTAACAAAATTTGGTAATGATAATAATATTGAGGTTATCATTAACAGAGATAGCGGAGAGATAAAAATCCGTAAAGTTTTAGAAGTTGTTGAAAATGTTGAAGATGCAGCCAGAGAAATAACTTTGGAGCAAGCGAAGAGAATTACTCCTGAAAACGGCGATTTAAAGATAGGAGAAAAAATTTATGAAGAACTTCCTCAAATAGACTTTGGTCGTATCGCTGCTCAAAGCGCTAAGCAAGTGATAAGCAGTAGAGTCAGGGAGGCTGAAAAAAATAGACAGTACGAAGATTTCATTGATAAACAAGGTCAAATTTTAAGCGGTATAATAAAAAGATTAGAATACGGAAATGTAATCATTGATTTAGGGAAGGCAGAGGGAGTCATAAAAAAAGATGAGTTAATCCCTAGGGAGATTTTGAAAACAGGAGATAGGGTTAAAGCTTATTGTTACGAGGTAAAAAAAGAGATAAAGGGGCACCAAATATTTCTCTCTCGAGCACATCCACAATTTCTTGCGAAATTATTTTTTCAAGAAGTACCAGAAATTTATGAAGGAACTATCGAGATCAAATCTGTAGCAAGAGATCCAGGAAGTAGGGCAAAAATTTGTGTATACTCACAAGATGCATCAATTGATCCTGTTGGAGCTTGCGTAGGTATGAGAGGAAGTAGAGTTCAAACAATTGTAAACGAACTTCACGGAGAAAAAATTGATATTATAAAATGGACTGAAGACTTGCCTACTTTAATATCTGAGTCTTTATCGCCTGCGGAAATTCAAAAAGTATTAATTGATCAAAATAATAAAAGAATAGATATTATTTTGACTGAAGAAAATCTCAGTAAGGCCATTGGTAGAAGAGGGCAAAATGTTCGTCTGGCTTCAAAGCTTACAAATTATGAAATTGATATTCTAACTGACAAAGAGGACTCAGAAAGAAGACAAAATGAATTTAAAGAGAGAACTGAGACATTAATTAAAAATTTAGAAGTTGATGAAACTTTAGGACAACTGTTAGTATCAGAGGGATACACCTCGGTTGATGAGATCGCGCAATCTAATTCTGAAGATATTTCTAAGATAGATGCAATTGACGAAGAAACTGCCTCCGAATTAATTAGTAGATCAAAAGAAACCTTAATTAAAGAGAAAGAGGCTGTAGCAATTAAATTAAAAGAATTAGGTGTTGAAGATAAATTGATTAATCTCAAGGGTATGACACAAGGTATGCTTGTTATTCTTGGTCAGAAAAATATAAAAAAATTGAGCGATTTTGCAGACTTATCATCTGACGAACTTATTGGCGGTTTTGATGAAATTAAAGGTAAAAAAATAAGGGTAGAGGGATATCTAGAGGAGTTCTCTTTATCACGAAAAGAGGCAGATGATCTAATTATGGCTGCTAGAGAGATAGTATACAAATAATGTTATGGTTAAAGATAAAAAAAAAACACTCACGATTTCTTCCAATCTTAAAAAGAAAATAGATACTAGCAATATTCATACATCAGGTAAAAAATCTTTTTCAGTAGAGAAAAAAAAACCATTTAGAGGTAACAAAACCCAAAATAAATTTGGCTCTTCTTCAAATGTAAGTTTAAACCCTGATTTAAAGAGAAAAAACTTTGAGAGGAAATTTATTGAGCAACAAGCTACAAAAGATTTTATCAAAAAAGACAATAAACCAGGTGGAAAAAGTAAGCTTAAATTAAAAAGTCCAGTCGATAAAAGAGACTTTAAATTGACAGTTTCAAGGGCTCTTAATGTTGAAGAAATCGATATCAAACAGAGGAGCTTAGCTTCCGTTAGAAGAGCAAGGTTGAAAGAAAAGAAAAATAAACCTGAAGGAGAAGAAAAAAAAGAATTCAAAAAAGTTATTAAAGAAGTCAAAATACCTGAACAAATAACAATTCAAGAGTTATCAAACAGGATGGCAGAAAAATCTAATGAGATAATAAAGTTTTTATTTAATATGAAAGTAGTTGCTACTATTAATCATAATATTGATAAAGATACTGCTGAATATATTGTAAAAGAGTTTGGACATAAGCCAATTTTGGAAGAAAAACCCTCATTTGATACTGTGAAGTTACAAGAAAAATTCAAAGGAGAAGTTAAAAATAGACCTCCAGTTGTTACTATAATGGGCCATGTTGATCATGGTAAAACTTCTTTACTAGATGCTTTAAGAGATGCAAATGTAGTTTCAGGAGAATTTGGTGGTATTACACAACATATTGGTGCTTATCAAGTTCAAACCAGTAAAAATAAACTTATTACTTTTATAGATACACCAGGTCATGCTGCTTTCACAGAGATGCGCGCAAGAGGCTCTAAAATTACTGATATTGTAGTGTTAGTTGTAGCCGCAGATGATGGAATAAAACCGCAAACAATTGAAGCAATCAAACATGCTAAAGCAGCTAATGTTCCAATAATAGTTGCAATAAATAAATGTGACCTTCCAGAAAAAAATATTAGTAAAATTAAAAATGAGATGATGCAATATGAATTAATTGCAGAAGATCTCAGCGGAGACACTTTATTTGTTGAAGTCTCAGCAATTAAAAAGATTAATTTAGATAAATTAAAAGAAAGCATTTTACTTCAATCAGAGATACTTGATTTAAAGGCCTCATATACTGATAAGGCAAGAGGTGTGGTAATTGAGTCTAAAATTGACAAAGGAAAAGGACCGGTTTCTACAGTTCTTATAAGCAATGGAAAATTAAGCAGAGGTGATTATTTCATTTGTGGAGACACTTGGGGAAAAATTAGGGCGATGATTAATCACGAGGGCAAGATAGTAAATGAAGCTTTTCCATCAGCACCAGTTGAAATACTGGGTATGAATGACTCCGCTTACGCTGGTGCAGAATTTATGGTTACAAAAGATGAGGAAGAAGCAAAAAAAATAGCTGATTTCAAAAAAAGTGATACTGCAAAAAATAATTTAATAGTAAAAGATAAAACAACTCTTTTTGAAAATATTAAAAATAAAGATGAACTTAATATTGTTATTAAATCAGATGTACATGGATCCAGCGAAGCTCTCAAAATGGCTATTGATAAAATTGAACATAAAGAAGTGGAAGCTAAAATAATATTATCAGATATTGGCATGATAAACGAGACAGATGTATCTTTAGCTAAAGCCTCTAAAGCTATTTTAATTGGATTTAATGTTAAGCCAAACAGAGAAGCGAAAAAATTAGCAGAGGATCAAAAAATTGATATTAAATATTTTAACATCATTTATGAAGCATTAGATTACGTTGAAAAATCACTTTCAGGTCTTTTAGAACCAGAGATAAAAGAAACTATTTTAGGCACAGCTGAAATTCAAAAAATATTTAAAGTCTCAAGCGCAGGTAAAATTGCAGGTTCAAAAGTAATCAGTGGCGAGATTAAAAGTAAATCAAAAGCCAGGATTATAAGAGATGGCGTGGTAGTATATAGCGGAGAAATATCTACTCTTTTTAGAGAAAAAAACCAAGTTAAAGAAGTTGGAACAGGATTGGAATGCGGTGTTAGCATTAAAGATTTTATAGATTTTAAAGAAAAAGATGTAATCGAGTCTTATTTGTCTGAAAAAGTATTAAGGTCAATATAATGGTAAGCCAATTTTCTAATAGACCATATTCCCAAAGACAACTCAGAGTAGGTGAGCTGGTCAAACAGAATTTAGGTGAGTTATTTATTAGAAATGAAGCTAAAATACCCGCATTTAATTCTAAACTTACAACAGTAACTGAAGTAAGAATGACCGCTGATCTCAAAACAGCCAGAGTTTACGTTATTCCTTTAGGAGGTGTTGACACAAAAGAAACCGTAAAAATCTTGACGGAATACTCTCATCTTGTTAGAAAAGCGCTGTCTAAAAGGCTAGACATTAAGTTTCTTCCTAAACTCACATTTGTAGAAGATAACTCTTTTGAATATGCTGAAAAGATTGAAAAAATTATAAAAAAAAATCGAGATAATGATAAAGAAAAAAAAAGATACAATTAAATCACTCGCACTACATGGTAAAGATGTAGGTTCAACCGAAATACAAATAGGTCTTTTGACTGATAAAATTACAAAATTATCAGATCACTTTAAAAAATTTAAAAAAGATAAACATTCAACTTTAGGTTTGACAAAATCAGTAAATAAAAGAAAAAAGCTACTTGCATATCTTAAAAAGAAAAATACTGAGTCTTATCAAAAAGTAATAAAACAACTAAATATAAGGAAATAATGTTTAAAATACATAAGGAAGAAATTGAAGTTAATGGTAAAAAGTTGACTTTAGAGACAGGAAAGGTTGCTCGTCAAGCGGATGGAGCAATTATCGCTACAATGGGAGAGACAGTTGTAATTGCAACAGCAGTTGGAGCTAAAAAAGTTGCAGATGGTCAAGATTATTTTCCATTATCTGTAAACTATCAGGAAAAATATTATGCTGCTGGTAAAATACCAGGAGGATATTTTAAAAGAGAAGCAAGGCCCACTGAAGCTGAAACTTTAATTTCAAGATTAATAGATAGACCAATCAGACCGTTATTTCCATCCGGTTTTATGAACGAGGTTCAAGTACTTCCAACTGTATTATCTTACGATAGCGAAAATCAACCTGATATTTTATCAATCATTGCATCCTCGGCAGCTTTGTCTATTTCAGGTTTGCCATTTTTGGGACCAATAGCTGCGAGTAGAGTAGGATATAAAGATGGGAAATATTTATTAAATCCATCAGTAGAGCAACTTAAAGAGTCAAAATTAGATTTAGTAGTAGCTGGCACCAAAGATGCAGTTTTGATGGTTGAGTCCGAAACATCCGGCTTATCTGAAAAAGTTATGCTAGATGCTGTAAAGTTTGGACACAAAAATTTTGTTCCAATAATTGAAACAATAGAAAAATTAGCAAAAAAAGCTGGAAAACCAAAATGGGAGATTGATGAAATAGATCTCTCTGAAATTAAAAAGAAAATTGCAGGTGAGTTTGAAGACAAATTGAGAAATGTGTTTAAAGAAATTGATAAGAAAAAGAGATCTACAGCTATCTCAGAAATAGAGACACAATGTAAGGAAATGTTTGTTGAAGAGGGATCTTTGACAGAAAATCAAGTGATGAATCAACTAAAATCTCTGGAAAAAGATATTGTAAGAACTGCTATCTTAAAAGATAAGAAAAGAATAGATGGTAGAGGTCTAGCGGATGTTAGACAGATCAAATGTGAAGTTGGCGTTTTACCAAGGACTCATGGATCAGCTCTTTTTACTAGAGGAGAAACTCAAGCTCTCGTTGTCACCACTCTTGGAATGACTGATGATGAACAGAGATTAGAAAGTTTAGATGGTATGCAAAGATCTAACTTTATGCTGCATTATAATTTTCCTCCATTTTCTGTTGGAGAATGTGGAAGGATAGGAACTGGCAGAAGAGAAATAGGGCATGGAAAACTTGCATGGAGAGCAATCAATTCATCTTTACCACTAAAAGAAAATTTTCCTTATACATTAAGAGTAGTTTCAGAAATTACAGAGTCAAATGGATCATCTTCTATGGCTACTGTTTGTGGAACTTCTTTATCCTTAATGGATGCAGGAGTTCCTATAAAAGAGCCAGTAGCTGGTATTGCGATGGGATTAATTAAAGAGGGTAAAGAATTTTCTGTGCTTTCTGACATTTTAGGTGATGAAGATCATCTAGGAGATATGGATTTCAAAGTTGCTGGTACAAAAAATGGCATCACATCACTTCAGATGGATATTAAAATAACAGGTATAACTTTCGAAATTATGGAAAAAGCTTTAGATCAAGCTAAAGGGGGAAGAGAACATATTTTAGGCGAAATGAATAAAGCTATCCAAACCTCAAGAAAAGAGTTCTCAAAGCATACTCCTAAAATGGAAACTATTAAAGTTGATAAAAAAGAAATAGCTACGGTAATTGGCAAGGGTGGAGCAACAATCAGAGAAATTGTTGAAACATCAGGAGCCAAAGTTGACGTCAAAGACACAGGTGAAGTGACCGTTGCAGCACCAGATGAAGCTTCAAGAAATAAAGCGATTGATTTTATAAAAAGTTTAATTGCAAAGCCGGAGATGGGAAAAATTTACAAAGGTAAAGTTGTAAAAATTATGGAGTTTGGAGCTTTTGTTAATTTTCTGGGAAAACAAGATGGTCTTGTTCATATTTCTGAGTTAGCTGATAAACGTGTAGCAAAAGTTGGAGATGTTGTTAAAGAGGGAGATGAAGTTTCAGTAAAAGTAGTAGGATTTGATAGAGGAAAAGTAAAGCTATCCATGAAGCAAGCCTCTGCTTAAACCATATTTTTGGGATCTGGCATTCCTACTTTATTGTATCCAGCATCAACGTAATGTATTTCTCCAGTTACACCTGCAGCTAAATTACTTAGCAAATATAAAGCTGAATTTCCTACATCGTATATATCAACATTCCTTTTTAAGAACGAATGATCTTCGTTCCATTTATATAAAAATTTTGCATCCCCAATCGCAGAAGCTGCCAAAGTTTTTATGGGGCCTGCACTAATAGCGTTAACTCTAATTTTTTTTCTACCAAGGTCTCTTGCTAAATATTTTACACTTGCTTCTAAAGCAGATTTACAAACACCCATTACATTATAATTAGGTATTGCTTTAGTAGATTCATAAGTCAGTGTAAGTAAACTACCGCCATCCTTCATTATTTTGGAGGCTTCTTTAGATACTTCGGTAAAAGAAAAGCATGAGATAAGCATACTTTTTAAAAAATTATCTCTAGTAGTATTCAAATATTCTCCAGATAATTCAGATTTATCAGAAAATGCCACCGCATGAACCACAAAGTCAAGTTCCCCCCACTTTGATTTTATATCTTCAAAAAGTTTTACGACTTCTTCTTTTTTTTCAACATCGCAACTAAAAGTAACATTCGAATTTAATTTTTCTGCTAAAGGAATTACTCTTTTCTTTAAAGCGTCACCTAAATAAGTAAAAGCTAGTTCAGCACCAGCTTCAGCTAGTTTTTGAGATATACCCCAAGCAATTGAACGTTCATTAGCAACCCCCATTACTAAGCCTTTTTTACCTTTCATTAAACTCATTATTTTACCTTTTCAAAAACTAAAGTAGCATTAGTTCCACCGAAACCAAAACTATTAGACATTATAGAATTTAAATTTACATTTTTTTCAACTTTAGTAACGATTGGATATTTTTTTGCCTCTTCATCCATATCGTTTATGTTAGCAGATGCTGCTATAAAATTATTTTTTATCATAATTAAACTGTAAATAGCCTCATGAACAGAAGTAGCTCCGAGAGAGTGGCCAGCAAGAGATTTAGTCGAGCTAATTTTTGGTTTGTAGTCAGTAAATACCTCTCCAACAGCCTTTAATTCAGTTATATCTCCAACAGGAGTAGATGTTCCGTGAGTATTTATATAATCAATTTTATTTTTTGCTGTGCTTAGCGCCATTTTCATGCACCTAACTGCTCCTTCTCCTGATGGGGCAACCATATCATAACCGTCTGATGTTGCACCGTAACCTGTCAATTCTGCATAAATTTTTGCACCTCTCGATTTAGCGTGCTCATATTCTTCTAAAACTAAAACCCCACCACCACCTGAAATAACAAAACCATCTCGAGTTTTATCGTAAGGTCTAGAAGCTTTTTCAGGGGTATCGTTATATTTTGAGGATAAAGCTGTCATTGCATCAAACATAGCAGTCATTGCAAAATGAACTTCATCACTTCCACCAGCAAAAATAATTTTTTGTTTTCCTAATTGAATTAATTCCATTGCGTTTCCAATACAGTGTCCGCTAGTTGCACATGCTGAACTGATTGTATAATTAACACCTTTAATTTTAAATGGAACTGCTAGAGTAGCAGATGCAGTGCTAGACATTGTTCGCGGAACAACAAAAGGCCCCATTCTTTTTGGACTTTTTTCTCTAGTTTTATCTGCTGCTAATATAACATTTTCTATAGAAGGACCGCCTGATCCCATAATCATACCGGTTGATATATTGCTTACCTCTTTTTCTTCAAGCCCAGAATCTTTAACTGCTTCATTCATTGAAATATAATTATAAGCAGACCCCGGGCCCATAAACCTAATAAATTTTCTATCAACATGATCCTCTAATTTAATGGTTGGTTTACCGTGAACATGACTTTTTAAGTTGTATTCTTTGTATTCCTGAGAAAATGTTATTCCAGACTTTGCGTTAACTAATGAGTCATAAACTTCATCCTGATTATTTCCTAAACAAGAAACCACGCCTATTCCAGTAACCACAACTCTTTTCATGATTTAAATAACCCCACCTTTAGATTTTCTGCAGTGTAAATTATTTTACCGTCTGCACTTAAAATACCATTAGCCAATCCGACAGCAGTACCCTCTTTTTTTAGAATCCTTTTCATAGTTATTTCATAAGTTGCCATTTTAATATTTTTTAACACTTCACCTGTAAATTTTACAGAATTTACTCCTAAAGCTCTACCCTTTCCTGGTTCACCAATC
>MDTD01103166.1_pt1 | contig 19289 bp, 11 predicted proteins | sample 811221 | NCBI WGS metagenome assembly MDTD01 (sample SAMN05326646, study PRJNA326480) | marine metagenome | isolation source: seawater | place: Pacific Ocean: South West | collected 2011 | reverse complement strand
TTGATCAGCGCAGTCAAAACATTGAGCTCCGGTAGCAACAGGCCCTGGAACCAAAAAGCTTCAGATCAGGAAGGGCAGGTGAGGACGTTCTCGATTCAACCAATGCAACGCAACCCATAAACCAAGGAGATTGAGGCCTACCAGCAACAAACCCGCAGACCACTGCACTTCCCCAGCCATTAGAGAATGACGCACTGGACTAAGGATTCGATAGAGAGGATTGATGTTTGCAGTCCAAGCCATTACCCCAAGATTATCTTTTCTATATAAAATTGGCGATAGCAAAAAGACCAACTGCAGCACAATGGGCACAAGTTGGTAGAAGTCTCGATAGCGGGCGCCTAGCAGGCACACAATCATCGGGGCCCAAAACAAAAACAAAAACAGATTGAGCAGCGGAAGGCAACCATAAGCCAACAAATTAAATAGTAAATCATGCTGGAACCAGCTTAAGGCTAATACAACCAACATGAATGATTGGACGAATGTCTGTACCTGAAAGGACCATTCCTCTAAAACATAAAAGATCGGGTTTAGGTTGGTATTGTGCAAATGAGCCTGATTGTGCTCAAACAAATTAGGAGCCGAACCGATTGCTGAACTAATGCCGTTCCACACCACCAAACCAATACCAAGAAAGACAACGTAGGTATTGAAATCCTGAACTTTAAATACTGTGCCGTAGACCAGCGCAAGGGCCGCAATCGAGAGCAAGTTGGAAAGTCCCAACCAGAAGCTACCGAGGAAAGTGCGGGCAAATCGCGCTCGAGTGCGGGCAGTAGCCGTAAACCACCAGGCCCGGCGCGTACGCCAAGCATCCTTGACAGTTGAACGCACGGAGGTTCGAGCTATTCGCTGGTAGTCGGATCTGACGTGGGTCATGAAGCCAGCCTGACACTGGATTCTGAAGCGTGATTCCGGTGGTAATACTCCAGTGCGTTCTCTAATGGTCCCGAAAAAACCAAGCGGCCACTGTCGAACACCAAGCCACGGCGACAGAAACGCCGGAGCAAATCATCGGAATGGGAGGCCAACAACAAAGTACCCGCTGAGCTAAGGAAACGAGTCATACGCTCTTGGGCCTTCTCGTAAAAACTGGTGTCACCTGCTCCAAACCCCTCATCCATAGCCAGGCAGTCGTGACTACCGCCGGTTAGTACGGCAAACAACAGACGAGCTGCCATCCCCTGGCTATAGGTCTTTACTGGCAAACGGATGAAGTCACCCAAACCGGAAAAACCAATGACATCCTCGCAGAACTCCTCGAAGCCACGTAGATGTCCGTTGACCAACAGATAGTGAGCCTTGATCGCCTGCAGGCCGCTTAGCTCCGGGCTGGTGAGAAAACCCTTATGGATCATCGGAAACACCGGCACATGTGCCTGGAAGTGGCCGGAGGTGTGCTTGTAGATCCCCGACACGAGACGAAGGAAAGACGACTTTCCAGCACCGTTATGACCGATCAACGCCACTCGTCCACCTTGACGGATGGTAAGGGAAATATCTTGCAAAGCCGTGACGACGGCACCACCACGACTTCGACTGAGGCGCCCTCCAGTTACAGATCGGATCAGTGTCGACTTCAACGAACGAGTTTCAGTCGTGAAGACGGGAATTTCAAGACCAACGTTTTCCAGCTCAAGCACGGGAGGTCTGTGCTGAACGGGAGGGAGCTGTTGCTGCTCGATCACCAAGGCCCGTTCACTCCGCTGTGAAGCAGACCTTACCGGTTTCCACCGAATCACCCAACCGTTGCAGGTGCCGCAACCACACCCCTCGGGCGAAAAGCTGGTGATAGCGCTCCCGCGCGTGAGCGTTCAGTTGCTGGCGTAAAGCCGGCTGATCAGCCAATCGTTGCAACACCTGAACCAAGTCCGTTGGCGACTGAGACCAAGTCAAACCAGGCAATTGCCCAACCCAGCCCATACCCGATCTGGGCTGATCAAAAGCCAAAGCGATCCGGCCGGCAGCCATCGCCTCCAATTGCACAATGCCAAAGGCTTCATTGCTGCGATCCGAGGGTAAAACCAGCACATCTGAGGCTGCAATCTGGTCTTGTTTTTCCAACTCAGATAGACGCCCATGGAATTGAACCAACTTCGGGTCCGCCTGAAGCTGGCTTGAGAACAGCTTCTGTGCCAAGTGTTCAAAGCGACTGCGATTAGGTCCATCCCCCACGACGGACAACCGCCAGGGCTTCCGCAAAGCCACCAATGACTCAAGCAGCCAGTCCAGACGTTTGTAGCTATCGAGGCGACCAATGAACAGAACGTTCATTGGCTCACCCTCTTGCACCAGAGGTAAAGGAACTGACATCGCTGCCTGTTCTTGGCCTGCGCTTAAGCAGCAGGGCAGAACCATCACGTGGGCGGTAGAGCAGCCACACTTCTGCAGCTCAGCAGACAACACAGGGGAAGTCGTCACCACCTTGGATAGATAAGGAAGAACCCGCAGAGCGATCCACTGATAAAACCCAAATAAATACCCATTTAAGTCAGGCTGCGTTTTAAGGAAACAATGCCAATGGGCCATAACAATTCGTCGAGGACGAAGCAAGCGTGCCAAAACCAGAAGCAGCAGAACACCGGGAGAGGGCAAATGACCATGAAGCGGCTCAGAGGAAACCAGAAGAAAAATCAGTGAACGAGAAGGCAAAGGTAAATGCAGGCGACCGAAGAGCCGGATGGTGCGCAAACGCTTGCGCGGGTAAGACACCGGGAGCGAATCTTCGTTGAAAAATGCATGACCCTGCACATCCAAGCTAAAGACATCCCCGCCCCAACAATTTGCTAGCTCATGAGCTACTCGTTCGACACCTCCGTAACCAGGCGGCCACTCCCGAAGTAGTTGTTGAATTGGCACCGAGCGACCACCCCCTGAAGTTTTGCAAGTAAGCAAATAAATGAAGATTTTCCAGCCTAGACATCTCTAGCGGAGATAGTAGTGCCTGAAACGCAAGATTGACCTTATAAGGTTAATGGAAGCAAAGGGTCTCCTCATCCCAACGATATGCGGACAACAGATCCAGGATAAACATGTACGGGCCTGTGATCCTAAGCCAAAGCAAAACCAAACAAATCAGATCCGGGGAATGAGAGAGATACGCGCAATCTGATTTACAGCTGGCATCAAAAGACTGTGAAATCAAAAATAGATTTAAAAAGGCTTCACCATACCGGTGAGCTGTTCAGGCTCTCCCAAAATAACCTTTGGACAACCGTCAATATAATCGACTACAAACCAACAGCCACCATTTGGCTACAGCGACAACAGCAGAAGAGCTAGGCAGGGAGTCAAAAGCAGGGTAAATACTTATCTTACTAGTCAGCGGTATCGGGATAAGTGCATCGGACATTCATGCAACAAGCATTAAACATCAGAGGCGCGATAGAACAAACAGCAAATCTGGCACATGAGGGGAGAGAGCACCAGAAAGCAAATAACACAGTGGAATTGAAACCGTAACCAGAAGGCTAGATCAAGTAGAGATACAAGAATTAAAAAAGTCTATGCCTAACATGACAACAAATAGGAATAGCATTTTCAAATACATCAAAACAATAAATGACTGACCCTAATGAGAAACAAGCATTATTCAGTGAATCACAAAATCCCTAAACAACGAAGAAAAACAATGGGCCCACCAAAGAAAAATATAATAATGAGATAATAAATTGCATACCTCGAAGACCTCTTCCGTCTCTGCATCAACCAGCTATGTCAAACAACCAGTGCAAATATCTCAACAAATGAAATAAATAAGTGGAAGATATGGGACAAAATCAATCTATGAAGACATCAAGCACACATGGCCCGCAGTTAAAGAATTAACAAGTTTCTTAAACCACGGACCAGCTTAAAATCTATCTTCCCTAAGAAGCTGAAGTTGAGAGAGGGCTCCCAGCGGCATCTGGTCAATATAAAAACAAAACTAGAGAAAGATTTTCCTTAGATGGAATAGAATAACTAGAACTTCGCGAGAGTATTTCTATCTAATGCATAGACCTAAGATATTCACCAAGAAGGCGAAGAGGAGAAGTGATCCTCCAGCTTGATGAGTTCTTGATATCCGTAATTTGATGCCGGAGCAAGGCACAATCTCGCTCACTTTGCTCTAAGGACGATTTAACAGCCTGCATCTCAGAGCTTGCGATATCCAGACGATTGTGAAGCAAGATGAAATCAGCTTCGGGAACAAATCGGTAGCGCGCTGAACATTCAAGGACTGCACTCGGCAAAATGTTGAATTGCTCTTGAAAGCCGGTCAAACAGTCACTCGCCTGAATAATATTTTTGTAGGCTTGTTCACAAACATTAAGAAGCTCAGGATGGATACGAGCACGACTCTCAGCAATAAGAGCACCCTCAGCGCGGTTAAATTCGGGTTTTAACAACGACGAGATCAAAGCCCTCAATTGATCATCGGATGGCCGTAGGTGCTTATGGAGCTCAAGGAAAGGGCCAACTAGATGCTGAAACACTTGATGATCCATATTCAGCAAAGTGCTGTAGGGAATCAACAAGTCCTTGGAACATATTTTTGAAGCAATATGGTGATTGTAAATCCACCACAAAACCAAACCATGATTGACGCTAAAGCCATTACGGGCATGCAATGAAGTGGCAACCGCCAAGGGTTCCCGAAGAGAGACGGCCAGGGGAATTCGGCGCAGCAAAATATGAAAATATGCGGGATATGTTATACAAAGACGGGGGTCTTTATCGACCCATGCGTTCTCAAGAGCATATGCAGTGAGCCTGCTGCGATGGGGTTGAATCGCATCGAGAAGTGGAGGCTGATCCCAGCAGGCGGGCAACAGCGTGGGCCGGTCCCATTGGCAACCTAGTAATTGAAGAAGACTGTCGTTGATCTCCACCAAACGCTCGCTTTCAAAGAAACCCAGTGGATTCTCAAGCTTTAGCTCAAGATCCCCACGACGCTGCCTTGGATCCTGGCCAGTAACCAAGCCATGCATCAAGGAAGCCAAAAGAGAGGTACCGGAGCGGTGACAACCGGTGACAAACACTTAACGATCTAATTCCATGCATTACAAGAATAGACTGTTCCACCGGCTAGAAGAAGGTTGCTCTGGGAAAAACCGAACTTCTTTCTCGGCGAATCACGGGAATAGCACGAAGAAAGCCTTAATGAGGCACATCACCATGTCCCATAGAACCCAAATTGAACTAAGTTAAGTAAAGCAAAGACAATTAGCCGTGAGCTAAATTCAAGAGAAAGCCACCTGCGCCACAACAATGCTAAGTTTGACTATTTAATTCTATAGAAACCCAAAAAGCAGAGCTTCTCAAAATAGTGTATTAAAAAAAGCTGGGACCAAGGAACTCCAAGGGCCAAAGGAGACAAGAAGTCAATAGCTACATTTAATGCACCCAGGCGTAATTACTGAGGAATTATGGAGTGAACAAATGACAAGTATCAGCGACTATTTTGCAAACTTTCTGACCCTTTAGTAAAAACGTCGGTTAAAAGAGTTATTACAGGGCGTTGGCGGACAATGATGTTCGCAGAAACCTGCATACCAGGAGCCAGCCGCTCTAAAATGACCGATTTGTCTTGATTGTCATTGAGCTGAATCGTCATAGGGAAAGTGTTCGCACGCTGTCTATCAGACGACTGCTGATCGGTACTCTCAAGGGCATCGGCACCGATCTTTTTTAATGTTCCCTTCAAATAACCATATTCACCGGGTGGGAAGGAAGAGACAGCTAACTTTACTGACATTCCACTCTTGATAAAACCTAGCTCACTATTGGGGAGGAAGACCTTAGCCGTCAAACCACCGCCATCAGGGACAATCCTCATGACTTGAGCACCACTACCAATCACACTCCCTGGAGCCACAGAAAGATTGAAAACTTCACCTGATTGTTGAGCCTTCAATGTAAGATTTCGTTGTTGCTCTTCAAGAGCAACAATCTGCGCCTCCAACGCCAAGATCTGCCTTGAATTAGCGCTCACCTGGCGAGCAGCTTGTCCTGTTGTCGCGGTGAGCTGTTGAATCGTTTCTGCAATCTGAGATTCTAAGCGCTGCAGCTCATCAACAGAATTCAAATAATTAAATTTGGCAATGCCACCACTCTCATATACTGGGCGCAACGAGTCAACCAGCTCCTGCTTAAGGGTAAGTGTTCGCTTCTGCGAGGCCAAACGAGTTCTCAACAATGCCAATCTTGCAGATGTCTCTTGCACCGTGAGTTGTATAGATCGAGTACGCTCTTCAGAGCGAATCAAGAAAGGGGGCTCGGGGACATCATTTAGGTCCAAACGACCAGATTGGTCCAAGAGCAAATTAAACAGTTGGTTTTCATACACAAATAATGCAAGTTGCTTTTGAGTTGATTGCAAGCGTGCCTGCGTTCCCTTACTTTCAACAACGATCAGCTTTTCTCCTTTTTTTACAATCTCACCTTCACTAACTAATACCTCACGCACGATACCACCGGCTGGCGAGCTAACAATCATCTTGCCGCTCAAGGGTTGAAGGGTTCCATTGGCCGTAACTGTTTGATCGACGCGACCCAAAAAAGCCCAGAGGAGTCCTGCTGTCGTGCCTGCCGCAATTGTCCAAATGACCAGGCCGCCCCAATGATGACTTTGCTCTAGCAAACCTGGAGAATCAAAAAAAACTTTCCGGCGGGAGAAGAAAGTATCCTTTATGAAACGACTCAATGCCGAAGACGGATTTGATGATGTTTCAAGCGAGGATTCAGATTCAGTTAACTGAGGCATCTTGCTGACGATAAAGGGCGTAGTAAAGACCCTTGCGGGCTAGGAGTTGCTGATGTGTACCAACTTCCTGAAGAAGTCCATTTTCCATCAACATGATCGAATCAGCCGAGCGAATAGTTGCAAGCCTATGAGTAATAAAAAATACAGTATCACCTGCAAGTTCTCGACGTAGATTTTCGCATACAGTGCGCTCTGTCAGGTAATCAAGGGCACTTGTGGCCTCATCAAGAATAAGCATACGCGGACGACTTAGAATAGCCCGAGCTATTGCAATTCTTTGGCGCTGTCCGCCACTTAGCGCAGCTCCGCGTTCACCAACACTGGAACCGTAGCCTTGGGGCAAATCCATTACGAAAGCATGGGCGCAGGCAACCCTTGCGGCATGGATTACCTCTTCATCAGTGGCATCGGGAGCATTCATGGCAATGTTATCTCGCACAGTTCCGTCAAACAACATTGAATCCTGCGGAACAATTCCTATCTGCTGACGTAGAGAGTCAAGATCAACCTTCTGAATATCGTAATCATCGATGCGTATAACTCCCTCTTCTAAATTGTAGAGGCGAGGGAGAAGTTTCATAATCGTGCTCTTACCACTACCGCTCTGTCCGACAATGCCAATAAATTTACCTGAATCAATACTGAAACTCACAGACTTAACAACCAAAGCTGCATGGGGATTAAAGCGAAAACTGACGTTTTCGAATTCAACTTTTCCTTTAATTGGTGGCAACGAAATGGGTTTTACATCTTGGGGTTGTTCTGTCTGCGCATCGACCACGTCGGCCAGTCGCTCAATTGAGATCTGAAGAGACTGAATGGTCTGCCAGGTGCCTGCTAGGCGAATGATAGGTCCGACAACATTGCCACTAATGATTCGGAAGGCAATCAATTGTCCAATAGTGAGCTGACCTTCCAACACCAAATATGCACCGACCCAGAGCACAGCTAGACCACCGATTTCATTGAAAAAACTGCCGATGGAGCCCGAGGTGGCGCTGATAAGGGACGTGCGAAAATTGGATGAAATAAAGCGAGCATAACGTTGTTGCCAACGCCACCGAAGAGTGGTTTCTGCGTGCTGAGCCTTGACAGTTTGTATGCCAGTGAGTGACTCAACCATGAGAGCTGAAGCCGCAGCATTGGCTTCAGCAGCTATACGTAATTGTCGCTTGATAACGGGCGCAACTATGTAAACCATTGCAAGGTAAAGGGGTATCACGCACAAAGCCACTGCAGTGAGCAGGCCGCTGTAAGAAATCAGCACGAAAAAATAAACTGTGCCGAAAATCACATCTAGAATAAGTGTGAGAGCTGTACCTGTGAGGAATCCTCGAATACTTCCAAGCTCAGAAAGACGGGTTGAAATTTCACCAACTGGACGTCGATCAAAATAACCGAGAGGTAACTTGAAAAGATGAGTGAGGATATTCCCCGAAGTCGCAATATCGATGCGATTGGTCGTATCAGTGAACAGATAAGTACGGATCAAATTGAGAATATTTGAAATAACACTGCAACCAATTAACAGTACGCCAAGAAAATAGAGAGTGTTGAAATTTTGCTGGCCGATAACCTTATCGATGATCTGCTGAATGATCAGAGGCTGCGCCAAAGAGAAAATCTGGATAAACAGTGAAGCAACAAAAACCAGAACGAGGGACCGGCGATAGCGCTGCAGGAACGGGAAAAAGTAGGTAATATCAAACCGCTTAGTTGCGCTTGTGGGACGACGACTGAAGGTGACTGCACGACAAACTTGAGTTGCATGCTCGAACTCGGAAAGATCAATCCAACGCTCACCCTCACAGGGATCGATAACCCGCAGACGGCTACGCGCTGACCCTGTAACGAGCACTAGGCCTTCTGCTTCCGGGAGCTCAAGAGCCGCCGGCATGGGTAAACGAACAAGATGAGCAGATGGCAAATGCATCAGCACTGCATTAAGCCCAAGCCCGTCAGCGATCTGGCCTAGGTTTTCCAGAGTTGGTGCGGACTTGTTACCAACCATCCCCTTGAGCATGCGATCGACAACATCGCGTCTGAAGGGGAGACGAAGCGTTTCACAAATCATCTGCAACAGAGCAAGCCCCTGCTCAACACCGCTCTGCCCAAAAATTGGATTGACCTTGAGACCTTCTGCATCACGAGCAGGTTGACCCTCTTCTTGACGCAACGCTGCGGCCAGTAGGGCTTCACCGTCAGGGTTCTGCCACTCCGGCAAAGCTTCTAGAACACCCTCATCAGGCTGTAGAGCAGACACATCAACAGCCACCTCGGAAGGGGCCTCAGAGGGGGATGCTGGGCCCTCAAACAGTTCCTGCAAGGCTGCGGTGGGGTAACCAATGAGCCGCAAGCCAAGGGAGGAGCACTGCGTTGCACGCTCGAGATTCTCAATGGTGAGCCCATCCACACCGACGGGCTCAATATCGGGAAATGTATGAGCCACCGAGGGGATCAACCAGCTGATGCGATCCTTTTCAGCATTCAAATCCTTAAGGGACTGAGCATCACAAAGTTGTGCCGTGCGCAGCGAGGGCTGCAAATGGTCTATCTCGTCAAGAAAAGTGCGATCTTGGCGGGGACGTTCAATCAGCAGGGGCCTAAGCGCTGCATAAATATCCTCGCGCTGGGGGTGAGACTCGAGCCACTCCGACAGGGCTGGAGCCTGCTGCCACCAGCCTTGCCAGATGCTGAGCGGCACTGCCAAAACCTTTGTGGTTTCGGTAGTCCGACAGGTGGCAGCGGAAACTCCTGAGAGACCACTCCACAAGCCCCACCACTCGCCGGCATGGATCCTTCGCAAAGTGAAGGGTTGACCGTGAACATCACGCCCACTTATGCGCAAGGTTCCTTCAACAACCAGCACAACATGCGCCAATGGAACGTTTTCGGCGGCTAGCTCAGCACCTATGTCGAGCTGCCAAGCGAGAACCTGATCTTCTTGAGCGGCAAGAACAGACGGGTTAACTCGGCTGAGTGGAAGAGAATCCAGCAGCAGCCGCAGTCGTGAAGACATCGAAGCGGTCATAGGGCTGGAATGTACTCGGGAGGCTCAATGCTGTCACCGACCTCAAGGAGCTGCAGCTGGCGCTCCAACCAAGCGGCATAAAGCTCGTCGAGAATCTGGACCTGAAGAGACTCATCTAACCGTGTAGTGATGCGAGTGTCCAGACGTAGCAGCACATGCATGTCACCCACGGAGAAGGGGCCGATCAGATCACCTTCGTTAGCATTGGATAACCTATTTTTAAGCTCAGGGTGACCAGCATCAGGGGAAATAGGTCCAATACGACCTCCTTGGGCGCTTTCCGGACCCTCTGAGAAACGAATAGAAGCCGCTGCAAAGTCTAGTTCCCCTTCACGAATAGCTAAAGAAAGTTCTTCCAACCGAGGGAGACTCTTGCAACGCAACATTGAATAAATAATCCGATCACGTTCACGTTTTGTTCGACTAAAATGTTCTTCAATATGGAGGCTAAAGGCCGCTTGGCGAAAACGATTCAAGCGTTCCTTGCGCATAGCATTTGGACTATCAGCTTGATGAATAAAATCATCAGGAAGATCAACCAATCCCGCAATCTGTTCTTCCAGCCAGGCAGTCAATACAACACGGAACAAACCAGCACGACGCATCATCCGGATGCACTCACACTCAGGATCAGGCCAACTCCAACGACCCAGATCATCTACTTTGGGTGCTAGATCATCTAAAGTTAAATTCATTTTGCATTAACCTCAATAGTAGCTGGACCTAGGAGACGAGTTAAATTATCCTTTAGTTGCTCCAAGACACTTTCCCAGTCACCAAGACTTCGTTGACGTATCAGAGTCATTGACCGGTACCAAGGAGAATCACTTCGACCACGCATCCACCTAAAATCTGCGTTGTGCTGCAACAATGTCCAAACAGGGACATCCAAGGCACCAGCAAGGTGAGCAACTGCAGTGTCTACACTAATAATAAGATCTAGCTGAGTGATTACACAAGATGTGTCATAGAAGTCTTGCAGATGATCTGAATGATCGACAACTCCAGACTTTTGAATCCAAGGCTCAAGCTGTGTAGCATCAGAACCAACTTGAAGAGAATGCAAAACAACTAAACGTTGCTCTCTCCAGACCTCAAAGAGACGCATGAGCGGCTCTAAAGTCATAGATTTATCTTCATACATGTCTTTATTATCTGCACCGGAAGCCCAAACCAAACCGATATGCAAGGCGAAAGGTTGCCGCTGTATCCGCAATCGGTCAGGGATATGCACTGGACGCCGGAGAAAGCCTGGCATCATCGGAATAGTTTCTCGCGTAGTTCCGCAAAGGCGAGGAAGACTCAGCAAAGCAATATGGTGCTGAAAGCCAACAAGTTGCTCAGATTTATGTTCAATAATCGCGGGAGCATGAGGTTGAAGACACTCCTTAAAAAGACGTATCAACGGCTTGCGAGTTGACAAAGTAACCTTGACCCCAGCCTCAATCAATATTTGTACATAACGTACAAATTGGATATTGTCACCAAACCCTTGCTCGGCCCAAACCAGAAGGGGTTCTTGGCCAAGGCTTTCAGGATCTCCATCCCACATCGGGGAATTAACAGGCGAACGTACTTTGTCAGGTAAGCGAAGGCGGGTGTCATAAAAATGCCACCCCTCTTCGAACTCACCAATTGTCAGCAACGTCAACCCCAAGTTGAATTTGGCATCATTACAACTGTCATCAAGAGCAACACCTCGTCGCAAGGCGTCACAAGCTTCTTCAAAGCGTTCCTTGACTGCAAAGGCGCTGCCTAAATTAATGTGAGATGGAGCATGATCGCTCTTTTGGCTAATTGCAATTTGAAACTGTTCAATTGCTAAATCCCAACGCTCTTTAAGCTGCCACGCGAGCCCCCAGTTGCAATGCATATCTGGGTTATCAAATTCCAAATCAGAAGATTGAGAATAGTGCGCCAAAGCATCATCAATCTTCTTTAAGTCACGAAGAGAATTAGCACAATTATGATGAGCTGAGGCGTGCTTAGGGTTTATCTCGAGGCAACGCCTAAAACGGTCTATTGCCTCATCTTTTCTGTCCAATTCGTTTAAAGCATTTCCACAGTTATAGAAAGCGTCCGCAAAATTTGGCTGGATTTTTATAACCAACTCATATGAACGAACAGCTTGCTCAAAACGATTATTTTTACGCAGAATAACACCATAAGTATTTAGATAATTTTCTTTAGCAGGTTCTAGAGAAATGGCCTCCCGTATCGATTTTTCAGCCTCATGAAGTTGCCCCATTTGATAGAGACAAGCAGCTTCAATATGGTGCATTTCTGCCTTTATTACATCACTGCACGTGGATACGGCGATCTGGCGACGGGCGAACTCGATTGCCAGTGACCATTCACCTGCGTTGAATTGCTCCAGTGCTTGTGCCCCAGGATTAGAGGCCACTTCTGAAGGAGCTGGTTCAGCTACTGCCACTTCTTCGATCGCACTGCGCTGACCTGCCGTGGGATAATACAAGAACAGTAAAGACCGGGTGTGGCGAAGGAGCGTCGAAACCAAGAAAAGCTAACAGGTTCCTCAGCTTCCTGCCATCCGCCTGAGCTAGGTGCAACGCTTTTCCGGGACGCTTGCCTCAAGCATCAAGAGGGGGACATCAGAGGTGCGGAAGAGCTGTACCGACAGGCAGTCCAAGCGGATCCCAACATTCACTCCGCCTGGAGAAACTTAGGGGCTCTGTTAAGGCAACAAGGCAAGAGCCAAGATGCTCGGCATTGCACAGAACAGGCCCTGCGACTTGACAGCAGCGACGGAAGCCTGTGGGGAAACTATGGCAACGTGCTCAGGGATCAGGGGCTTCTGCACGAATCCTGCAAAGCCTTTCGCGAGGGGTTGAAACGCGCCTCAGGCTCAAAAGGACTTCTACAAGGGCTTGCCATAAGCCTTGGACAGAACGGTGAGCATCGACAAGTCGTGGAAGTCTTAACCCCGGTAGTTGATGAAGCTCTCGCCCAGGCTGATCACGGAGACAACGCTCTATCGGAACTGCTGCTGGAGTTGGGGAATGCGCACCACGCTCTAGGCGAAAAAGATAGAGCCCTCCAGCGATGGCGAGAAGGAACCCATGGCGCAGAAGGCGAAAAACGCCTGTTCATCGGTCTGAACATTGCCCAAGTGCTTTGCGGGGACAAACAGTTCGCAGAGGCAGCACAGCTTTGCCGGGACCTAGAGCCACTATTTCCTGCTAACGAAAACTTGGTATACGCACAAGGCGTAATTGCTAGGGGAAACGGTGATTTCGAACGAGCTGCGCAGCTGTTTGAACAGGCTCTTGAGCGAAACCCTGCCTATCCGATTTGCCTCAACACCTACGGATTGCTACTGCGGGACATCGGCCGGACTCACAAAGCACGGCATTGCTTTGAACAAGCCCTGATGCACGATCCCAGCTTTGGGGCAGCGATGAACAATCTTGGCTCAGTGCTGAAGGATGTAGCCCGCTACGACGAGGCTTTGGTGTGGTTGCGAAAGGGTGCAGAAGCGTTGAAAACCAACCCTGCAGCACATTCAAATGTGTTATTTACCTTGGTTGGATATGAGCTGGAGCCAGCAGGTGAACGGCTCGCTGAAGCGCAGCGATATGCCGAGCGGTTTGGTCAACACCCCTTTGAGCGCTGGCGAGATCGAATTCCTGATCCTAATCCCCAACGGCGTTTGAAAATAGGGTTGGTATCGCCAGACTTCTGCCGCCATGCAGTGAGCTACTTCGTAGAACCACTGCTGGAACAGTGGGATAAGCAAAAATTGGAGATCACACTTTATGCATGCGGGGAACAATTTGATGACTACTCAGCGAGACTTCAAACGAAAGCAGATCATTGGGTAAACCTTTGTGGCCAAAGTGATGAGGCATGTATTAACCAGATTCTGCAAGATGAAATCGATATCCTCGTAGACCTTGCCGGACATACAGCCGGTAACCGACTCGCTCTATTCGGAGCCAAAGCTGCCCCAATCCAGGCCACGTATCTGGGGTACTACGGCACTACGGGGCTCCCACAGGTGGACTACTGGGTAAGTGATGAAGTGCTGCATCCACCCGAGAAAGACCAAGATGATCCATGCAGCGAAAAACGATGGCGCCTGGATCGTTGTTACGTGAGTTACCGACCCTTGCCAACAGCGCCTCCGGTACAAACACCACCATGTCTGAAAACAAAGCAAATAACTTTTGGAAGTTTTAACCAGAGCCGCAAAATCACACCCCGAACGGCCACGCATTGGATGGCAGTTCTAAATGCAATACCAAACTCAAAACTTCTACTAAAAAGCAAGAACTTAGGGGAAGAAGTGGAACGCCAACGGGTTAGAACTCTGTTTCAGGAGCTGGGATTGACCTCAGATCGGCTGGAACTACTAGGGCACAGCCCGAGCCTTGAAAAGCACCTCGCCGCATACAACGACGTTGATATTGCTTTAGACACCTTCCCATACACCGGATGCACAACAACAGCTGATGCACTATGGATGGGTGTTCCTGTGCTGACAGTGGCTGGAGAATCGATGGTAAGTCGCCAAGCTGCAGCTGTATTGAGAGGAGTGGGAGCAGAAGAATGGATTTGCAAAAACGAAGAAGAGTTAGTAGAGATGGCGCTGAACCTAACCACTGATCTCAAAAGACTAGAACAGAAGCGGCTAAAGCAAAGACAACAATTGGCTCTTAGCGAATTACTCGACCATGCCGGTCTGGCCAAAAAACTTGAGACTTCCTTTCGAAGCTGGTGGATGCAATGGCTGCAGGAGCAGGGCTGGCCTACAGATTGCAAACAACAGGTTTGGCCCCAAACCGTCACACCTAAAGATCTAAATTCACTGACACCAATAACAAACAGCGTCTGTAAGCGACTGCCGCTCTGGCTAGGTTCCTTGCCAGATGCAGAGCGTAAGCAACGGGAATACAGAGGTCAGCAAGTAGTGCAATTGCAAAATCTACAACCATGGGGAGAAGCCGTAACTTTATTTGCAAAAAAACGACCTGAAGAAGTATTGATTTGGATGGAGCAAGGAGCAAGTTCAGAAAGCCAACGCTGGTGGAAGCACACTTATCCACAGTTGGTGTGGGAGACACAAGGCCCACTAGCACCGCAATGAAGCTGCTGCTAGTACATCAAAACTTTCCCGGGCAATTTCGCGACTTAAGCCCTGCGCTCTGCGATCGAGGGCATGAGCTGAAAGCCATAGGGAGCAGCCAACGGCCAACCGATCCTCGTATTGAAGTCCTGCGTTACGAGCACAAACTTGGAGATAGATCTGGGATCCATCCACACAGCCTGGAAGTAGACGAATGGATCCACCGCAGTGAGCAAGTAGCAATCAAGGCAATGGAGCTAAAGCAACGTGGATGGGCTCCAGATGTGATGTTGGTCCACCCAGGGTGGGGCGAAGCACTTCTGCTACGCCAGGTATTTCCTTCAACTCCGTTGGTGATCTGGCCTGAATTATGGCTTCGTCCAGAACACCTTGGAATTAATCCTGGAGAAATGTCGGTAGGACAAATGCAATACCTAAGGATCAAAGATTGGTTGGTAGACGGGGCAATGGCTGATGCCTCAATAGCAATAGTACCAACCAAATATCAGGCCAGCACCTTTCCAGAACGATGGAAACACAAAATAGAGGTAATACACGAAGGTGTCCCGGAAGCAATGCTGCAACTGCAACGTATCAAGAAATTGACAATTACCAAGAATGTGACTCTAGAAGAAAGCACACCTGTAGTCACATTTATTAGCCGCAATCTAGAACCAATGCGAGGCTTTCCAACCTTTATGAGAGCCCTACCAAGCTTGCTGAATAACCATCCAACGGTGCAAATTGTGATCGTAGGAGGCGACGAAGTCAGCTACTCAAATGCACCAGGGGATGGGCGCAGCTGGCGGGATTTAATGCTTGAAGAGGTGGGTGATCGAATTGACCACAATAGAGTGCACATACTTAATCGGATACCTCACGAACAGCTACAGAAGCTGTATCTCCGAAGTGATCTACACGTGTACCTGTCAAAAGCATTTGTACTGAGCTGGAGCCTGCTTGAACTAATGGCATGCGGAACACCAGTACTTGCGGAAGCGAACCCTATGATGGAAGAATTAATTGAACCAGGAGTGAATGGTGCACTCTGGCGGGGAAATCCTGAAAGCCTGAGTCATGCGATATGCAAACTACTTCAATCACAAGATGAACTTAAGCGATGGGGACTGCAGGCAAAACAAAGGCTCCATCCAACGTACCTTCAAGAGCACTGCCTTGATCAACTAGAGAGGCTGCTGCTGAAGCAGACTTGTTGCTTCTGACTTAACAAATCCCACACAATCTATTAGCAATAAAGATTTATTTGGAGGTCAATCCAAAACCTATTGACAAAACCAAGCCGATCCTGCAAAAAGGGGCAAATCAAACCAAATATGAGGCCTAGAAAATATAGCCAAATAAAGATAAGGACCCAAATAGATATAATGAAAAATCAGATATTTTTCGCCTGTTGCAGCATCTTCGCAAGTTGATCTACAAACATGTTAGGCATTAATTGGTCATCACAAATAGATGATTGACGCACCTTATATGCCAAGTCTCTACGTGCATTGGGGGTTCGATAAAGCTCAGCCAGCCAGCGAGCATGACTTGGTAACTCACTTTCAGTGGAGCAGATATGATCACCGAGTCCTGCATGCGTAAGAATTGCTGCCGAGATAGCCCCAGCGTAGTAAGGAGTAGGACAAGTAAGTACTGGAATACCCATAGCAATTGAATCAAGAGTTGTTGTGGTCCCGCTTACTGGATAACTATCCAAATGGAGATGGATACGACCGTAGTCGGCTACTGCCTCTTTTGATGAGGGTGCAAAAGGCAAGGGTTGAAGTTGATGAGGTGCGATACCATTGTCAGTAAATCGCTGCAAGAAATAACGACGAACTGTTGGATCCATAAATGAATGACTACGAAACTGAAGGACTGCATCTGGATTTTCAGAAAGAACAGCACCAAACCGCTTCTGAGTAGCGCGTGTAATTTTGCGAGTGTGATTAAAGCTCCCAAGAACAGGATGATTAGTTTCGCGGTATATAGTTTGCTCAATATCTGGTAGTCCATGCAAATCTGGGACATAGCAGAGACTAGGCCCAGGCAAGGGCCAGAAAGATTCTGCACCCGGATAAGATCCTTGTATCCATTCCATAAGAGCTTGATCAATAATCCACCAGTCACAACAATCTGCATAGGTTGGAGCATAAAAACCTAAGTAAGTTGCCTGAACAGTGGCTAGGCGACGACTGAGGAATACAGGATGATTGTCAGCCGTATGACCGCCTAGATCAATCAAAATTGAGGGGGATTTACTGCTTATACGGGTAGCAGTGTTAACGACATCATCAGCTTCCAGCGGCCACCACTCATCTGAAAGTTGCTGCAGTTCATCGCGTATATGATCCTGATCTCGGGGATAGCCAGCGACACTAATAACTTGAAACCTGGAACGTAACTTTCGAGCAATAGGCAACCAAAAACGACCGACAGGATGTTGGCGCAAATCTGATGAAACAACAACTAAGAGGGGTTTCTCATTGACAACAAGACGTCTTGGGTGGGCTGAAGGCGAAGGCGTAGGCGACGAAGATACAAAAACTTCAGCTGAGAGATGCCGAAAGTGGGAGACAAGGGTATGAACTAAGTCGTGTGGCACTTGATCTAATCCAAGAGCCATAAAAAGCATATTACTAATACTACCTAACCTGAATTCAGAAGGATTACTATCGTAAATTTGCTTGAATAGATATAAGCAACGTTCTGCCTCACCAATCATACTAAAGCCACGGATGTGATGATCACTAAATGGAAAATATCGACCATATAACTGAGCCATCTGCCAACCTAACCACATTGATTCATATCGACCCTGAGTCCAAGCGACCTGAAGCTGGAACATATATGGCTCTGGCCGCGAATACCACAATCCTGGTGCGATGTGACGTCTTGGAGCTGATTTGAAGAGCGTGCCAGTAGAGTCGCGCATCAATACTTGGTACGGGAGATCTGGACGGCAAGACCAGTCTCGGAGAAGGAGGATAGCGAGTCTTTGAAGTAATTGAATACGCTTAGCAGAGTCTGCTGTACTAATTGCAGGTAAGCGTCGATGAAGCCCCCAAAACAACAAGGCGTCAGGAACATCTGCAACAGGTAGAAGTTGCTTCCAAGAATCCGAAGAATGCTTAGGCTCAGGTTGAGAACTTTGGTAAAGAGCGAAAGAGCTGAGTGGGTATCTAGCTACATCAACGCCAAAGCTACGCTTGATCTGCGAAGAGCCTTCGGAAAGCTCAGAGTTATCAATGTCACCCACAAAACGAGATGCAAGAAGTAAAACTTCAGCACGTAGGCGATCACCTTGATAGAAGAGCCGCTCCCAATCTGGCCAAGTAGGCGACTTCGCTGAAATGTGGTGAGCAGCCATGAAAAGCATGCAATAGAGGAAGCATAAAAAAACCCCCTCTACCGAGGGGGTTTGCGTTACGGACTGATTGAATCCCGAAGGGTTGATCAGCTGAAGGTTGGAATTGCAACAGCTGTACCGAAGTTCGCGGTACCTGCACCTCCAAGAGTGAAGCTGTTGGTGATGTCATTGGCCTCAGCTGCACTGAAGCCTTGGAGCTGAATCTCACCGCCACCAACGAAGGCAAGAGTGATGTAGTTATTGGCTCCAACACCAAAGCTCACAAGGTTGTTATGAACATCGAAAGCGTTACTAATGCCTGTACCGAACTGAGCGGACGTTTGATTAGTAACGAAGGAGATGTTCAACGAAGAACCTGAAGTGATGCCGAAGTTAACTCCAGGGCCGCCAGCGGAGGAAACAACATTGCCAAGGACAATGCTGTCAGTTCCAGCTTCGTTCCAGAAGTATGCAGTGCCGGAAGCGGAACCAGTAATGGTGCTGAAGCTAAAGGTGTCATTACCACTTCCACCCCAGAAGCTCACATGGCTCGTACCAACTGTGATGGATCCACCGATGTAATCATCCCCCGCACCGGCACCGAATTGGCCAGAGACGGTATTGCCGTTGAAGGTAAGTGAATCAGCACCTGCCTCGAGTTTGACAGTACTTGAAGCAGCAACAGCAGCACCATTCAGGAATACGACTGTGTCGTTGCCAGAACCTCCCATGACCGAACCGGCTGCGAATGTTCCATCGAAACTGACAAGGTCAGCAGCAGAACTGAACTGGACAGTTTGACTTCCGCTTCCATTTCCGCCGTGGAGGGTAGTGGAACCAGCGACCGTCGTCACAAAGCTGACTGAATCAGCGCCGCTATCAAGGCTGATGTGAGCACCGCTGACAGAGCTGTTGAACACCATCGTGTCAGCACCACCGCCACCTGCGACTGAGGTAGCGCTCTTAACAGCAACGGAGAAGACGAGGGAGTCAGCGTCGGCACCACCAGAGATGGAACTCGTAACGAGATCAGCACCTGTTGTGAAGACCAACGTGTCAGCACCAGCGC
>MDTD01187379.1_pt1 | contig 19291 bp, 2 predicted proteins | sample 811221 | NCBI WGS metagenome assembly MDTD01 (sample SAMN05326646, study PRJNA326480) | marine metagenome | isolation source: seawater | place: Pacific Ocean: South West | collected 2011 | reverse complement strand
TGTGTACTTGTTTCTTTACTACCATATTTACAGTCTTGGTCACCTAAATACACATATGGAGCGGGTGTACCATATTTAGGATCATCAACTACAAATGGAGTACCGTCTTTATTTTGATAATTTTCAAGGCATGACAGATAACAGTTATATTGTACAGACGGTGAGAAGTCATTCTGAGTGGTCCCTTGAGCTGCATTGTTTATACATTCGGCACATGACCCAGTGAATGTCCGTGCCGCAAGAAAATTAGTGTCATGGCAGTATTTTCCTCTTCCGAATGTGGATATTTTAAATTTGTTCACCTCGTCTACAATCGTCCCAGTGCTCGAAAATGCCTCCCTGCATTCTTCGATGGTGTCAATATAATGTCCGTCGTCCGTGCAGTATCCAGATGATTTTATATAATATTCAGACATGTCTAATTCAGATGCTCCACAAAATCCGGAACACTTGTCTGTGAGTTCATTGTAATTGACGGGTTCGTCAAAGGATATTTCGTAGTATGCATACTCTCCTTGAATGTTATCCACGTCTACAGTAGCTTGACGCTGATACTCTTTGGACTGATATAGTGGAGCAAGGTCGAATGATATTATATCATTCTGCGTTGTGCTTAGATATGTATTGTCTTTGAATTCATAGAAGTCCCATGGGATCAGATCAGACAGACACATAGGATCTCCATGAATTGGACATTGATCACCTGTAGTTGGTGCCCCGGTTGGGCAGATGCATCTTTTTAACTCACAAACACGGTTTTGGTTGGGAGTTGGAGATACTTTCTCGTACTCGTGACTCCCACATGTGGTATATATATTGCATGATGGTGCGTACGTTCCGGGATAGCAAGGGCAATCCCCGTTGTCGTCCTTTATATGCTGCATAATTGGTCTATCTACTGTGCTGTCGTATCCATATACAGCATCATAAAATATATCTTGCGATGACGATACGTGATTATTTAAAGCGTCCCTGTGTACGCATTTACATACTGGGTAAAATTCTTGCCCAGCGTAGTAATTGTATTGCCCTTGTATCGGAGTGTTAAAAATCTCTACAGAAAATGCAAAATAATCGCGGGAACCCCCATCATATAACTGATCCACTACATTATGCCATTGTGGTATATCGCTTGATGATGGGTTTTTGCACCTATCTGCGCATGTGTCCTCCATTGCCGATGTTAGCTGTTTTCCTTGTGTGGGATGCCAATAACCCCATTGGTCTTGCCATTTCCCCCCCAGATAAGTCCATTCCCCAATATAATTTTCCCAAAATTTCCCATGCTCTGGAAGGTATCCGTCACGGCGATTACATGTAGAAACTGAGTACGCGTGTTGGACGCTTAACAAAAATACAACTAAAATGAGCATTTGAGTACAGAATATATTAATTTATAGGTTCTTTTTCAGTATTTTATAATACGTAAAATGTGTTCTTTATACAATCATCTGGAGCATCTTGGTTTGGTACGTAATCGTAGCATAAACATTCTGATGTGTCTTTGTTGTGTGCAAAGTATTTTGTAACCCGCCCTTCAACGAAAAAATTAAGATTATTCATTACGTCGTCTTGTGTGCCAGACCACCCAGGTGATGGAATTCCGTCGATACAGCTTTGCATACATTGTGTTGGCGATGGATGGATTCCAACGGATATAATATGTCCTGTACATCCCTCATCTGGTATATTAAAACGCCAAGGTTCTTTGATTTGCTTTGCCGTTTTTGGGTCGTCCTTGCCGTATGTGCCCTGACTGTCCGTAAAACATCTGACTTCGTTGGATGTGATGAGCATTCGTTTCATAGAATGTCCACCTCTGGTAAGTCCCTGACATGATCTGGCAGCACAGCGTATCCAGTCTTCGTATGTTGCGAATAGATCTTTCTTACAGTGTACCGTAGTGATTTCATGCATCAGTTTAATAGATGTTTTTATTTCCTCGTCGCCTTGCCACGAGTGTAGTGGATACTCAATTGTCTTCTGGCTTTCGAAGGGTGATCCCTTAACCATAGGGCGTGGTTTCGTGTCCCATGTAAATAAATGAGACTTACCGACGTTAACAACACGATTTGTTTGTAAAGCGTCCACCTCTAAACATCCCATCGGTGCGGAAATAAATCGGTATGTTTTTCCATTATGAATAAATGACGAACACTCCCATTCTGGGCTCATCTGTTCATTATAATTACATATGCACTCTCCATTTTCTATTATGGTAAACCCGTGAATTTTTTTATTTGTTTGAATGCCGTAACTGAAGTCATATAATAATTCTCCATAATAATAATCGTCTCCATATCTAGATGTAAATGTAGACACTGTATCAAATAGACAAGCACAACTCCATTTATCATTAGGTCCAGGAGTTTTCCAGAAGCCAAACGCCTTAAAATGTGCATCGCCTGAATTTAAACAGTGTGCGTAACAATTGTCATATGCTTCATTTTCGTTTGCACCCGATATTGAATATGCGTATGAATTTAGGTAGAAGTCAACATTAAAAGCATTTGTACCACTTTTATCATTAATTCTTGGAAAGGGTCCGACTTGACTGGTTAAAGGTTCACTCGTACGTGGATAATTGCCGAGACATGCTTCGAAACAGTAGCGTTCCCGATCTTCATGACTAACACCGGGGTTGCTTGTCTTGTACACAGTAATACCACCCCTTCCACAGTACCCCTGCATGCTATACTCGTAGTCATACAAGAAGTCTACAGAAGGTGCACCGTTACAGTCGTCCGCGGGACCAATGACGCGCATTTCTGAGGCATCCATAGCATAGTTTAGGACACTCTGTGATTTCGTCTGCGGAGAGCTTGACTCGTTCTGTGAGATTCCTTCGTGAGGTTCACACAGATCGTAAAATGCTGATTTATAATAGTCCGTGTCTGGCATAGGGGAAAGTGACTGAAACGGTGTGTAACTAGAGTATTTATTTGACGCGTACACCGTTCCAACCGGACAACACCCTTCTGTGTTGCCCATCCTTTCGTCGATGCACGTGCACGACTCTCCGTCTTGTGCCTCCTTGCCGCTAAGAATACAAGTCATTCGTGGATCGAGACATAAATTACCCGCAAACCCATACTCACACGAACAGTCTGAACGTACATAGTTACCTGACACTTCGGATGATGTTTCTGATTTGCAAATGTAATCTAACTTATTCAAAGTGTACCTGTCGTAAAATGGAAACGTGTCTGTGTATGGTACGCATTTTGTGTCTGAAAATGTACAATGACACTCACCGTCCTCTGGGCTTCCCACAGTACGTTTCATCCAAGAACCGTCAGAAATAGAAGTTCCCCACTGGTAGAGAGATGTAGATGATGGGTCTGCGCGCGTGCGGCAGGCTTCAGCACACTCGTCTGCTTCACTTGCTGTAAATAACCCGGGATTGTACGTACCGTCATTAGCGTCGAATACTTTTACCATGTGTCCAGAGCAGACAACATCGGAGGCAGTGAGTCTGTACGTAGGCGTTTTTGGAATGTTTTTATGGACAGTGATCGCCTCGGTCACTACAAAAAGTAAAAAGATAAACATTATAAGAAAATTATATATCATTTATAGGGGTGGACAGTAATCGTCCGCATAACAAACAACGTCTTTCACGCGTAAATTAATCGGTATTCGTACAACATTGGTAAGTAAAGTAACGAGCTGACCACTGATGCCCCTACCGGGTGGATTTGTTGTGTACGTTTGCATTTGTTGGTTGTCAGAGGGTGCGTCTGCTTGTATCCAAATGAGTCCGTTTGAGATGCAAGCGGTCTCCGTACCATATTTATTACACCAACATTTATTCTGTGTAGATGCTTCTTGGAGCACATTACACCCAAGCCCAAAGTTACAATTCTGGTCAAAGTATTGCCCTGCTGTGTACTGGTAAGTGTCAAACTGTGCGTATAGTGCCCCTTCATTCGTTGGCAAGACTCCATTAATAATACATATTTTTACACACTCTTCTACAGTGGTTGCTTCGTAATGCTGGTGTGTGTTCAGAGTCCCCTCGGTGACGCCGAATATTTCATGATCCACGCATACGGAACTTGACACTCCAGAAGTTGATTCAACGAGTAGTTCAGTGTCTTCGATTTTATAATACTGTTGTTGATTAAATATTAACGGTGTCAAGGATGCTGCATTTGAGATACCGGATTCTGGTACATAAAGGTATTCTTTTGAGACAAATTCGTCTGAGTCGAATCTGCAAAAACGCTCGTAGTCCTCCTTATGGGTCGTCATTTCAAACGAGTATGAGCGCTGTCTTTTGTTTAATATGTCATTCTTGTACACGCATTGCGTTCCACAGCTTGTGCCACTTCCTGTGTTGAACATGAAGACACCGTTTACCTCGAGGCATCCCGGTGCGTACTCGTCCAAATGAACGCGCTGAACGCGCTGAAGTCTGTTGGTCATATTGTACAGTGATGATATTGCAATAATACACTCTTTCGCGTCCGTGATAGGTATACCTGAAAAGTTATACTGTTTGTCCACAAGCTCTAAGTTGGTAATGCATTCATCAAGTACTTCTTTGGTTTCAAACTCGACGTTTTTCGTCAAATACATTGTCGAACCAATCCGCGTGCAGCCGCCCTCTCCTGTTTGGAAAACATCTTCCGCCCATGTGTTCCCCATGTAGGCAGACGCTTCACGGCACTCTGTTGCGGTCAGTACTTCTTTGAATCCGTTCTTATTGCAGTCTGTGTTCGCGTACTTGATAGTACGCACGTATAATGGCTCACCAAGGTTGTCTACGTGCACCATGACTTCGCCGTCGTTGTTTCTTGGCGCAGTCTCAAACGTTACGGTGTCGTCTACGACGCCGCAAAAGCATTGTGTTTGTGTGTCAACCTGCGTCCCGAGCCCCAGTAGGGAGCCCCAGTTGCACGTTCCGTGTCCGTTACAGGGCATATCGTCCTCGTCCATGCCCCTACATTTTTTGTTTCCTCGAACACCGTAGTACCCAACAGCTGGTGTTCTGCAGTTATATCCGGTAAAGTGTCCCAAAGTGGCGTGCTCAAAGCATTTGCACGTACCACATACAACCCGGTAGTTCGGCAGAACCGCGCAGGGGAGTTGAATACTATTGGTCGGAATATCGATAAGCGGACTCTTTGCCTCTTCGCGGGTGCTGAGCACACTGTCATAGCAGGGCATGTGCGGCTGCTCGGATCCATACGGTTTGCGATACAGACTCCCAAATGTATAGTAGTCTTCCATTCTTGCAATGCGTTCCTCTTGGAGCTGTAAAACGTCTCCCTCCTTTTTTGCGTAGACTTGCCAGTCGTCGTCCGAGACAAGCGTCCCTACAATATCTCCGGACGAGTCTGTCCACGTGTTGCACTGTGAGACGTCGGCTTGCATGATGCACTGGCACTTTCGGTCTAAAAAGTTTATGTTGAAGCCCATATATGCCTCACACCTCGTCTCGCACGCCTGCGCAAATTCTTCGGGAGTGCTCGAGAACACGAGTCTGTCCAGTGTATACCCCGGCATATCGCAGTAACCGTTACCTAATCGCATAAAGTAATGACCCAAAGATACGTTGTAACGCTCGTATCGCATATCGGTAAGATCCCTGAACATGTAGTGAATATCATCATCGATTCGTATAACTCTATCCTGCGCGAGATACCCAAGCTCTTCGGGGCAATTATCCCAGCCTCGGATAGTGTCCGCAATCTTGTACGGGTCGTCTTTCTCAAAGTTCGCGTCCTGTTCCTCGCATGTACCATGACCAGAACACGTAAGCGGTCCGGGATCTAGCTCGCACTGAACGTGGCACTTGTAACCCGCGAACGACTGATCACAATCACATTCTCCAGTGGACGCGCATACCCCATGTCCGGAACAGACTGTCTCCATATCATGCATGTTGTAGCCGGGACAGAAATGACCGCAGTGTTTCCCCCTGTACGGTGTTTGAAGAAGCGTGGGTGGTTCATACTGGATCCCCAGCGATGTCTGACTAACGTCTAGTGTCTCCGCATAGTCACAGTAGCACGTTCCGGAGACGACGAAACCGCGACCGTTGCAGGGGATTTGATTTGTCGTACCGCCCGCCTCGTGTTCGCAGTCGCCAACACGGTAAGATGTGCCCCTCGCGAAGTGTTTGAGAGCGCGAATATGGCTGCACATGACCTCTTGTCTCCTCTGGAGATCCTTAAAACACCTGAGGTGCCTAGACTGTGAATCCCAAGCTTGAATGATGACATCTTCGTCGAAGGCATAGCGTGCACCGTAAGACGACGTGAATGCGAACCGGTCAACCGGAACGTCGTTCTCACAGTGCTCAGTGCACACACAGTGGGTATTGTTTATTCCAAAGCCGTCGGTACCGACGCTGCTGCACGCCGCGGAGCAGTACTTGATCCTCTCCGGAAAGGACTTTCCTTCGACTGTAACAACAGACATATTGGCACATGCGCCTTTACCCACGTATAGGTACGGGAGAAGCGTACCGTAGTTGAAACTAGACATACTTGTATCTTCATCGTCTTCGTCACATTCCGTACCTTCGTTGCAGACGCATTCTGAGACGCCGTCTTTCACAATATGGTAAAAAGACTTGGCTGTACCACGCGTTTCTCCACCACCACAACCGCAACATTCCAGATTCGCATCGAACGACTTATGAGTTTCAAGGCAGAGTACTTTATTGTTTAGGCGACACGTACCCCTATTAAACGAACCCCCTGACGCCTCGCATAAGCCTGGTGACAACGGGGACGCACATGAAGTATCCTCGTATATTTCCCCACATACGCAATCGCCGGTCGTGCCGCATTCTTCTTCTAATTTGCAAAGTTTCCGCGTACACTGTGGAATAAGTTGACCTATCATTTCACTGTGTGACTCACATATATAAGTGTACACTGGTTCTACCATCGTGAACGTTTCCGACCCCGTGTTCGGGATGGATATAATTGGGACTGCCGCCATAGACTCGTTCCATGTCAAATTTCCCGCAACGATCTTTAAAGGGTGACCAGAGAAGGTTTTCTTGACTGTGACTTCGCCGCATGCCGTGCCTTCGACTGCGTAGGATAATCCAACGGCTCCGGTAAACGTAACGTTGCTCTGCGATATTGTAAACGAACACGTGTCGTCCACATCCTCCGAAATAATAGCCTTTGCAACATGGCACTCGTCGCTGGTCAGCGTAGTGCACGTCGTCCCTACATAAAATGGCGTCTCTTGCACGGCTTTGCACATCTTCATTGCAGGGTACCACTCGTTTCTTTCCTCAAATGTTTGGAAAGCAGGAGGGGAATTCTCTCTGCACATGACCAGCCTAGGAAATTCATCCCATATTGTAACGCCGAGTTGCGACGCAGTTACTATGGAATTTCCAAACCCATACTCTGCAAAGGTTATTTCCTCGCTAAGTTGACCTGTCAGCGTCTCAGAGATGGCATTGTTTTCATACACCGTTATCACATTTTGATTTACATCTAATTCATGAATGCAATCTTTAACCAGTTTCCCTATCATGGTAGAGTGTGACTCGCATATGTATGTGTACACTGATTCTGTCATTGTAAACGTGCCAGAGCCTTCATTCTGTATTTGTACAACCGGGTCCGCTGCCATAGCCTCATTCCACGTCAAATCTCCTGCTACGATCTTCAAAGGGTGACCAGAGAACGATTTCACCACAGTGACCGTACCACATGCAGAGCCGTGTACAACATACGAATTTGTTCCGATGAATCCGGTGAATGTAACCGTAGTTTCTGAACTGGTCTGGCGATTCACAGTGCCTGCACTTTTTGATATGAGTCTATTTTGACTCCAATCTAGCGATACTAAGGTGTCTCCGGAATCGATTTGATATAGAATGGAGGGTTCTGTTCGACATAGTAGATGATCAAACCCTGTCCTGCACGTGTAACTACACTGACCGTCGTGTACAAAATTTTTTCCGTCTTCGCAACACAAATCTCCAACGTTGTGTTCCCCTGTGCCGCATACGCACGCGCACGATCCCCTAGTTCCGGTAGGATTGTTACACGGTTGTCCGTTACCTCCAGTAACGCAACAGCTGCTCAGTGAGATAATATTTTCGGAATAAGCTAATGTTGTTCCACTTCGAGAAATATGGCTAAATGTTGGAGAACCATCGAGACAGGTGTTTTCGAATGTCGTTGCACCATAAAAATCATCAGGGTTTCCAGAGAGCATGAGCGTGTTACCATATTTACATCTGATCTCCCAAGAGACTGCGGACATGAATGGCAGCACCTCACCAAAGAGTTGATCGGCGACGAAAATTGAATGTCCAGATATCTCTTCAGTTTGCTGGCTACCAGATACGAATGTGCTTCCATATATGGTATCACCAACGCGTAGTCGGTATCCAAGCCATGGACCGTATTCTGTAACTTGAAAGCTGGTGATCGGAAAGTTCAACTTCATGATCAGGATGACAGGACCCACCGCGGTTAGTGAATAAGACTTAGTATTATGCCATACCGGCGGGTACCACGAATCTTTAAATGTATACATGTGTATACGAGCATTATTAGTTGTGTATGCCATTGTATTCCCATTGCTATTCAATGAAATAATACCATTGCCAGTAACTGAAATATCCTGTCCGATTTGAGTATTAAAAAGCCGACGCACGCGAATGCCAGTATTTAAGACGCTCGCCAAAATCGTCCCATCTTTATTCAGTGACAGACTAGACGGAACCTCGTTAATGTCTCCGTCGTGTACCCAATGTTTACAGACGCAATTCCCCATACCCCCACAATCGCTTACAGGACTATTGAAAAAGGAATTAAATTGGAAGTAATCTCCATCGGCTGTCAAACGCAAACATCCTGTATGAGAAGAAGACATCTCTACGCGAGTGTTCAAAAAACTATATCCCAGTTCCGCTGCAGCAGCCTCGCACTCCTCCGGGTTATTTATTGGCGAAGTACATTCACCGTTAGTCTTCACTTCATACATCATCTTGTGCACGCTCGTTTTTGTATCTGACCCTACCGAGAGAACCTTTCCATCTCCACTTATGGACGCTGTGAGCCCGGCGCTTACTTCTTGGTAAGATTTCTGATATCTGTATTGTACGTACTCTAACGGTTTGTATCGGCTTAACGTGTATACATACACGTGTGTATTGGCGACGACCAACACGACAGACCCATCGTTGTTTAATTCCACGTAGTTTGCTAAAGAGTTTTCAATAGGAATAGGTTTTTCAATAGGCATCTGCCTACGCGTTGGACCATCTTTTTTATATATAACCGTTTTCTCACAAGTTGTGAAGTAGGAAGTAAGCCATATATAATTAAGGTTTAAAGTACCGCAGTTGTCACTTGCACAAGCACAGCGGTAATCATATTCATTATTGTCAACATTATTAATGATAAACCCTTTATCTGGACCGTATTCGGCAGAACATCTGTTCATACACTCTTGTGCTCTATCAGAATCGTATAGCGGGTGGTCGTCTGGAAGGAGAGGCGGGTATGGAAGGTCATCACCATTTTCGTCTTTCAAATACACCATGTTCGAACACTGCCCAGTGCCTTTCACTCCGTATGCACAACTATTACCTCCTGTACCTCCCGGAGACCCAGTGATAGCTAAAACAGACCCATCCGCGTTCAAACTTAAAGAGCTAGTGCCTACAAATGAGATAGTTTGTTCTTCTTTCCATTCGTCAAAAAGTTCGTAGACAACCACTGTAGTGGGTCCTGCGATTGCAACAACATTTCCGCTTGAGCTCGTAGCTATTACAGATGCGTTTGGCTGTGATATTGAGTTTCCTATTTTTGACCCCGCACAGCCACACTCGTCCGCAAAATCTTCGCATTGTGAACACTGTTCTGCACCGTGCACTTCACATTCAAACCCACGCGCTGCTTTCCCCTGCGCGCACGTGCAGACTTTTGTTTCGCAAGAAACCCCATTAAGATATTTGTCTCCATCGCACTCTGAGCACGTTGCGGTGCCGTGCACAGGGCAGTCTGTACCTATTCCGGCTGTCCCTCCTGAACAGGTGCACTGGTTTATTATACACTCAATTCCCTCCAAATGATATCCGGCGTCGCACGACATACACTTCAAATCTCCGCTTGAGGGACAATCTGTTAACGTTGCAGCAGTTCCGTTCGAGCACAGACACTGATTCATCTCACAGTCGTCTTCGCCGGGGTAGTATCCGGTTGGACATTTTTCACAGTTGTCGCCGAAGGAAAGTTCAGTACAAATGCACGAACAGGCTCCTCTTGTTCCATCCGGTGTACCGTAAACGCACGGGGCTCCGTTGGCTCCTCGAACACAGCAACTGTTTAGAGATATAACATCCACACTGGTATCCGTTACAGCGAACATGTTCCCACCCAGTTGTCCTAGGCTTATGTCTCGATAGGTTTCGGAAAAGTCCGCCATAAGCTGCCAGCTATCTGAATACGAATACACTTGAACGGACTGACCTGCCACTGATAAAATAGTCCCATCCTCAGTCAATGAAGGTTTTGATGCGGACCCCCCTGAACTCCCTACGTCCGTCTTAGTCCATACATCCGAATACTTGTACACGCTCACTATAGAATTTTCATCATTTCCTACCGCTAAGGTTGATCCATCTACACTCAATGCCAAATGACGTCCAAACCCTTTCGCTCCATTCAAAGTATCTTCTTGGGTCCAGGATCCCGCCGCATGCCTATACACGTTCACATACCCGGGTACATTCACTAGAGGTGCTGCAACAGCAAGAAGAGTCCCATCTCCACTGATAGATAACTCTTCACCAAAATCACTATCTTCGATCTTTGCTGTCTCAACCCATTCATTGGAATACTCGTAGACGTTCACCGCCCCGGCTGTACCTACCGCTAAAATAGTTCCATCGTTGTTGAGACCTAGAGACTTTACGTTGCCCTCCGCGGTGATCACCTTTTCTGTCCACCCTTTGCACACGCACTTTGAAGTATCTGTACATGGATGAACATTTATAAAGCTATTACCCCATTCTTCATGGACCCTGAGAAACGTCACTCCTTCAAAATATACTCCCGGTCCCCCCAAATAAGTAAAACAATATTCATAATAAGGATCTTCTGAAAACCATTCCCAAACTTGGAATGGACTGCCGAACGAAGCCGACGCGGTTCTGCACTCTTCGATATTGTTGATCATCCGAGAGGGGTACTCGCATTTTTGATTTTCAATGTACCCCGTAAAAGGTTGACCGCGTGGAGGATCCTTTATGAAGAAATTGTACTTATACACGGACACGTTATTTGAATGTCCGACAGCCAACGTATACCCATCTGTGCTTAAAGTAAAGGACGTGTAGTCAACCTCTAAATCATAAATCTGTGTCCAATCGGTTGAGTTTTGATATATATCTGTGTACTCGTAAACGTATATGTGAGTACCTAGTCCGATTGCAACAACATTACCGTTGGCGCCTGTTCGCGTCAGTGAATACGCAGTTTGTGCAGTCAGATCATACAAAGGTAGAGGCATGAGTTTATGTAGAGTCCCGCCTGCACACCCACATGAATCCGAAAAAAGTGGAGGGTTCACACCCGTTATAATTGTACCTGTTCCGTCTGTTTCCCCAGAACAGTATTCACACTGGGTTGAATCGGGAAGAATACACGAGTTATCGTCAAAAATTGCAAGATTATTGAAGTTACATCCAAGAGGGGTTGTACAGCCTGCTACGGATCCTAACAAGGTATGACACTGTAACCCATCCCAAAAACACTGTTTATCTGCAAGTTCGTATATGTCTTCACATAACTCCCTACTATCATATACGTCACAATTGTGATATTCGTATGTAAAACCGTAGTCACCATCTGATGTACTTATGCGGGTAGTGACATTGCCAGCAGGCGTATCGTCCTTATCGGCTGATGCACAGCCGTCACGAGGGTATGGTCCTTGGTTATATTCATAATGATACGGTGGGTAGCATATGCATTTCTGATTTGAGAAATAAAAGGTATTCCTGTGAAAAATTTGGCGAGGGTGAGTCACGCCTAAATCTTCAGGTGCAATATGCCCCGGAACATCAATTAAAATGTCCATTGCAGGTCTTTGGCATTCGAAACTGTATGACGTATAACCAGATGTTGAATCCGCTTTCAAGCAGGCTCCATCCGAGCAATGGCATCTTCCATTCGAATCAAGAGTAAACCCTTCCCCGCCATTCTCATCTATGCACCTATTCCTGCATTCTAATATTGGGTCAGGGTCGTAGAGTTCGTCATCGGAGCTGAGCCTAGGTGGGTACGGTGATAATTGCCCTTGTCTGACGTCACCGTTCACGTGTATTCCCCAATATTTCGTACATCGCCCAGTCCAAAGTTCTTTCGTTATACACCGTGGACTCGCTAAACCCCGGTAGTCCTTACAAGTGTTGAAACAGTTCATGAAAGTTATCTCGTTCATGAAAGCAGTAATGTCCCTAACATTACGGCTAACACAAGAATATGTTCCCTGTTGGACGTGCCTTTCTTTCCAACCATTTTGTACACACGATGTCTTGTCAGGCGTTGAAAATCCAGAACAAGACTTACACGTAGACTGACCAACTTGATCTTGGTATTTACCATCAGGGCAATTTTCGCACAGAATTCCTGATGAAAACTTGCCCGCCTCACACTGGTCGCATGAAGTCTTGGCTGCGGATGGTTGTGTACCCGCGACGCACGGCGAGCATGAGAACCTGAATTTTTCTTTGCAGATGCAGTCGTGATTATTAGTTCCACACGCAATAGTATTAGTGTTTTCGTTTAAATAGACTTGTTTATAATGGTTTACCATGCAACCCTGTGGGTACAAGGTAACCCAAGAGGAGTGGGAACCAGCGCCTCCGTACTTTCCAATTCCCATTTCTTGTGCCGCCTCCTGACACTCTTCTGCGGTCGTGATATATGCGTCGCACATGCCGGAAGTAACCTTAATGAACCTACTTGTTTTGCAGATACAACCGTAGTTATTGTAGCCACAGGCGCGTGCGCTATCAATTTTCGTGTTGAAATTAACAGCAGTTCCGGCAGCATTCGCGACACAGCCACGTGCATATTGTTCCCAAGAATCAGACCACACATGTTGGTCGCTCATCTCCAGCGCCGTTCTCGCCGCCTCGCACTCCTCTAAAGTCGTGATATATGCGTCGCACGTGCCCGAAGTAATTATAAAATAATCCGTGATAAATTCCCCCGTGGTAATCTCCCCTGCCGCGCATTCTTGACACTCTGTCTGACCCAATTGGTTCTGAGCCCAACCATTTGGACATGTCTTACAACTGTTATCTGAGTCGAATTTTCCCTTATCACAAATTGTGCACGGCGAGCCAGCATAACCGGCACTACACTCGCAATCTAATTTATTAGACATTGGTGACATGTTTGTAGGACACGTTTTGCACGAGCTCTGACCTATCTGATCCTGATACCAACCGTTTGGACAGTCTTTACACTCTGTCTGACCGGATTGATCTTGGTATTTTGAGGGTACACAGTCTACACATGGCGAACCAGCGGTACCGGGAATACACACGCCCTGTTCACAACCCCCTTCTGAATATACATGGTGCGGAGGGCAGAAACCAGTTATTGTACATGTGGAGCAATAACTCACTATATCTCCGGGGTTTGACGCTTCCAGTGCTAATGTACTACTACGGTCATAATTATAGCCAAACTTCGACTCTAGTGTTGGATTATCTTTAAAATAATCACATTGGCGATCTATTGTAACACAATAATAATTCCGCAACCATTCTGAGATATAGGGACTTGTTTCATATGGAGAATCACAGTCTAGACAATATTTTAGATCATCAATAGGATTTGTGAATCTGTAGACCATTTTGCCATCAGCATTACATTCCAACGACCATGTATGTTCTTCATCACCATTATAAAAGTTCTCCTCGTTTGTCCATCCTGATCCAACAACGTTTAATTGTTGCCAATCAGGGAGAGTTATGATATGTACTTGATCTGAATCATCATATTGAGTGCAGTCGTCGTCGGCGCCGTAATCGTAGTCACAAAACCCATTGTCTACAGAGCATCTGTTGTTCGATTTGCACTCGTTTACACCGTATTCACCCCCCCAAGGAATAAAATATTGGTTACCATTGATCGAAAGTTTATAGTGTCGCCAACCATAAGCATAATCACCGTTATGTAGTTTGAGTTTAAAAGTATTGTCCGGACATGGAGAGCATGGCTCCTGAGAGCATGTCTCTACAGAACATGCTGCAGTCAATTGAGTCTGACTAGACGTACAGACCGGATATGTATACTCGAAGTTGGTTATGCAGTAATAATCAGATTGACACTGAGTTTGGCAGCCCGGGTACGGACAGGCTAGGTAAGACAGAAACCCAGTGTCCGACATGTCGCCTCCTGTATAGCCACCTACCCAATATAATCCTAAACTTTTTATATTCCCCTGCATATCTGTAATGAGAAAACGGTATCCAGCACCCAGATTACTACCAGCCAAATCAGCTCCGAAAACTAAATATGGTGCCTCTGGGAGATACTCATTTCCGTAAACCATTGATATGGGATTTACATCTACGCTTACTGCGCCATCATAAGTAAAAAAGGTTGCTTTCACGCTGGTGCATACAGTTCCTTCGGAGCATCCGGGTGGATATATATTCTCAAAACGACACTTGTAGGTGTTATGTGTCGGGCACGCGGACCCCGTGGCGCCCGGACCAGTCAAGCAGTTGCAGGTGTTGATATCACATGTATCTCCATTGAGATGGTACCCAGTATCACATGACGTAGCGCTGGCAAATCCTAAAAACCCGAGGGCGAGTACAAATAACATTTGTGTAACAAATTATATTCATTTATAGGTTCTTTTTAAATATATTCTTCGCACTTTTAATCAAAATAATTAAACCAATGATTCTTTTTTGCATGATCGCATACACCATTGTTCGGAATATCGTTGCTTACACACTCAGACGGGTGCGTCGTGTACACTAGATTTGTATCCCAAAAATTTATCTTCGTCCCCATAGTCGAAGCGAGAACTAGTCCGTCCGGGCGCCAGGCAATATCGACTGCTTCCGCCTCCTGCACTATTGTATGGAGAAGAGTACCGGTTTCGGTGTCCCACAATTTTATGGTCTTGTCCGCTGAAGATGACGCAAACATCGTTCCGTCGGGTCTCCACTCTACAGACAGTACACTGTCCGTGTGGCTCAGCGTGTGCATGAGCCCGTCTGTGGGACTCCAGATGTAGACGGCGTTGTCTGTTCCGCCGAATAGTAATAGTGAACCGTCTGGGCTCCATGCTATGTCAAGTACATTATACGTAATGTTATGTAGTAGCGTTGCCGACGCGGATTTACGTGATAATTCCCAAACGTAAACATTATCCGCCGCATATGCAATTTTATCCTCGTATATAGACACTGCCTTCACTTCCAATCCCGGTGAAAGCCTGTGAAGTGGAATTCTAAAAATGGATTGTTCAACCGTATTCCATTTGACGTTTTTTAGTTCCATATCCGAGGTACATCCGGCGGGTAATAGCTGATTAGACGTAATTTCAAAGTCTGCGCCGGTGGAACAGTCAAAAAGAGTAGCTCCGCAATCGCCTTCCCGTAGTTGAGTGTTATATTTTCGGTAGCACACGCATTTAAAAGACGAATCACACTTCATAGTACTCTGAAACGCGTTCCACACAAACTTATCAGATACTAACCGAACACAGCCCGCTGGGGCGGTGTCAACGTCTACTTCACCACCGTACACGAGCCCAAGCTGCGCAGCTGCTGTCTTACAGTCGTTCATGCCGTCTTCCTGTCTAAAATCTCCATACCTGTGAAACACGCAATTCTCACTCTCTATAATGACAAAGTCCTTGGGAGGGTCATACGCACAGACCTGTTCGGTGTCAACGGGTAACGGCGTGAGTCCGCAAAGATTATATCCGGTAAAGTTAGTAGGTACGGGGTTAAAATACAACGCACCGTCTTTAAAGTGACACGGTGGACCTTCTGAAATCTGCTGAATATCGCCAAATCCAAACGCTACGCCGGCTGCAAGACACTCGTCTACTGACGTTAACCAGTAATCACACTCAGACTCGGTATACAAATAAGGCGCAGTTCCCGGTACAACACCTAACTCGTACGCACACGGTTTGCCCAAGCGCTTCGCCTCCGCGCACGTGGTAGGGTCCGTGATTGGATAGTATCCGTTAGACACGCACCCGACGCTCACGACATACTTTGGGTCTGGTTCTCCGGGACACATGCGGGTTGAGCATATACACTCTGTGCAGGGCGTGTCCTTATTAGATCCAACGTACGCAGCACCGTTGATGCGCGAACACCCGTACGGAACCGAGTCGGACGTTGTCACGGTAGTTCCCACAAGTTCTTCACACTCGAATGCAGACGTGATCGAATAGTATCCGTGGTACTCGCACGTTCCAGACGTCACAGTGACGGTGCAGTCGTCGAACTTGCTGGGCGGACGTTTGTTGATGCAGACGCATTCCGTACATTTTCCCGCGCTAAATGTAGAAAAACCCCCCATATTACATCCCGTGACTGTTGTGCCGGAATTGAAGCCACCAAATGCAGTCACTGCCTTAGAACATGTCCCCGTATCTTGAATCGTAGTAAGCCCATGGTGCTCGCACGACTCCGAAGTGACGCGCGCAAACAAAAGACTGTAACCAACGTAATTATCAGACACCGTCTTTGAACAATCTTCGTAAGCTTCCATTGTACAAATGCACGAATCGCCAAAGTGAAACGTTTTTGCGTCTAACGCCATACAGCCTATAGCGCACGCGTCCACGTCGTTATGAGGAATCACAGTAAAGTTCTGTACGTTACAGTACGCGCCCTTGCGCTCGTATATTTCGTTTTCTACGTACATGTCACAATCCGGTGCAACAGTGTAGTCTACCACCGTGGTATCGTTGTACTCATAAAACGTTGTGCCTTCAGAGTCAGACACGCAACCCTTGGTGTATCCTTTAGACTTTGTAACCGTGTAGGACCAATCTGAGACAGAAGTTTCATAATAACTTAATTTGCAAAGGCATTTCCATTCCGAAGAACAAGTACCGTAACTATTATCATGTGTGTTAATACGATGACTATGTAACCAGTATCTATCATACATTTCTGGTTCATCTGATACTAGCGCGTGTATTAATCTCGAGAGGCAACCTGTTGGGTACCACATCGACTCAAACGTAAAATCGTACTCGCGAGGGTAGTGTGGATAGAGTTCGGCAGCAGCCCTTTCACACTCGTCCTGTGTTGTTATGTAATCATAGCCATTCGACGCACATGTCCCGGATGTAACTTCTACATAATTCTCGACCAGTGTCCCGGATGAAACTTTTATATAATCTGACGAATGGAATGAGCACTGCTCTCGGTTCAACGTCTGTAACCCGTTCGACTCGCATGTTCCAGAAGCAATATTTTTGAACAAAGTGATCGTGTCGTAGTCTCCGCAGTTTTCGCCGTCGTTGTACTCTGCGCACGTGTCCCCGTAAATATCCGTTCCAGTTGCTGTATGGTAGCACACCGGTTGGTCGAAACACTCATAGCAAGTGTGACCCTCGAAGCGGTACTCGTTATCGCTAGGACAGTACTTGTTGCCCTCAAAAACCATGTTGGTGTCAAATGGCGGACTGTACGTCATGAAGGGCATGTACTCTTTAATATCATACCCCTGCATGAGCGCCGCGCGGTAGTTTCCATTTGGGTTAAAGTACGTCATGCCATTCGGAGAGGGCACTGAGTAGGGTGTAGCACACTCGCACCTGCCGTAGAGAACGTTGCACACACTGTCCGGAAGAAGCACGTCGCACTCCATATCCTCCGCCACGTGATTTCCCAAAAAAACGTCCACGCCGTCTGTAAAACACGCGTCGCCGTAACTCTCGAACGTAGTATTGCAGTCCCCATATGTAACCCCGGTGAAAGGCTTAAGCCCCTGCGTAGTACTCGCCACGGCGCCCGGCAGGATTGTTGTACTCTGCACGTTCTCGTAATTGCATCCCATGCTGCGGAAAGAGAAAGGCGTGTCCACGTCCTTACTGCAAGCAAAACTGTCTTCGTCGCACGTAACAACACAACCTTCCGCCGGGTTGGCTACAGGATTGAAACACTCGCACGTCCCGCGGCTCGTGCCTAGACTGAAGCCACCCTGTCCGACGCAGCGCCCCAACGGAGGGTCCTCTCCCTCCCCACACGGGGACGTAAAACCCCGGGGGACCGGGCAGTTGTACTGACACGCATCGCCGCCGATACCCAGTGGTCCATCCATGCAGTCGCAGTCCATACGCGCACAGGTCCCGTCCACCTGATTCTCGCTCAAGTACACGTTACAAAATTCTTCCCAAGCAGTAGCGCCGACGTCACATGGATCCGGCATAGGTCGGTCCTCTAGAGGGAGCCCCACGCAGCCCTCTTGGTAGTTCTCGCACCCTTCACACGTCAGACTCTGCAAGTATTTTCGCTCATCGAAACCGCCCTCGACAGGACGTTGCCATCGGCAGTAGGGTCCCCAGTCATAGTCGAGCTCCACGATATCCACGTTCTCACAAACCGAAAAGTACTTCCCAGCCCTTTTCTGAAGGCGCTCGCACTCGTCGTCCTTGTAGTTGTACAGTGTTACCGTCACTAGTCCCTTACCAAGGATCACCATGCCTTTAATTCGCCTTTCGGGGTTGCCCGGGACGATGAAACCCGACTCGTCTATTGTGTGCACAGACGCAATCCCTGTCACGTGAATACGGTCCACGTGGTACGGTCCAAGAGACACTGTTTTGTTCGTAAGACCGTCAAACTCTTTATACTCTATGACGTCACAACCGTTACCAAACTCGGGCATAGGCTGCCAACCGTCCCGGAAAAGGCGTTTCTCCTCTGGATTGAACGTAAACACCTCCACGTCGGGAATAAGAAGGTCCCGACAGGTCTCATACATGCCCGGAACAGCACAAACATCTGACAAGTTGGTCCCAGTGTACCACTGCCGGTACGGGTAGGGATCCTCGATGCCGACTGGGAAACGCCAGACCTCGCTCATAAGAGTCGTCATCGATTCAGTATGTTCCGCGACCCAGCGCGACTCCCACTGCGTAGAGTTCAGCCCGGGCTCGTAGTCGCCACAGAGTTCCGGATCCGCGCAGTCCCCGTTCATCGTGCACCCCTTCTTTTTGCTGAGACACCACTCGAATACGTTTACCTCTCCCTCTAGGACACGGTTGTCGCATATATCCTGCACATACT
>MDTD01077091.1_pt1 | contig 19293 bp, 14 predicted proteins | sample 811221 | NCBI WGS metagenome assembly MDTD01 (sample SAMN05326646, study PRJNA326480) | marine metagenome | isolation source: seawater | place: Pacific Ocean: South West | collected 2011 | reverse complement strand
TGAAACTGGCAATGAGGAAATGTTGCGAAAGGTAAGAAAACCTGCTTCTCTTGACCGTTTTTTTAAGTTTGCGGATATGTCAAAAAAATTTCCAAAAATATACTACATAGTCAACTTCATTCTTGGTTTGCCTGATGAGCGTTTTTCTCAAATGCTCGATACGTTAGTTGTCGGAGCAAGAGCTCAGCTAGATTGGATTAATTTCTTCACGTATCAACCCCTGAAAAATACGGATGCATACCTAGCATATGGTGGAATGGATTTACGTGACTACGAGGATATAATTCAACGCGGAACAACCATAAATTATAACCCACTGAGAGATAGAGCGTTTCGTAAGTTTAATGAAAATAAACATTTAGCAAGGGCGTACGACATTTTTGACATAGATAAAGATCTAATTCCCTCTCGCGAACAAGTAAAAGAAATATGGTTTACCTTTAACACAATTTGCAATTTTTTAAGAAACCCGGCACTCATGACTACATCACACGCAAGGGTTCGAAATGCAGTTAATTGGTTGGAGGGTCTTCAAAAGGCCTATGCAGATAACCCCACCATAACTTGTTTGCTTTATTTTCTTTATTGGCGTCTAAATGAAATGGATTCTGTAAAACTTAATTCAATCAAGGATCTTGCAAACAAAAAATTTAAAGATAGTGAATATTGGCGACTACGAGATAAACAATTTGGCATTGCTTCTTTCTTGGATCGTGTCATTGTTCCTCTTGATTCGCGAGCAATAGAACTTTTTAAAACTCAGGAAGTTACTGTTCTAAAAAATCCTGTTATTAAGTTGAAATGAGGGTTGCTTTGAGTTTGTCATTTATTTCTCTTCTCGACCCAAGTAAGAACAACCTGAGGCAAGACACAAATGCAAAGACGATCTCATTTTTTTGTAAACAAAGACCAGTAAAAATAAATTCCGATACTATTAGGGAATTAAAAATTGTTTCAAAACAAAATAACGGGGCAAATGTAAGAGTCTGTCTTCATGAAAACCCTGAGTCAAATCATCATGACATGGTTATTCTGGAGTGCCCTGGAAAGTATTACCGACCTCATCGCCATGAATATAAAGGCGATTCTTTTCATGTAATGGAGGGTGCGATGGGACTCTTCACATTTGATGATAATGGTCTCGTTATCGATGCAGTGACACTTGGTGTTGGTGACATTTACCGTGTAGAAGTCGGTATGTATCACGCTGTTTTACCATTAAGCAATCCAACAATTTATCATGAAAATAAACCAGGTCCTTTTTTGGGCGATGAAGATAGTTTATTTCCAGAATGGGCTCCGTCTGGAGAAAATCAAGCAGAAATTGATAAATACTTGTTTTTTTTAAAACAGAAGTTGACTGATTAAACAAAAAAACTTCGTTAATAATAAATCAATCTCAATACTGTATTTTGTTGCATATTATTAACTGAAATAGAGGTTGTGGATTAAGTTTTTACGCAGAAAAGTAACTTAAATTTTAAAAAGTTGACTAGATACAAGGAATTTAGATTTTGAAAACAGCAACTGTCATTGGTTCAGGTATTTCTGGCTGTATGTATGCTTGGGCCCTACAACAAAAAGGTTGGAATGTTAATGTCATTGAAAGAGCGTCAGCCACTGGCGGTGGTTGTCGAACTTTTACATTTGCTGGGCACCCATATACTTGGGGGCCTCGTCATTTTTTATCGCCTTATCCAGAGGCTTACGAGTTTTTAAATAAAATTGTGCCCCTTCGCGATTTAAAAAAAATTAATTATAACTACCAAGATGATATTGACACATTTTTTACTTATCCACCTCATGAGGATGACATTGATAAGCTTCCCGAGGCCGACCAGGTTCGACAGGAGTTGAGAGATAGGCCAGATGTTGCAGAGGGTGCAAATTACGAGGAGTTTTATACTCAACGAATGGGTCCAACTATCTACAGGCGATTTAATGAAAGTTTTAACAAGAAAGCTTGGATGTTGGAGTCGAATGCTGAGATGGATTTCGGAATAGCTGCTACTGTAAAGCGTAATGCCCTTGAAACGGGCGAACGTCATGAATTCAAAGATTGGTATAATTGCTATCCCCTTGCCTCTGACGGTTATAATAAATGGTTCGACTATTTATTGGAAGGTTGTGAGGTACGTTTAAATTCAAACATAACTAACTTTGATATAGAAAACTCAATTGTTGTCCTTGAGGATGGCGAAAAAATTAAAAGTGATATAATTGTCAGTACAATCTCCCCCGACATACTAATGGATAATGCTTTTGGTGAACTACGCTATATGGGTCGTGACTGCCACTTTATGGTTTTGCCAGGAGAGCGTATATTCCCTGAAAATGTTTATTTTATTTACTATCCTAACCCTGAAACTAAGATCACAAGACTGGTTGAGTATAAACAATTTACTCAACATGAATCTCCAAATTCACTTGTAGTAATCGAAATTCCCTCGAAAAAAAATAAGCTATATCCGATGCTTATACAGTCAGAAGTAGACAAAGCACAAAAATATATAGATAACATGCCGGATCATATTTTTTCTGTGGGGCGTATGGGCACGTATCGTTATATTGATATTGATGACATCATTTTAGCAGGTTTTGAGTTTAAAAAACAGATGTGACCCCCTGCAAAAGAGGTGCCTGCATGAAAACATTGGATTTGACCCACTTATATCAAAACAATGTTATTTATCGTAGTTTGATTGATAACAAACTTGTATTTCCATCAAATATTCAAGAAATCCATCATAGAACTAGGGATAAAGAAATTTCAGTTCTTCAGGACTCTGAAACTAAAGTCATTTTTTTATCTGAAATACCTATGAAACGTTACTATGCAAAAAATAGTGAGAGTGGGGATTTAGTTGGAAATGAGCATTTATCTCATACGATCGACAATGGAATTGTCCGTTCTAGGAAACTTGAGGATGAGGATCGTCGTTTTCAACAATTTTTTTCTTCTTTAGAAGGTAAATCTATTTGTGATTTTGGTACTGGGCATGGCTTGTTCTTGGACCTTTGCGTAGGAGTGGCATCAGAAGTGTGTGGTATAGAATTACGTAAGGAATGTATAAAAGACATTAATTATCGTCTCGGCAATATGGTTTCAGTAAAATCTTCTTATGAAAATTTTTCGGAGTCTTTTGACGTGATAACTATGTTTCACGTTCTTGAACATCTTGAAGATCAACTCAGGCATCTCAAAGATGCATTTAATGCTCTGAAAAGTGGGGGTGAGATTATCCTTGAGGTTCCACATGCAGAGGATTTCCTGATTGAAAAATTAAAACTAAAGGCCTTTTATGATTTTGGTTTTTGGAGTGAACACTTAATTCTTCATACTCAAACTACTACCTGCCATTATTTGCAACTTGCGGGTTTTATCGATATAGAAATTTTGCCGTTCCAACGTTTTGGTTATGCAAATCATTTGTATTGGTTGCGTCATGGAAAACCGGGTGGGCATCAATTTTATAAGGATATAACGAATAACACGTTAGATAATGCATATCGAAATTTCTTATGCCAAAAAAACTGGTCTGATACTTTAATTGCTAGAGCGCGTCGTCCTTAATTCATGACATATTTTTTGGATTACATTTTTCCAATTGCCAATTTCAGTCTGGCGAAATAAGGACATTGACGGATACCAAGGGGTCGTTTTTCCATCTAACATCCACCGCCAATCAGGCATGAGAGGAAGCAGTATCCAAACTTTACAACCAAGTGCACCAGCTAAATGGGCAGGAGACGAATCTATGGAAACTATGATATCTAGATTTTTCATTATAGCAGCTGTGTCATCAAAAGAATTTATTTCGGGCTCCAAATCAATAATTTTTTCTCCTAATACTTGTTTTGCCTCTCCACTATGCCCAACCTGAAGACTGAATACCATAATATCCTTTAGGTTCAAGATTGGGGAAAACAAAGATGGGTCAATTGTCCTGTTGTGGTCGTTTTTATGTTTTGGATCTCCTGCCCAAATAAGTCCGACTTTTAAATCTTTGTAGCTACTAAGCTTGCTCCATTTTTGTTTTAATTCTTTGGATGCCTCTAAATAATGTTCAGGTGCCGGTATGGAGCTTCTTGTTGTATTCATAAGTTCAGGTAAATCCAACAAAGGGACATGAAAATCAAAATCAGGAAGAGTGTTGTTAGGTTTAATAATTAAAAAATCTTTGAATGATCTTGATACTAGATTGAACAAAGGTTCTGGTGTTTCTGTTATTACATGACAACCGTTTTTTTTAAGAATTGGTAAGTATCTGATGAATTGAATAAAGTCTCCAAGACCTTGTTCAGGATATATAAAAAGTACTTTGTCTTTTAATTTCTGTCCCTTCCAGGCGGAGGTGTTGTATGTGCGCCTATATTTTGCTAATGGACCGAATTTCCAGCGGTTAGAGTATCCTTTCCAGCCTTTTTTAAAATTACCTTTTAATAAGTGAGCAAGGCCAAGATTATGATGCGCTTCACTGTAATTAGGATTGATTTTTATTGCATCGTAAAAGAGAGAAGTCGCCTTATTTAAGTCACCAAGCTCTTTGTACAGGACACCTAAATTACAGTAGGCTTCAGCAAAGTTAGGATCAAGATGTATTGCTTGTTTGTAGCTGTTGATTGCCTCCGTGGTTTTTTTCTGGTACTTCAAAGCATTGCCCAGGTTACTGTGAGCCTCAACAAAGTCTGGTTTGATTCTTAACAATTTAGAAAAAATGGCAACCGCGTCATCAATCCTCATCAATTCAAGTAGCACATTACCCATATTGTTCATGGCTTCTGGGTAAGATGGTCTTAGTGACAGGGCTTTTGAATAAAAATAAAGTGAATCTTCAAATTTTCCTTCAACTTTTAGTATTTTACCCATTAAGAAATTTGCTTGGGCGTGATCAGGATTCAAGGTTAAAGCCCTGTTAATGAATACTATTGACTCTTTAATTTGACCTATAGTTAGTAAGAGACTTCCAAGATTAAGAGAAGCGTCCACATAATTAGGATTAATTTCCAGAGCTTTTTTAAAACTAGCAATGGCAAGAGTGGGAGACGAAAATTCTGCAAGTGCATTACCCAGATTATTGTGAGCTTCAAAATAATCTGATTTAATGGAAATTGCCCTACGATAACAAGCTATTGCTTCACTGGATTGACCCAACTTCATCAGGAGATTTCCAAGGTTGTTATGACCCTGAAAATACTCATAATTAATAGCTAATGCTTTGTTGTAACACTCTTTAGCTTGACCCAGTTTCCCTTGATTAATTAAAGCATCTGCCAGATTATTGTACGCATTAACATAATTAGGCTTAACATCTATTGCTTTTCTATAATTTTGAATAGCTTCCTCTATTTGATTTTGTTCGAGCAGGGTAGTAGCAAGATTATTATATGCTTCTGCGTAGTCTGGCTTTTGCTTTATTGCTTTTGAAATAAGTTTAACCGCATCAGTAAAATTTCTAGTTTGCAATGCAATTGTACCAAGTTGATTTAAGGCGATGGGGTGATTTGGTGAAATTTCTAATATTTTTTGATAAAGCGGTTTTGCAATTTGAAGGCGTCCTGCAATGTGGTGTTCAATAGCTTTTGTGAGTTGAATTGATATTGTCGTCTCTAACTCAGAATCCATATTCATCTCATTTACCATCTCAAGTCAGTATGACAATACGGAGTTTTCTGACGTGGGCAGACAGTGCGTTTGCAAGATCATCTAGATCTGGCGAAATCCTCTGAAGCCAACTTGGCGGTCTTTGTATAAATTAGTTACTTGTTCCATAGCCTGCTGCTTTGCAGCGTCATAATAATTGGTCAGAAGAGTTGAATTTGCTTCATGGAGAGACTCATAAAATTCTTCATCACTTAATTCTGTAAAGTTTGCGGCAAGAAACTCCGAATTTATGTGTTTATTTTCATAAAAGTCTTCAACATCTTTTAGAAGTCCTTTTTCAATAGCGTCATAATAAAGTGGAGATCCTGGATAAGGTGTAACAGGACGAATAGTCCTCATTTGTGCAAAATCGTCATACTTCAGAAGAAAATCAACAGCTTCTTTCAATGTCCTCTTGTTATCTCCAATATTCCCAAACATCATGTTTAGACCCGGACTAATACCCTCCTCTAATGTCATCTCAATACCTTTGATGATCATATCTTTTCTGAGCCCTTTTTTCATTTTCTTAAGGACCTCATTATCCATTGCCTCAATACCATAATTAATAAAAACACAACCAGCTTGCTTCATTAATTTTATCAGCTCGGGAGTGCAATAATTTAGTCTGCCACTGCAATTCCATTTTACCGGCAAATTACGTTTTATAAACTCTCGGCACACATCCTCTGTGTGCGGGATTGATGACATTAATAGATCATCTTGGAATGAAATGTAGGTAATAAGAAACTCTTTATGTAAATATTCCACTTCATCAAGAAGGTCGACGGGATTTCTGGATCGGTAACCCGTATCCATCCGATAACAGAAAGTACACTTAAAGGTACACCCTCTGGCTGACATCAATGGCATGCTAAAGTCTGTTTTTTCGATGCGCGGTTCTCTCTCAAGTCTATAATAATCAATTGGGAACTTTTTATAGGCAGGCCATGAAATGGTATCAAGGTCCTCTATAAGTGGTCGACGGGGATTGATGGTTACTTTTTTTCCTGACTTAAAGGCTATTCCAAGAACGTCGTCAAGTGAGGTTTTTTGTTCCAAAGCTTTCATGAGATCAATAGCTGTATTTTCTCCTTCCCCCATGACAACAACATCAGCCCCAGTCTTTTTAATGAAAAATTCTGGTTCAGGCGTGGGTCCATAGCCACCGATAATATAGATTGGGCGTTTCTTTGATTCATTAATAGCGGCGGATATTTTCAATAGTTTTTGGTATTGATAGTAACCAGCAATGACGCTCACGGCGACAATATCAAATTCGTGATTATTTAGAAATTCTGTCAGGTGGGCATCAGGATAGTGATATTTGTCTTGACTGTAGACTTCAACGTCGTGGCCGTTCTCTTCAAGGACTGCAGCAATATATCCAAGCCCCATAGGGAAAACATGTGTGTAAGAATCATTGTCATAAACAACTAAGAGGACGCGCATGTCTTAAAACTCCGAACATCAACTGATAGTATTGAAACTCAATTAAATTTAGACCAAATGGCGATTTACATTTTCTCCTATTGGGGTGATGAAGCGGAAAAGCGTGAAAAATTTCGTTATCTTCTCCATTTACTGTGTCAATCATCATTCTAATGGAATCCTTTTATTCAGTTCTTGAATCCCATGAAAAATATATCACGTGAGCTAATCATGCCACAATAAACTTTGATTTTTTTTAACTATTTTTGCCGAAATTTACTCCTCGGTAATGAATCGCTGTCATAATAGTTTATAGATAGCTTTTGGGCAGACAGAGGCCAACTGCAAGTTAGATTGCGTTTGCATGTATATTTTAGGTCAATGGAACTGCATGGAACTTAGAGGGAGCCGTCTACATGATGGCTTGAGCGTTTAATGAATGATGAATTAAAAGTTGCTTCTACTGCTAGTGAAGATAAAACCGGTTCGGATAAAGAGACTATTTTGAGTATGCTTCACAAAGCGGGGGAATTCCAAGCGGCTGGGAAAATATTAGAAGCCGAAAGTGCATATGAAGAAATCTTAAAAATAGATCAAAATAATAAGTTTGCAAATCAACTATTAGGCGGACTCGCTCTAAAAAAAGGAGATTTCATAAGGGCACAAGATTTTATCAAAAAAGCATTGATTGTTGATCCAGATAATCCAGAATTAAATTCAAACTTAGGTAATGCTTTACTGAAACTTCACCGCCTTGATGAAGCTAAGAAACACTATAACAAGGCTTTAGAGACAGAACCCGATTATGCCCCAGCTCACAATGGTTTAGGCGCTACTCTTCGAGAGGAGGGAAACTGCGAGGAAGCAGAGAAATATCATGTTAATGCTCTTGAATACCAGCCAAAGAATCCAAGATTGCGTAACAATTATGCGAACACTCTTCGAGAGATGGGACGCACAGATGAGGCGATTAAGCAATATTTATTAGCTGTTGAATGCGATCCTCATAACGCTGATACCTTCTACAATTTGGGTGTCTTGCATGAAAATCTTGCAAACGATGAGAGGGCATATGAAAATTATATGCAGGCTTTAGATTTATGCCCAGATCATCCCGAGGCAAATTTTAATCTGGGTAATGTACTCAGAAGGATGGGCAAATTCGAGACTGCGATTGAGAAATTTCAAGCTGCCATCAAAGCAAGGCCTGATTATGCGGAGGCGCATAATAATCTTGGACATTCATTAAGGGTTTTAGGTGATAAGAAGACCGCTGAGAAACATTGGAAACAAGCTGTGGACATGGACATTCAATTAGCCGATGCTCAGGTTAATCTTGGACTTGTTGATTTTGAACAAGGAGATCTTGAGAGTGGTTGGAAGCGTTATGAGTGGCGTGACAAGGCATATAGTTATGAGTCACCTCAACGTTCTTTTCCTCAGCCCAAATGGGATGGAACATCTCTGGAGAACAAAGAAATTATACTTTGGGGAGAGCAGGGTCTTGCAGATGAAATTCTTTATGCAAGTATGATTCCCGATATTTTAAAAAAAGGCGGAAAAGTAACAATTGAATGCACAGCTCGTCTAGTTGAATTGTTTACCAGATCTTTTGAAGGTGCTGAGATTTATGGATATCCCTACAAGCAGGGTGAGGATGGTCAACGTTTCTATGATTTTCAGTCTTCATTTCCGAGTTTAGGTCAGCATTTAAGAAAAAAAATTGATGATTTCCCAACTCTGTCAGATGATTATGCTTACCTAAAAGTAGATATTGAGAAAAAATTGTATTGGCAAAAAAAACTGTCAACGTTGAGTAATAATCCCAAAATTGGACTTAGTTGGACTAGCAAGTATGTCAAAGAAGAATTTAGGCACTTTTATGCCTCTATCTCGGATATGGAGCCTTTACTTAGCTTAAAGAATATAGATTTTATATGTTTAGTTCCTGCAGATGTAGATCTTGACATTCAAGAAGCATCAGAAAAATTTGATATAAATATCCATAAGATGCCCGGTTTAGATTTAAAAAACGACATTGATGGCGTAGCCGCTTTAATGTCTAACCTTGATGTTATTGTTTCTTGTTTGTCAGCTACATCGGAATTAGCAGGTGCCCTTGGGGTGCGCACACTTGGGTTCATTGGTGAGAAGTCACACTCAATAATGTTGGGAACGCAGGACAATGTTTGGTTTCCTAACACTCATTACTTTGCTAAAGATCCAGATGATCCCTGGAGAAATGTATTCCAAGGAATAAAAAATGAAGTTAAAAGTACCTTTGGTAGATAAGTTCGAGAGTACAGAAATTTAAAGCATTTTTTCCAATCTACTCAGGGCAAGCCAAAATCCGCTACCCATGTCTTTATGTCCTTGCCAAATCTCAGGAATGAAACTGACATTCGGTGAGGTTTTGTTTAGCCATTCGGTGAGTTCTGGCCAATCAATATCACCATCAGCTATTTGCAAGCCTTCATCATCAACCCCAGCTGCATCTGCTAAGTGCAGGTGGGCTGAATATGGAGCTACTGATTTAATAAAGTTTGCAAAAGAACGTTGAAAATGTGTGCAAGCGAGTTTTGAGTGAGAGACATCTAGACAAACACGAAAGTTATTTTCTTCGCAAAACTTTATGATTTCATCTGCATCAACAAATAAATTGTGATGTCGTTGCCCACCGAAGAGCCAGGGAAAAGGTGGCATTGTTTGAGGAATTATTTCAACGCCAATAGTATCTATTTTGGATAAATTTTCAGCTAGTCTAGAGTACATTTCACTTCGAGTAGTTTCGTTTACGAAATTAGTTTCTGTAAAGCCACCAACATTCGCTATTATGAGCGGGCACTTCGCATTTGGAAAGAAGGTCTTCATACTTCTAGTTACGTCGACTACCTTTTGCATTTCTTCAATACCACGCTGATAGTCCTCTTTTTTCTCCGCAGCGAGATTAAGAAGGTAACTACCAGAAAATATTTCTGGAGCATGGACAATTAGTTGATGTTTAAGTGCTTTGGTAAAATGATCTGCTGGATTTTCCTCCAAATCACGAAAACTAAAATGGAATTCCAACAACTTTGCTGGGACCATTTCAATCATTGTTTCAAAATCATGATAACGTACCGGTATGCCCCAAGGTCTTCTAAATGAGAATTTTCTTGGTTCTACCCGTTTATTTTGAAGATCACTGGCAAAAAAGAAATCACCTTTTTTTAAATCACGCTGTGATGGTTTTCCCAGAAGCTCTCTTAGTCTATCCGGTTGAAGTCCTTGACCAGGGCTTTTTATCTCAACCAAGTCCTTAGTTATTATTGTTCCACTTTTAATATTATTTGCAGCAGTGAGGCTCTTAGCAAGATTTTCTCTGTTTATCATTTCTCCCTGGGTTAGCTGACGCTCCATGGCGTGGCCTAATGCAGTTTCCACGTCCCTAATGGAGTTAACCATCTCTTTAAATTCACTAGGTAAAAGACTTACTTTATGATCATTCCCTTCCAATGATCTATCAAGAGTAAAATGTTTTTCTATAATTTTTGCTCCACGGGCAATTGCAGCAAGAACAACGCTGTACCCTCGTTCATGTCCCGAATAGCCGACCTCGCATTTACCAAGGTTCTTTAACCGGTCCATGTAAAGAAGATTTATACTAGAAAAAGGTGCTGGATAGGTTGAATTACAATGCAGAAGTGCAAAGGTCCCGCCATCCTCTCTTAATGTTTCAACAGCTTTTATTATCTCTGATTCAGTTGACATGCCTGTTGACAAAATTATTGGCTTTGATGTTGTGGCGGCCGCTTTTAAAAGTTGATGATTCGTCAAATCTGCAGAGGCTATTTTGTAGCCCTCGATACCATAATTTTCCAGTCTTTCCAGGCTGGCCATATCCCATGGTGTGCAAAGGGGCATTATGCCAATTGATTTGGCGTAATTAAATACTTCAAACATTTCATTGTCGTCTAATTGGAATCGTGCAAGTGTATCAAGAACATATTGTGAGCCAAGATCCTCGCGAATGTCATCGGATTGACCAGTATTTCTGTATAGAGATACCATGTCCCGCATTTGGAACTTTACGCAGTCAGCGCCACAGTGTTTGGCTTCATCAACAAGACGCCTTGCCAAGTTAGAATCCCCGTTATGATTATTACCGATTTCAGCAATTATAAAAGTTGGAAAATTCTCTCCAACTTCAAATTTACCTATGCTCAATTGTGAACGTTGTGCAAAAGCTATAGCCGTAATATGATTGTCGCTGTCAACAATAGGAAGCCAACGAATTTCATCACTAAACATGCCTGCGATATTTGCAGGATCATTTTTGATGGAGGTGACAAAAGGTTGTTTTTTGGAGATTGTGCTGACCGGACAGTTGAGATCTAAATCATCAACAGAAGCGACCCATCGTCGGAAATCGCCATCTGTAAGAGCCCCCTCAACTGCTCCCTCTTCAGTTATAGTTACTACAAAACCATTTTTGTTTTTGCTTATTTTATCAAGTGCAGCATGAATGGTCTCATCAGCGTGTACCAGATATTCACTTATATTTTTTTGAATAATCATTTTTAATCTTCAGTATTTATTTAGCAATTTGCGAGAAGCTCTAATACGCTTACCAGCTTAAGGTCGTCATTGTCGAGCTTCCAGATGAAGAAGTCTCTTCTCAAATTGTGAAATTATAAGGCCCAATGTTATGAAAATTATTGCTATCATTAATGCCCGTTCAACATCTAGTCGTTTACCACAAAAGTGTTTTGCTCAAATTACGGATACCTTTCAAACTTATCAAATTATTATCAAGCGAGCTAAATTAATTGGACTTCCACTTGTTTTTGGAACTAGCTCTGATGTAAGTGATGATAAACTTGCAAAACTAGCTTCTGATGAGGGTATAGAAGTTTTTAGAGGAGAGCGTCTAAATAAAATTAAGCGTTGGTATGATTGTATGTCTCACTTTGATGCTGACGCTATGATTTGCGTTGATGGTGATGATTTGGCTTTGGACTTCAACATAGCTCGACGACTTGTGAATTTTATTTATGAGGGTGGCGCAGATGTTTATGAAGCCCCCGAAGATATTATTTGTGGTTTGATAACTTATGCATTTACTCGTGATGCTGTAAAAAAAATGTATGACGTTGTTGGTAATCCTGAAGCTGATACTGATGTGATCTCGCGTTTCATCCAAGCAGCAGGTTTGAGACGTGCTGAAATACCTTTGAATGATGAGGAGAGGGGACTTGATGTTCGTTTAACACTTGATTATCCAGAAGACGTGGTTTTTTTTAGAAAGATTTATAAAATAATGCCTATCGACGCAAATAGCGTGGACATTGCGAGGAAAGCTATTGAGTTGGGCTTGACAAAAATTAATTGGCACCGTCAAAAAGACTTTAATCAAAATCAAAAGAAATTTAATGAGCAGGTAAATTTATGACCAAAAGCTGGCGTTTTGATGGTAACGAATTAAAGTATATACAAGAAGTGCTCAACAACGGCTTCCGTGCAGGTGCAGATGGAGCTATGACTGAACGAGTTGAGTCACTTTTTGCAGAAACGTTTCAACTTCCCTATGCAATCGCATTTAATTCAGGAACTAGCACTCTTCACGCTGCTTTGGCCGCATTTGGTGTTGGGCATGGTGATGAGGTAATTGTGCCAAATTTATCTCCAATCATGTGTGGTATTGCACCAGTATTTTGTGGAGCTACCCCAGTTTATGCCGATGTTGACTGGGATACCTTTCTGATCGATCCCGTTGATGTGCGATCTAAGATTACGGCCAAAACAAAGGCGATAATGCCAGTGCATTTGTATGGTCAGGTTTGTGAAATGGACGTAATTCTTGATCTTGCAAAAGAACATGATCTGAGAATATTAGAGGATTGTGCCCAATGTTACTTGGGAGTGGATACAAAAGGAAGAGTTGGGGGGGCAATTGGCGATGCTGGTTCTTGGTCTTATGAAGCCTCTAAACATTTGGTCGCAGGAGAGGGGGGGATGATAACATGCAAGGATGAAGATTTAGCAGAGAAAATTAGGAAGTTTGGCGGCATAGGCTTTGCTAATCTAACGGCCAAATCTGGGAAAGTTAGAATAGATCGAGAAAAATTTCAGAATCCAGATTGGAAGCGGCATGATAGGATTGGGTTTAATTATCGAATGTCAGAGTTAACAGCAGCAGTTGCATTGGCACAGACAGAGCGCATTCACGAATTAGTTGGTCTTCGAATTGAGGCTGGCAATTCATTCAGAGAAATACTAACCAAATCGGAATTGTTGAAGTCACAATACCTTCCTGGGGGTGCGATCAGTAGTTATTTTACTTTTGCGGCCCGCTTTGATGGACTAGATCATGGAATTTCTTGGGATCAGTTTCGTCAGGCTTTCATTAATAATGGGGGAGATGGTATTTATGCAGCTTGGCAATTAATAAGTAATGAGCCGGCTTTATCCGATGATAATGTTGGTTGGGGTGAAACCCCCATTGCTGAGAAACTTCAGAGGCGCATAATGCAGTTTACATCAAATCAACGTAATGAGGGAGAGCGCCACGTCCAGCAAGAGGCACTCCAAAAAACTTTGAGACAATTTGGAGAAAAAATTTAGTTATTTAAAATAAGTGAAAGCTTCTTATTTGCTATGTGTGCTTATTTGTGTGATAAATTAACAAATGTACCGCAGAAGTCGGCACTTTTTAATGGTAACCTACCTCGGAGAAACTGATGTACGGTATCGAATTTTTTATGAATGGCGTAGAGCTCAAAGAGCGAATTCTTGCCGGAAAAAGTAGCTCAGTTGATGAAGAGCAAATTATTAGCGATTTAGAACACCTACGCGATAAAAAGCCTCACGTTTTTAACATTGAGACAACAAATTACTGCAACATGAAGTGCGTAATGTGTCCGAGAACAACTTTGATGACTAGGAAAAACGAATGGATTGACGAGGCAATATTTGAGAAAGTGCTCGACCAAGTGCGTCCTTATACAGATCAAGAACTTAAGATTTTTTGGGATTTTATAGAGGATCGCTACGGCATCACTGAAGATACACAAACGGAAAATGGTTTTTATTTTCATGTAGTGGCACGACACGTGACACTTCATGGTTATGGGGAGCCACTACTTGACAAATACATACTGGATCGAGTGCGGGCCTGCACAAAACGTGGAATTCCTACGTATTTCTCTTGTGTGCCAGCAAATATTAATCTTGAACGTATAGAACAGTTGATGGGCCTTGGCCTGGGTGTTTTGAAGTTTTCAGTTGATGCATTAGATGATGAAAATCAAAAAAAAATACGCGGGAAACGCAATGATTTTACGAAATCTTTTGAAAATATAAAAAAAGTAATTGATTTGAAACACCAACGAGGTTTTGAAACCAAAATTGTTGTGACTATGATAGCAATGGGAGTTTCAAAAGAGGACCTTCAAATGCAACGTAGTTTCATGGAAATTTTTGATCCCCTTGATGTATTTAATTATGTCAAGAGTCAGGATAATCGTTGGTATTATGAGGATGATGAGGAAATAAAAAATAATTCACATTACGTAAGTGAATATTGCGAATATCCCTGGACCTCTCTTACTGTAATGGCTAATGGAGAGGTTGTCCCTTGCACTCAAGACTATGATACCGAGATGAGTTTTGGAAATGTGCGCGACCACACTCTTGAAGAGATATGGAATTCAGAAGCTTATAAAGAATTTCGTCGATGGCATGTGACAGGGGATTTCCCTAAAGGAAATAAATGTAACGAACGTTGTGATCTCCCGAAAATTTATCACAGACTACAAAAAAACAATGTGGCAAAAATTGCCTAGATTTACTTATTGATAATACGATAAAAGTTTTCATTTATTGCACTAATTAAGAGTTTGACAATAATGTGTGCAAAGAATATTATGTCGGTAAGATTCTTTAACATGGTGTTATTGGATTTAGTGAGAAGTAGTCTCGCTAGCAGGGCAGAACAGCCTTGTATTTATCCTAGAATAGGAGCCATAAATGGCAAACGACGTTAATCTTAGTGCGAGTATTCGCACAAACTTACTTTCACTTCAAAAAACCAATGCTCTGTTCAATCGTACTTCTGAGCGTCTATCAACTGGCCTAAAAGTTAATAGTGCCCTTGATGGAGCCAGCTCGTTTTTTGCTGCTCGAAGCTTAAACAACCGTGCTGGTGACCTCGCTGCACTGAAAGACGGTATGGGACAAGCCATTCAGACATTGAAAGCTGCTGATAAAGGTATTGAATCTTTGACAGAACTTGTGGCTCAAGCCAAAACAATTGCTGAGCAAGCAAAAGAGGCTTCTGCCCAAACGTCAAAAGTTTTCAGTGATGCTGCCGCATCTTCTACTATGACAGCTTCAACCTTGTTGTCTCTTGCATTTACTGGGATATCAACAACGAGTACTTTCATAATTGCTGTTAACGGTGCTGCAACAACAACTGTTTCTTTTACTGCAGGAGATACAATTCAGTCAGTTTTAGATACGGTAACATCCGCTGATACAAACATAACTGCTACGTATAATACCACTACCGATAAAATCGAGATTGCTGGTACCGCTGGTGTTGAGATTACAATCTCAGGTAATAATGTTTCTAACTTTGGTATTACTGCAGGCACGACTGTTTATGGCTCAACTGGATCTGGTTCAAGTGTTACTGATCTTGAGGCAGATTTCGAAAAAGTCATGGCAGAAATGAATCTGTTGTACCAGGATGCAGGTTACAAGGGAATTAACCTTATTAATGGTAATGACCTTACTGTCACAACTAATGAAAACTCGACAACTATGGTGATTTCAAGTTCAACTTTGAATGTTACTGGACTTGGGTTCACAGCAGCAACCGCAACATGGTCAACGGCTGCCAATATTGATACGTCAATTAGCGAGGCATCATCTGCTCTCTCAACATTACGTACAACGGCTTCCGGATTTAGTGTTGATCTTGGTATGTTGCAAACACGAGAGGCTTTCACAACCGAAATCATTGAGACTTTAGAGGCTGGTGCAGGTCTTCTGGTTAATGCAAACCTTGAGGAAGAGTCTGCCAACTTGTTGGCCTTGCAGACTAGACAGGCTTTGGGTACCTCTTCGCTGTCGTTTGCCAACCAAGCGCAACAAAGTGTGTTGCAATTATTCAGGTAAACTTCAAAAGCCTAAATTTAAGAAACGGGTGGGAATATATCTCACCCGTTTTTTTTTGATTAACTACTTGTCAAGAAAAGTATGTATATTTTTACAAGGGAGAGGTTAGAAAGATGCCCTTACGATTGAAATTAAAGCCCCAAGAGAAAGTTGTTATCGGTAACACAGTTATCGAAAATGGTCCAAAGAGTTCGACATTTTTAGTTCATAGTAAAACTACAATTTTACGGGAAAAAGATATAATGCAGGAAGAAGAGGCCAACTCGCCTGCGAGACGAATTTATTATGTTTCACTACTCATGTATTTGGCGGGAAGTATTGAGGAGAGCCAAGCCCATCATCCATCTTTTAAAGAATTGATACAACAGTTTCAGGAAGCATGTCCAACCCCGAAGGCAATTGAGCTCATTAGTGATATTGGCACTAAAATACTTGCTGATGATTTTTACGGTGCTTTAAAAAGTGCTCGAATCTTGATAACCTATGAAGAAGAAGTTCTAGCACAAGCTATGCAAGGATAGATTAATGACAGGTTCAGGTTATGGTGCTTACGAAAGCAATATAAAAACAACAGAGAGCCCACATGAGACGGATGCAGCAGTTCTTGAGCATGCTGCTCAAATTCTCTTAGCTGCAAAAGAAACAGATGATGATGAAGAATTTTTCTTGGCACTCAATTATAATCAGAGAATTTGGACCGTTATTCAGACATTTGCAGTTGAAGAAAATAGTCTACCGGATTTGATCCAAGCTAATCTGATTAGCTTGAGCATTTTTGTTGATAAACAGACATATAAAGCCATGGCAGAGAGTGACCCATCAAAGTTGGATGTTTTGGTCAATATCAATCGTCAAATAGCAGCAGGCTTTCGTTCTATTCCTCCACCTGAAAAAGAACCAAAATCAACGGCTGAGAATGAGTCTGTTTAATACGATTATTTTGACTGTAGTTTTTTCTCCTCAAATAATTTGAATTTAAGTGCGGTTATCTGATTTAAGGATGCATAAGGATGAGTAAAATAACCCAACAGCAGGTAATAGAAGGAAAGGATATAAGTAATTTATCTGACTCAATTAGGTTTGCTGTTGAAGTACATAACAAGGGTGATCTTGAAACAGCCGAGGGCCTCTATCGTAAAATTCTGGAGGTGGATCCAAAAAATGCAAACGTTTTACATTTGCTTGGGTTCCTTGCTCACCAGCTTGGTTTTGGTGAGGAGGGTCTGAAATTAATTGAAGAAGCAATTAGTTATGAACCTAAAATTGCACTATTTCATTCAAATCTTGCAAAAGTCTGTCTGGGAATTAGAGATAATAAACGAGCTGAAGAAGCCTATCGTCGATCCTTGGAGCTTGACAGTAGCGATATAAATATCATGAATGATCTTGCAAATTTACTTCGTGAGAAAGAGAAAGGACCTGGTACAGGCTCACTATTAGAGGCTTCTGAATTACTTGGAAAAGTGGTAAGTCTCAAACCAGACGTACCCGAATTTCAGGTAAATTTTGGCAACGTGCTGCGAGATAATTTACAATTAGATGAGTCGATTGTTTGTTATAAAAAAGCTCTTAAAATCAATCCAAACTTTGTGGGCGCGCTGAGAAATATAGGCATAATTCACTCACTTAAAAAAAATAATGAACTTGCAAGAGAGTACATAAATAAAGCTCTTAAAATTAATCCTGATGATGCACCCTCGCTCAATAACTATGGTCAAATTCTTGTATCCGAGAATCAACTTGATAAAGGCATTGAATATTTTGAAAAAGCAATAAGTTGTGATCCATATGACTCGCAATTATTCTTTAACAAAGGGCGAGCTTTAATGCGTCGTCGGCGAGATGAGGAAGCTTTGGAGGCCTTTCAAAAATCTATGGAGCTAGATAATACTAAATCTGAGGCTTTTTCATATTTCGCAACTATGCTTAGAATGATGGAGAAAGTCGATGAGTCTGAAAAATTCATTCGGGCATCTTTAGACGAATTCCCAGATGATCTTCTTTTGTTAACTGAGCTTGCAATAAATTTGCAATTCCAATTTGAATTTGATGAGTCTACTAAACTTTCCAAAAAAATACTTAAAAGAGCACCGTATTTTTGCCCGGCAATAATTGTTTTGGCAATTGTACTTATTCACACAGGAGAAGAGGAAGAGGTTCTCGAGCTATATAAAAAAGCATTTAAATATATGCCAGATGAACCTGCCGTCTCTTTTAATTATGCTTTGACCATGTTTTGTTATGGAAATCTTAAAGAGGGTTGGAAACATTATCGCTCTCGTTGGAAAATGGACTCTTTTACATCCCCTGTGCGTTCTTTCCCTCAAAAATTGTGGGATGGGTCATCTTTGAAGGGAAAAAAAATAGTGCTTTACGGTGAACAAGGCCTCGGAGATGAGTATCGTCACGCAAGTTTGGTTCCTGATATGCTAAAAATGGGTGCTGAAGTTCATGTTGAGTGTGCGCCAAGACTTGTTGATTTGTTCCAACGCTCATTTGAAGAAGCAAAAGTCGTTCCTTTTCCGTACGTTGAGGCTGAGCTTGGAGAAATTGAGTTTGATTTTCAATCTCCTATTCTTGATCTAGGTGAATTTCTGAGACCTACCATCGATAGCTTTCCAAGCGATCCAAATTATGCTTTTTTAAAAGCAGACCCAGACCGAATTTTGTTTTGGAAAAACCGTTTGGATTCTTTGGGTAAAAAGCCAAAAATCGGTTTGATATGGCAAAGTACAAAAGCTGTTGGTGGACGCGGTAGGTGGGGTGCAACAGTAGAGGAACTTGCTCCAATTTTGACAATTCAGGGTGTTGATTTTGTTAATTTGATGTATATTGAATGCAGTGAAGATAGAGCAAAAATTTCAGAGCTTTATGGTGTGAATCTGCATACTTGGGATGATTTAGATTTAAAAGATGATCAAGATGACTTGGCGGCTCTGATCAAAAACCTCGATTTGGTAATTTCTCACCCATCAGCTGTTGCTTACACTGCAAGTGCACTCGGGGTTCCAACATTTAACTTCATGGCAATTATGACGTATTTTGATTTGTTGGGCCAT
>MDTD01020486.1_pt1 | contig 19294 bp, 19 predicted proteins | sample 811221 | NCBI WGS metagenome assembly MDTD01 (sample SAMN05326646, study PRJNA326480) | marine metagenome | isolation source: seawater | place: Pacific Ocean: South West | collected 2011 | reverse complement strand
CATGATTTAAAAACTGTTTTACTTGATTTAGCAAAAGTTTCATATATATTTGTGTTTTAGAATGATTATAAACTATTAAAAAGCTGAAAAAAACGTGAAAAAATTAGATATTTTAAACAAATTAAGATCATCTGGTTTGAGACCAACTAAACAAAGAGTAGAAATAGCTAAATTTTTATTCGAAAGAGATAAAACATTTCATTTTACAGTTGAAAGTTTAGATAAACTCTTGGCAAAAAAAACATCCTCTAAATTTGCTTTAGCTACTATTTACAACACCATTCATGCTTTCAAAAACGCAGGTCATTTAAACGAAGTGGAAGTTAGAGGTAAAAAAACTTATTTTGATACTAATATTTCAAATCATCATCATTTCTATGATAGCGAAACGTCAGAATTGATCGACATAGATGCTAACGATGTAATAATACAAAAAATTCCAAAAGCACCTAACGGTAAGAAAATTAAGAATGTAGAGGTATTTATAAATTTGAAAAATTGACAGTTTGTCTCTTGTTTTCACTTTAGAACAATTATAAACTATAAGATACTAAATGAGTGTAGAATACAAAAAAGGTAGTAACGGTAAATGTCCAGTCATGCATGGTGGTGTAACTAAACAAGGAGAGTCAAACACAGCAAGACTTTGGCCAAATAGCATTAATCTAGATATTTTACATCAACACGATACAAAAACTAATCCACTTCCAGGTTATGATTATAAAAAAGAAGTCAAAAAATTAAATTTCAAAGCTTTAAAAAAAGATTTACTAAAATTAATGACAGACAGTCAAGAATGGTGGCCAGCAGATCTAGGCACATATAGCGGTCTTATGGTAAGACTGACATGGCATCAAGTTGGTACTTATAGAGAATTTGATGGAAGACCTAATGTTGGGTCACATCGATTTTCACCGCAAGATTCTTGGCCAGACAATACAAATTTAGATAAAGCTAGACGTCTGCTATGGCCAATTAAAAAAAAATATGGAAATAGATTAAGTTGGTCAGACTTAATGGTTCTAGCTGGAACAATGGCTTATGAACACGCAGGCTTTAAAACTTTTGGGTTCTCTTTTGGAAGAGAAGATATATGGGAACCAGAAAAAGACGTTTATTGGGGAAAAGAGACCGTACCATTAGCAGTTAATAGATATGGAGATCCTCAAGATCGGTCATCATTAGAAGCACCACTTGCAGCTTCACATTTCCAATTAGTTTATGTTAATCCTCAAGGTGTAGAGGGAAAACCAGATCCCGTTAGAACTGCAATGGATGTGAGAGAAACTTTTGGTCGAATGGGAATGAATGATGTAGAAACTGCAGCACTTACTGTTGGAGGTCACTCAATTGGAAGAGCCCACGGTAATGGAAACCCAGATAACTTAGGACCAGAACCTGCTGGAGCTGATATCCATGAGCAAGGATTTGGCTGGACTCAAGAAAATGGAACAGGTGTAAACCAAATAACTTCAGGTTTAGAGGGAGCTTGGACAACTAATCCAGACAAGTGGGATCATCAATATTTAGATTTACTTTTAAATTATGAGTGGGAAAGCAAAAAAAGCCCTGCAGGTGCTTGGCAATGGGAACCAATTAATTTAGAAGATGAAAAAAAACCTAGAGACCTGAGTGATCCAAGCAAAAAAGCTAGATTAATGTTTACTGATGCAGACATGGCTATGGCTATGGACCCTGAATACAGAAAAATTACACAGAGATTTTATGAAGATCCAAAATTTTTTGAAGACTCATTTGCACGAGCCTGGTTTAAGTTAACCCACAGAACTATGGGCAGTAAGGAAAATTATATTGGACCTTGGGCTCCAAAAGAGGATCTTTATTGGCAAGGTAATGTGCCTCAAGCAAAAAAGAAATATAATTTGGATAAAGTGAAAAAAATGATTTCAGCATCAAAAATAAGTATCAGAGATTTAATTACCACAGCTTGGGATAGTGCTAGAACATATAGAAGAACAGATAAAAGAGGTGGAGCTAACGGAGCGCGAATTAGACTGGATCCAATGAAAAATTGGGAAGCAAATGAACCAAAAAAACTTTCAAAGGTTTTAAAGAAACTTGAGAATATTGCAAAAAAGACAGGTTCTTCTATCGCAGATACAATTATTCTTGCCGGTAATATGGGTTTAGAAAAAGCGATAAGGAAAGCAGGCTCAAAAGTAAAAGTTCCATTTAGACCAGGTAGAGGAGATGCATCTCAAGATCAAACTGAAATTAAAAGTTTTAAATGGTTAGAACCTCTACATGATGGTTTTAGAAATTATGTTAAATCGGATTACTCTGTTATGCCTGAAGAACTCTTATTAGAACGAGCATCTTTAATGGGTTTAACTGCGCAAGAAATGACTTGCTTAGTTGGAGGTATGAGGGTGCTTGGAACCAATCATAGTTCTGCTAAAAACAAAGGTGAATTTACTGATAACGTTGGAGCGCTTTCTAATGATTTTTTTGTAAATTTAGTAGATATGAAATTTATGTGGAAACCGACAGGAAAAAATAGCTACGAAATAATTGATCGTAAAACAAATAAAGTTAAATTTACTGCATCTAGAGCTGACTTAGTTTTGGGCTCTAATTCTATACTTCGATCTTATGCTGAGATTTACGCTCAAGATGATAATAAAGAAAAATTCATAAAAGACTTTGTTGCAGTATGGACAAAGATCATGAACGCTGATAGACCAAACCTTAAAAGATTGAATTAATATATGGAAGCAGTAAAAACAGGAAAAAATTTAGAAACGTTTAATCAAAAACCGAAAGATGATTTCTACGTGGTCCCAAATTTAAAATTTGACATTGATAAAATGAGAGCCGATTTGAATGTTGTTCTTAAAAAAAAGAAATTTAGCACTTTAGGAATTAAAAACTTTGGAGCCATCTCTTTAAATCAAATACCAGGAGACAAATCATCTACAGAAGGGCATAATGTGAGGGGGATATATTGGACAATACCCGATGAAAAAGGAAAAGAAATCAGAAGAGATAAAGCTATTGATGAGTCTAAATATACTGAAGTTGTTCCAGAATTTAAAGGAACTTATTTGGAAGAAGTTTACAATACTTTAAAAAAACATTTTAGACTTGGTAGAGTAAGAATCTTATTGAAAGAACCCAGGTCAACTCTTAGTTGGCATAGAGACCCAGAGCCGAGATTACATATACCAATAATAACTAATAAAGGATGTAGAATGGTTATAGAGGAAGTCTGTAGGCACATGCCAGCTGATGGATCAGTTACTATTACTAACAATACAAAATATCATAATTTTTTTAATGGAGGGGAACAAAATAGAATACACTTAGTTGCATGTGTTTTAGAAAATCCATTTAATTAAATGACAGAATTTACTCACGGAATATTTACTGCTTCAAAAAATATATACGAAAATAATAAAGGTTCTATTTTAAGAACAATAATTTACACAATAGGTCACTTTGCTATTGCTATTACTGTTCTAATGTTAGTTGCAGATGTTTCTTTTATGGTTGCTCTAACCGATGCAATTGTTGAACCACTAGCGAATTCCGTTTGGTATTTCGTTTTAGATAAAATCTGGACCGCAAAATATAAAAAATAATTTTAATACAAACCCCACAAGAAGTCTTTTTTAACCCAGCCTTCAAACTTTTCAACTTTTACCTTACACCATCTATCTTTACATTTTATTATTTTACAAAGTCTTCCCTTTTCAAGAAGCGCTAAAGGTTTAGAATAGATCGAAGCTCTATTAAAGATTAATTGGTTATCATTAATTATTATTACCGCTTTTTTTTTTGACAGCTGTGAGATATGAATCCAACCGGTATTGTTTTCATGATCTTTAATTTTTCTAAAGTTTTCAAATTTATCTTGGACTAAAACAGGTAAAAATTTTTTTTTGTAAAATAATTTAATAGGATATTCAAAAGATGGTCCTAACCTTAAATTAACTTTATCATTTCTTAAAGTTAAAAAAAATTCATTGGCTGATAAGGGTTTTAGTAGTGAAAGACAAAAAAAAATAAAAATTATTTTGAACATTTGTTTATACAATTAATATTTCGGCTTAATCTTATATTTCTGAATTCAGTTCTAATTGAGTTAAAAACTATCATTTGATTTTTAAAATCCTCTCTGAAATCAAGTATTGTTTTTAATACTTCATTTGCTTGCAGAGATCCCAATACACCAGCTATTGGTGAAAAAATACCCTCTGTTCCACAATTATTTTCTGATGGCGGTCTTTCTGGCATAAAACATCTATAACAAGCTCCTCTTTTTTTAAAATTAAATTTAAATAGATGCCCATCATATTTGCTAATAGCTGCAGATATTAGAATTTTTTTACTTTTTTTGCATTCATCATTTATTATATATCGAGTTTCAAAATTGTCAGTACCATCGCATATAATATCAAAATTTTTAATTATAGATTTTATATTATTAAGATTTATTTTCTTCTTATATGTTTTAATCTTAATTTTTTGATTTATTTTTTTAATGTTAATTTTAGCTTGGTTAACCTTAAATTTACCAATATCTTTATTATTAAAAAGAGTTTGCCTATTTAGATTACTTATTTCAACTTTGTCATAGTCTACAATACCTATTGTTCCTACTCCGGATAATGCAAGATAGGTTAATAATGGACAACCCAAACCTCCTACGCCAATAATTAATACTTTTGATTTAAAAATTTTCTTTTGACCGGCAATTCCAACTTTTTTTAATAAAATTTGTTTTTCGAATCTTTTGAAGTCGTTAAAGGTCAATTTCATTTTATTTGTTTCCTGTAGAGCCAAACCCACCGAAACCTCGTTTCGTTTTTTCTAACGTTTCAACTTCCTTAATATTTGCTCTTACAATCGGACAAAGAACCATTTGAGCTATTCTAGATCCTTTTTCTACTATAAAAGTTTTTTTTCCTAAATTTATTAATATTACTTTAATTTCACCTCTGTAATCAGCATCAATAGTACCTGGAGTGTTTAGCACTGAAATTTGATACTTAGCAGCTAATCCTGATCTTGGTCTAATTTGTATTTCAAAATCTTTGGGAATAGAAATTGAAAGTCCTGTAGAAATTATTGAAGTTTCACCAGGTTCTATTTTTATTGGAGAGTCAATATTCGCTGCTAAATCCATCCCAGAAGAATCTTTGGTTTCGTATTTTGGTAGATTGATATTTTTAGATAACCTTTTAATTAATATTTCTGTCATCAATTAATAGTTTATCTAGAATAACTTCTGCAATTTTGTTTGCTATAAAACTTTTCTTGTTTTTTTTTACTATACTTACTTGGCCATTATTATCAATAATCGAAACTTTATTAAAATTAGAGTTAAATCCCTTATCTTTTTTTGATACATCATTAGCGATAATTATGTCACAATTTTTTTTTTCATCTTAGTAATTGAGTTTTTATTTATATTTTCAGTTTCAGCAGAAAAACCCACGACAAGTTTTGGTCTACATGTATTATTTTTACCTAAATATTCTAGGATGTCCCTATTATTTTCTAATGCAAGAGATCTCAAATTGTTTTGATCTTTTTTAAGTTTATTTTTACTTTTTTTTTCAGGTTTGAAATCTGAAACAGCAGCTGCACAAACAGCAATATCTACAGGTAGAGACTTTTTTACTTCATCAAACATTTCATCCGCAGTAACAACTTTTTTGGTTTTTATATTTTTTTGACTTACTAAATTTGATGGTCCAATGATTAATGTCGTTTTAATACCTAACCTGTTTAATGCTAAGGCTACTTCATAACCTTGCTTACCACTCGACTCATTTGAAATATATCTTACAGGATCGATATATTCTCTTGTAGGACCCGCGGTCACTAAAGCCTTTAAATTTCTCCTTTTTACAAGATTTCTTTTATTAAAGTAATTCTCTAGAAAAGAATAAATTTGTCTTGGGCTTGACATTTTACCTTCACCGTATTCACCGCAAGCCATTTCTCCTTTTTCAGGTCCAATAAACAAATATCCATAATCTTGCAGAATTTGATAATTTTTTTGTGTCGCTTTATGAACCCACATTCTAACGTTCATTGCGGGTACCAATAAAATTTCTTTGTTAGATGCCAAAATCACGGTGGTTGCTAAATCCTCAGCTTTGCCAATACTTAATTTTGTCATAAAATTAGCAGTAGTTGGCATTACTATAATTAAATCAGCCCATCTAGATAAAGATATATGATCAATTTCTGCCTCCGAATTTTTATCAAACATATCTTCAAATGTTTTGTTTTTTGTAAGAGTGGTCAATGACAATGGTGTTACAAATTCTTTACCACTTTTCGTTAAAATTGTTTTAACTTCGTTATTATTTTTTTTTAACAGTCTAATTAAGTCTAAAGTTTTGTAAGCTGCTATTCCGCCTCCAACGATTAAAAGAATATTTTTATTTTTCACAGACATGATTAATTAAAATACTAATAAAAAGACAATTACAATACCAAAAAAACTAATAACTACGTTATTCCTAAAATTTTTAAGTTTTATTTGCTCTATTTCCAAATTTTTATTTGTTCCTATAGCCAAATTTAACTTTCCCTCAGCCATCAATTTTAATGCATAATCTGCGCGATCTATAAATTCTGGTAAATCTGGTATTCTTTTGATTATTTCTGATGAAGTTTTAATAGCTGTATCAAAAGTAGATTTTGGACCCTTTGTATTTTTTAACCAATTTTCCAACACTGGTTTTGAAACCTCCCAAATGTTTGTTTCCGGATAAAGTTTTCTGGCTACTCCCTCCACGACAACCATAGTTTTTTGTAATAAAAGTAATGGTGGTTGCGTGGCCATGTTAAACTTTTCTGTTATTTCAAAAAGTTGTGCTAGTAAATTCCCACCCGATATATCTTTAATTGACTGACCAAAAATTGGTTCTCCAACTGATCTCAAAGCTTGTGCAAATTCCTCCTTTGATGCATCTTGGGGAACTAAACCTGCTTGAAAATGTACTTCTGCAACTTTAACATAATCCCTCTGAATAAAACCGTATAAAATTTCAGCTAAAAATTTTCTATTATTTTTATCCAGTCGACCCATTATACCAAAATCTACGGGAATTATACTTCCTTTTTCATCAACGAAAATATTTCCTTGATGCATATCTCCATGAAAAAAACCATCTCTTACGGCTTGTTTCAAGAAATGTTGTATTAAATTTTCTGCAAGTTTTTTAAGATTTACTCCTAACTCACCTAATTTTTGATGTTCTCTAATAGAGATACCTTTGACTTCATCTAATGTTAAAATTTTTTTGGTAGTATAGTTCCAGTATATTTTAGGCACGTTAAATCCTAAATCATTTTTTGTATTCTCATATAGTTCGTTAGCTGCGGCTGCTTCAAATCTTAAATCCATTTCAATATTTGTAATTTCTCTTAAGAGATGAACAACCTCAACTAATTTTAGTCGTTTAGCTTTTGAAAAGGAATTTTCTATAATGTATGCGAATAACATTAATGCATCTAACTCTTCATTAAATAACTTCTCAATATCTGGCCTTAATATTTTAATCGCAACTTGTTTTTCTTGACCGTCATGTTTAATTTTTGCTAAATGAACTTGTGCTATTGAGGCAGCGGCTATTGGTTCGCTAATATTGATTATGTTTTTGTAATAATTTTCACCAATTTCTCTTTTTATAATTTTTTTTGCATCGTATAAATCAAATGCTGGTACTTTATCTTGAAGTTTCTCTAAATTTTTCGCCAGTTCCTCCCCAATAATATCAGGCCTAGTAGCTAAAAATTGACCTAATTTTATAAATGTGGTTCCCATGCCTTGCAAAGCAATACAAAGTTTTTCACCAGATGTTTTTTGTGAAATAATTTGTTCTGATTGAGATCCAATTGAAATAAAATTAAATAATAGCTTTAAACTAGTTGGCAAAGTATGAATTTCATTTATTGTATCAACTGCGCCGGATGTTGAAAGTTTTCTTCCAATTTGAAATAATTTAAAAATTCTTTTAAACATTTAAACTTTCCAACCTGAATGTATTGCTGAAATGCCATTAGAAAGATTTCTAAATTCAACATTATAAAAACCATTTTTAATCATTAATTGTGCTAACTGCTCCTGGGAGTAAAATTTTTCAATACTGTCTATCAAGTATTTGTAAGGTGCCTCTGATCCTACAACCATTTTACCTACGTGTGGAATAGCTTTAGAGTATTTTTTATAAAGAAAACTAATTATTTCGTTGTCGATTTTAGAGAACTCTAAACACATAAAACGGCCCCCAGGTTTCAAAACTCTTAGTGCCTCCTTTAGTGTTTTGTTTAAGTCAAACACATTTCTAATACCATAGCTAATTGAGTAAAAATCATAAGTATTATCATTAAGAGGTAAATTCTCAGCATTTGCGTTCACCCAGTTTATATTCTTTAATTTTTTCAATTTTTCTTTTCCTTGTGCTAACATCTTGTCATTTGGTTCAACACAAGTAATATTCGCATTATCATTTAACTTTTTAGAAAATAATTTTGCTATATCTCCAGTGCCAGAAGCCACATCAATAAAATTTGAATTAGGCTGTGGATTCATCCAATCAAGAAATTTTTTTTTCCATATACGATGAATGCCAAAAGACATTATATCATTCATTAAATCATATTTATTATAGACCTCTGAAAATACAGAATTGACTAATTTATGTTTATCTAGAATAGTAGTTTTCATAATAGAATTATATGCCAGAATTACCAGAAGTTGAAGTTGTTAAAAAGTCCTTGCAGACAAAAATAGTTAATTTAATAATTAAAAAGGTTAACATCAACGATAGCAATCTCAGATACAAGGTTAAAAAAGAAAAATTTTCTAAATTATTGGGAAAAAGAATAAATAGCGTCAAAAGAAGGTCAAAATTTTTAATTTTCGAGTTTGAAAATAATTTTTTTATGCTGGTCCATCTAGGTATGACTGGAAAATTTTTTTTTATCAATAAAGAGAAAAAAAAATTTAAAACTAGTTTCTATTATGATTTCAATAATGAGAAAGACAAAAAATATGATAGAGTAATTTTTCACTTTAAGGGCAATCAAAGATTAATCTACAATGACGTTAGAAAATTTGGCTTTTTTAAACTTTATAATAAAAATGATTATTTTAAAAATTTACATTTAAGAAATCTTGGTCCAGAACCATTAAGTAAAACTTGGAATATAGATTATTTCCGTCAATACATACATGGAAGAAATCGATCCATAAAAAGTATTCTTATGGACCAAAAATTTGTTTCAGGTTTAGGAAATATATATGTGAACGAAGTACTTTTTAAAAGTAATATTAATCCATATAGAAAAGTCGATAAATTAAAAAATTTTGAGATAGACAAAATCATTAAAAACACTAAAAAGATTTTAATTAAATCGATCAATGTCGGAGGTTCATCGATAAAAGATTTTTCAAGCGATGATGGAAAAAAGGGAAGTTTTCAGCAATATTTTAAGGTCTATGGAAGAAATGGTAAGATATGTTCTAACACAGATTGTAACACCACAATTATGAGATCAAAAATATCTAATCGTTCGACTTTCATCTGTAAAAGTTGCCAAAAATAATAAAGTTGACCATGTTTGATCGTCAATATATATAATTTTTTAAAATGCCTAATACAAAATCTGCAATTAGAAGAGTTAGAAGAGTAAAAAAACAAACTCAAGTTAATAGAGTTAGAAAAAGTAAATACAAAAATGCTATTAAACAGATGGAATTATTACTAAAGTCAAAAGAAAAAGCTAAGGCAAAAAAATATTTCTCAAAATTTCAATCAATTCTAATGCAGGTTGCTAAAACAGGCATAATTAATAAACGAACAGCTGCAAGAAAAATTTCAAAGATTTCTAAAAAAATATAATTCAAACTTTTTTATCAATTCAAAGTTGATAAGTATTTTCTACGAACTACATTTAGAATTTATAAACCAAATGTAGTTTCTTTTCCAAGTTGTAAATTTTTAAAATTTCTATTGATGCGATAACTCTACAACCAAATTTTTTTTTTTTTTTAATTACAACCTATACATAGTTGCAAAAGATTCTTAAAAAGAGTTTAAAAGAACTTCTTAAAGAAAATAATTACATGGACAAAATAACAAAACAAAACGTTTACATTTCTGAAGAAGAAAAAACGTTGAATTGGGAAGATGTACAAAATTCATTTAAAAAAACTTTTGGTAATGAAATCTATAACAGTTGGTTACAAAAAATCTCGCTTATAAAAGAATATAATGATTACTTAATTCTCGGAGTGCCTACAAGATTCTTTCGTGATTGGATAGTCTCAAGATACCTAGATAAGATTTTAGAGCAAGTAAAAAGCTTTAAATTAAGTCTTAATAGAATAGAATTTAAGATAATTGAAGAAAACAAACAAAACCAAGAATTAATTAAAATAGACCAACTTAACAAGGTCACGGAAATTAAAGATTCTATACTTAATTATAATAGATTAAATCCTAATTTAAGTTTTAAGAGCTTTATAAGGGGGAAAAGTAACGATATTGCTTTATCTTACTCAAAAAAAGTTTGTGAGCACATATCAAGATATAACCCTCTTTATGTTTGTGGAGGTGTAGGTCTAGGAAAAACCCATTTATTAAACGCGATTGGACTAGAACTCCAAAATGATAACAATGTAATGTTTATATCAGCTGAACGTTTTATGTATCATTTTATAAAGTCTATAAAAAAAAATGATATGGTAAATTTTAAGGACTTTTTTAGAAAATCCTCTGTTTTTATTATAGATGATATTCAGTTCATAAGTGGCAAAGAGAGTTTACAAGAAGAGTTTTTTCACACTTTTAATAGCTTAATGGATAAAGGATCACAAATAATTATTTCATCAGATAGAGCGCCAATGAAATTAGATAGAGTACAAGATAGAATTAAATCAAGATTAGCAGGCGGATTGGTAGTTGATATTGATGTACCTGATTTTGATTTAAAAGTTAATATTATAAAAAAAAAGATCGATGAAATTCAAAATCAGTTTAAAGAAAATATTAATTTAAGCGAAGAAGTGGTGCAGTTCATAGCAAGTGAATGCAAAACTAATATAAGAGAGTTAATTGGAATTTTAAATAGAGTAATAGCATTTAGCAGAGTACATAATAAAATTTTGGAAATAAATGATTGTAGAAAAATATTAAAAGACGTTTTTAATCAGATTAAAGTTATTACAGTAGATAAAATACAAAATATAGTATCTAATTATTTTAATATAGCCCTGAGTGAAATGCTTTCACAAAGACGCTCTCGTCCATTAGCTAGACCAAGACAAATAGCTATGTATCTTGCAAAAAAAATGACAACCAGGTCATTACCTGAAATTGGTCGAAGATTTGCGAATAGAGATCACACTACAGTAATACACGCTGTTAAAACAATTACTAGGCTATCAGAACAAGATGATGAAATGAAAAAAAATATTAGTCAAATTAAGAGTCTTTTATTAGAACAGTAACTGAATGCAATTTGTAGTCAAAAGAGATATTTTACTAAAATCATTAAATTTTGTTCAGGGTGTTGTTGAAAAAAAAAACACACTTCCGATACTTTCAAATGTTCTGTTGGAACTAAAAAATAAGAAACTATCAATAGTCGCAACAGATTTAGATATTATATTCTATGATGAAATCACTGATGTAAAGATAATGAACGAAGGAAGTACCACTACGTCTGCTGCAATTCTCTTCGATATTTTAAGAAAAATTCCCTCAAATTCAGAATTAAATTTTGACTTAAAAACAGAAAATAAACTTAGTCTTAAAAGTGAAAATTCTGATTTTAATCTATTATGTTTACCTATTGATAATTTTCCGACTTTTGCTGATGAATTTGAGGGTCAAGAAACTACTTTAAATAACTCCAAATTTTTAAAACTTTTAAATAAGACAAAGATAGCCATTTCTAACGATGACACAAGGCATTACCTAAATGGCGTATATTTGCATTTGACTGAGTCTCAAGGTCGAAGTTTCTTGACAGGTGTTGCAACAGATAGCCATAGACTTTCATCTAGCAGTTTAGAAATAAGTAATTTAAATCAATTTTCTCCCTTAATCCTCCCAAGAAAAACAGTGTTTCAATTATGCTCTCTATTAACAGATAATTCTAGTCAACTTTTAATGCAAACATCCGAAAATAAAATTAAATTTACCATTGGTAGTATGAAATTAGTTTCAAAAGTAATAGATGGAAAATTCCCAGACTATAGAAAAGTTGTGCCATTAAATAATGAAAAGAAACTTTCAGTTTTAACAAAAGATTTCATATCTTCTATTGAGCGTGTAACTAGTGTTTCGTTAGATGGAAAAGAAGGAGTAAAGTTGGTTATTAATAAAGACAATATTCAATTATCAGTTAATAGTGCTAACTCAGGAGAAGGAAACGAAAAAATCGGTGCAGAGTTTAACTCAGAAAGCTTAAATATTAGTTTTAATTCTAAGTATCTAATTGATATTGCCTCAGAGATAGAAGATAAGGCTTTAAAAGTAAATCTTAAGGACTCAGTTTCCCCAGTTTTAATTGAAGATAATTCTGACAAAAATAGTTTTTACGTAATTATGCCAATGAAAATATGATTTTACCTAAATTTAGTTTTTTTTTTTATTTTAGTGCTAAAACTGTTGATACCAAATACTTCTAGATCGCTCTCCAATACTCTGGTTTTATATTGTCTTAAAAAAATGATATGTTTAATTATTCTTAAAAAAACAAAATGTCAAAAAATTCTGAATTAAATAACAACCTTTCTTATGGTGCGGACTCCATCAAAGTCTTAAAAGGCTTAGACGCAGTAAGAAAAAGACCTGGGATGTACATAGGAGACACAGATGATGGTACTGGTTTACATCATATGGTTTTTGAGGTTATAGACAATTCAATTGATGAAGCTTTAGCAGGACATTGTAAAAGTATTACTACAATCATTAATGCTGATAATACCGTTACTGTGGAAGATGATGGCAGGGGTATTCCTGTTGATATTCACAAAGGAGAAAAAATTTCAGCAGCTGAAGTTATAATGACACAATTACATGCTGGAGGTAAATTTGATCACGACTCGTATAAAGTTTCTGGAGGACTTCATGGTGTGGGTGTTTCAGTTGTAAATGCTTTATCTGAAAAATTGGAGCTAAACATTTTTAGAAATGGTAAAGAATATAAAATTAATTTTAATAATGGTAATTCAGTTAAACCTCTTAAACAAGTTGGAAAAACGAAAAAAAAAGGAACTAGAATAACTTTTTTACCATCAAAAGAAATTTTTTCTTCTATAAAATTTAGTTCAACAATACTTGAAAAAAGATTAAGAGAACTAGCTTTTTTAAATAAAGGTATTTCAATAAAATTAATTGACAATTCGTTGAAAAAACCTAAAGAAGTTATTCATAAATATGATGGGGGAATAGTTGAATTTGTAAAGCACATTAATAATAAGAAACCAATATTAGTAAATAAAAATGAAAAAGAAGTATTTAAAAAACCAATATACGTAACAGCTAATAAGAATAATGTTGTAGTTGAGTGTGCCTTTGAATGGAACGCCGGTTATTCAGAAGAAATGTTACCTTTTACAAATAACATTCCTCAAAAAGATGGAGGAACTCATCTATTAGGTTTTAGAAGTGCTTTAACACGTGTAATCAATAAATATTCATCTGAAAGAAATAATAAAAAAAACAAATTAACTCTATCAGGTGAGGATATAAAAGAGGGTTTGACAGTAGTTTTATCTATAAAAATGCCGGACCCAAAATTTTCATCTCAAACTAAAGACAAACTAGTTTCATCAGAAATAAGAAATATTGTTGAACATATTATTAGTGATAAAGTTTCAACATGGTTTGATCAAAATCCTTCGGTTGCTAAAACAGTATTAGAAAAAATTACTCAAGCTGCAATGGCTAGAGATGTGGCTAGGAAAGCTAGGGACAGTGTTAGACGTAAAGGGACTTTTGAATTATCAGGATTACCAGGTAAACTTGCAGATTGCCAGATACAAAAAAGAGAAGGCACTGAATTGTTTATAGTAGAGGGTGACTCAGCAGGAGGCTCAGCGAAACAAGGAAGAGTGCGTGAGTTTCAAGCAGTACTTCCTTTAAGAGGAAAAATATTAAACACTTTTGTTAATGGGAAAAAAAACGGTGAGGATCAGGCTACTAAAGCCTTGTCAAAAATGATGTCATCTAGTGAGATTGTAACTTTAATTAATGCACTAGGAACTGGCTCAAAAGATTTCAATTTAGATAATTTAAGATATGATAAAATAGTTATAATGACAGATGCTGATGTTGACGGATCTCATATTAGAACTTTATTACTTACTTTTTTTAATAACTATCCCTTTAATCAACTTATTGAAAATGGGCACATATACTTAGCACAACCACCACTCTTTAAAGTTACTAAGTCAAATAAAAGTGTTTATCTAAAAGATGAAAAAACATTAGAAGATTATATTTTTAAAATGGCAAAATCTGATAAAAAAATAAAAAAAGGATCAGTAGAATTTAAAAGTTTTATTCAAGAACAAAAAGAAAAACTCTCAATACAAAGATTTAAGGGTTTAGGTGAAATGAACCCAGAAGAACTTTGGGAAACAACATTAAATCCTGATAACAGAACTATGTTAAGGGTTCAATATAGTAGGGGGACTAAAGATAAATCAAAAGAAGACCAAAAGATGATTGAGGTTTTAATGGGAGATGAAGTTGCACCAAGAAAAGATTTTATTACAAATAACGCTTTGGAAGTGATTAATCTAGATATTTAATATTATCATGAAACTATCTACTCTTTTTAGAACAAAAGAGAACTTAAACCTAGACAAAAACACACTCACAATTTTAAGATATATTGCAATATTCGGTCAGTTTATAGCACTTAGCGTAGTTTATTTTTACCTAAAGTTGCCATTTAAAATTGAAATTTGCTACCTAATAATTTTGATAGGGTTGGCAACAAATTTATACCTTCAATTTGGAATAAAGATTAATCAATTAAAAGATTTATATGCTTTTTTTTTTCTATTTTACGATCTACTTCAGTTAAGTATTTTACTTTATTTAACAGGTGGAATTTTTAATCCATTCTCGTTTCTTTTAATCATACCCGCTATAGTCTCATCCACTTTTTTAAGTATGGGTACTACAATCATATTAGGATTAATTACATCTTTATTACTTTTATTCATTTCATTTTTTTTTATGCCGTTACCGGGTGAAGAAATGAATTTACTACATTTTCCAAATTTTTATAAGACAGGAATTATTATTTCAATTTTAATTGGATTAATTTTTTTAAGTTATTTTGGTATACGTTTTGCAGGAGAAAAGAAGAAAACATCCGAAGCGTTGAGTAAACTACAGGAGGTAATTTACAAAGAATACGAATTGGAGTCCCTAGGAGGACAGGCAGCAGCAGCTGCACATTCACTTGGAACACCTTTAGCTACAATTTCTGTAGTTGCTAAAGAATTAAAAAAAGAAATAGGTGATAATAATGAATTGTCAAAAGATATTGATCTATTAATAAGCCAATCTAAAAGATGCAGCGATATTTTAAAAAGAATTTCAAAAAAACAAATAGAAGAGGATAAATTTTTCAGTTCAGTAAAATTAGAAGATTTACTAGAGGAAATTTTAAATTCTTTTAGAGAAACATCTTCTAAAGATATAAATTTAGTTTCAAATGATGATAAAAATAAAATTAATATTCAAAGATCACCAGAAATGATTTATGGTTTAAGAAACTTTATTGGAAATGCAATTAAATTTTCAAAAAGTAAAGTAAATGTATTTCTCTATAGCAATGAAAAAGAAATCAAAATTATAGTGAATGACGATGGACCGGGATTCCCTGACGATGTTATAAAAAAAATTGGTGAACCTTATATTAAATCAAAATCTAAAAAAGTAAATTCTAATTCCGGATTAGGACTTGGAACTTTTTTAGGTAAGACTCTTTTAGAAAGGCAAAACGCAAAATTAATTTTTAAAGATGATAAAAATTTAGGAGGTGCATCAGTCGTAATAAGTTGGTCACCTAAAAACATTTTACTTAATGTTTGAACTCAAAAACATAAGAAAGAATTTTATAACTGAGTTTTGCTGCTAGGAAATTGAAAGAGTCGAAATTTTTAATCGGGGCTAATTCGTTAATATCTGCTCCTACAACATTGGAAATTTGAGTTACTTTTTTTATTATTGGTAAAACTTCATCCCAAAACAATCCACCTGGTTCTGGAGTTCCAGTTGCAGGCATTATGCTTGCATCAAAACAATCAACATCAAATGTTATATATACATTTTTTCTTTTAAATAGATAATTTAATTTTTTCAAATCCCAATTCCTTTTATCATGAGCCCAAAAAATTTTAATCCTATCCGTATTCTTCCTATAAAAATCCATTTCAACCTTTGAAAGGTTTCTTATTCCAAAGGAGACTACTTTTACGTTTTTATAATCGAGACATCTCTTAATAGCTGAGGCATGAGAAAATCTTTCTCCTTTGTAACTGTCTCTTAAATCTGCATGAGCATCAAAATGAAGAAGTGTTAAATTATTATATTTTTTTGTGAAAGGTTTTATTGATCCCGGAGTAATAGAATGTTCACCCCCCAGTATAAGAGGAAACTTTTTTTTAGATAATATTCTTTCATTTATATTAGATAATTGATTGAGAGCATCATTTAATTGTCTTTTAATTTTAAAAGGCTTTAATGTTTTTATTCCAATATTTTTATAGGGTTCTTTGTTAAGTTCCTCGTCAAATAGCTCAACTTGGTGTGAAGCTTTAATAATTTCTTTTGGTCCATTCTTTGTTCCGCTACCATAGCTTACAGTTTTTTCTAACCCAAAAGGCACAACTACTACTTTTGATTTGGTATTATTATTTGCATCGTAACCCAAAAAACCCTTCTTTTGGTTTAAGTAGTTCATTTAAGATTCAAAAATTTGTGAAAAATTTCTTTTTGGGCGTTTTTTCCAATTTTCTCTGTGATAAGCATCGCTTGCTATTAAAGGTAGCACACTCGTAGCTTCAGCAAAAACCATTTGCTCTTTTGTTGTATCCACTTTTCCCCAAGAGCTTGCCTCCTTGAGTGTTGAACTGCTGCAAGCGCCATCTCTTGTGTCAGCAACAGTAATTTGTATGGCATACTTATGCATATCGACTTTTTTGCCCAATAACTCAGCACAAACAACAGTGTCTTGAATGAAGTTCTTAGGCACACCTCCACCTATCATCAAGAGTCCAGACTGCTTAGAACGTAGCTTAATTTCAGTTAATTCTCTGAATTCCCTTATAGTATCTATAGTGATATGTTTTTTTGGGTTACTCTCTTGATGCATTACAAGCCCAAAACCTGCTGAACTATCAGTAAATGCTGGGCAAAATATTGGAACATCATTATTGTATGCAGTTTCTATTAAAGAACCTTTTTTCTTGGCATTAGTTTGTAAATATTTTCCAAGCTCTTTTATAAACTCTCTCGAAGTATAAGTTTTCGGATTTAAAGAGTTAGCGATATTACAAATAGTTTGATCACACGCCTGAAGCTCTTCTTCGTCGATATAGGTATCGTAAATTCTATCAATATAGTTATCTCTAAGTTCTGTATCATCTTGAAACTGTGATCCTTGATAATGCTTAAAACCTAGAGCTTCAAAAAAATCCATATCAATTATTGAGGCTCCTGTAGCTACTATAGCATCAACCATGTTATGCTTTACTAAATCCGTATATAAATCCATACAACCCCCCGCTGAAGTTGATCCGGCTAATGTTAAAAAAATTGAACAATCTTTATCTGCTAACATCTCATTAAAAATACCTGCTGCTCTTGCTGTATCTCTAGAGGTAAAAGACATTTTACTCATGCCATCAATAATCTTACGAGCATCAAATGATTTTATGTCGATATGTTCAACAGGAGAATTAAGTAACGATTTTTTGTTGTGTCCAATTTTTGGACTATTTTTTTTATTCATTAAGCTACTAAAGAACCAACTTTATCATTATTATTATCGTACATAGATATAATCGGTTTGTCACTTAATTCATGAATCTCATTTGAATAAAAACCATTAAAGTTTGTTCTGAAAGTTAAACTATATGCTCCTAGCTGACCTAACTCTATATAATCACCTTCTTTAATATTATTAGGTAATAAAAAAGGACCTTTCATAAAATCTAATCCATCACAAGTAGGTCCAAAAAAGCTGAAAGGAGTGAGTTTCTTTGATTGAATTCTTCCGTTTGTAATCATTTTTGACGGTAAAACAAAATTAGGTCCACCTGCGTCAAATAAAGATCCATAGGTACCATCATTTATATAGAGATTATTTTTTTTTCTTAAAATAACTTTTACAATTGTAGAACCGCTTTCTGCAACAATAGCTCTGCCTGGTTCACAGATGACCTCAGGTAATTTATTTAGCTTTAGACTATTAAGTTCTCTTTTTATTTCAGACATATAGTTAATTAATGGTTCAGGATTAAGATCAGGATAAATAGAAGGAAATCCTCCACCGACATTTATAGTATCGGGAACTATTTTTGTTTTTTTTATTATATTTCCGATTTCACGAATTCCTTTGGAGTATGAAATTTTATGCATACATTGAGATCCTACATGAAAACTTATCCCAAGTTTTTTTGAATGTTCGTGGCTTAATCTCACTAAACCCAAAGCCTCCGAAGGTAAAGCACCAAATTTTCTAGACAGATCTATCTCAGCATGTTCATTTGAAATTGCTATCCTTACAAAAAGCTCCAAATCTTTTGCTTGATTAGTAGCTTCCAAAATTTTTCTTAATTCATCTTTGCTATCAAGCGAGAAGCTTTTTACCCCGTAATCGAAATAAGCTGAGGCAATACTTTCTTTACTCTTAATAGTATGCATAAAATGCATTCTTGCATCAGATTTAATTTTTTTAATAAGTTTAATTTCATTTAAGGAAGCAACGTCGAATTCACTGATACCACTATTTATTATTTGTTTGATTACTTTCTCGTTCGGATTTGTTTTTACAGCGTACAAGATTTTGCCAGGAAAATTCTCTTTAAAAAATTTCACGGATTTTTTAATCTCGTTAAGCCGTATACAATATACGGGGTAATCTGGTTTTAATAAGTTAACTAATTCGTTAACTGTTTTAAATTTTCCCATTGCATGTGTCCCTCGTTAATTTACACAAAGATTTTTTAAAAAATTTAATAAAAAAAACCTTATTTATTTCGCGTTTAAGGTTT